>BNJV01003020.1_pt1 | contig 307694 bp, 347 predicted proteins | sample 8540591 | NCBI WGS metagenome assembly BNJV01 (sample SAMD00202457, study PRJDB9452) | human saliva metagenome | host: Homo sapiens | reverse complement strand
TCATATTGATGTTGTTTTAAATTGTATTCTTTTTCGTTTATTTTCAAATACAGTTTTCTGTCTGAACTGAATCAGGTTATTTTTCTTCTTACGATAATATACTTGTGCCACCGCCGTTCTCCTCACCTCCAAGCTGCCACCGCCGAAGCTTCCCGCCGCCTGAATACCGAAACTACCGCCACCACGAAATAAACGGTGGCATCCGTCATCATCATTTCTATGAAACTTCCTAGCATGTTTGTAATACTAACTTAAAATACGTGATAAAAGCCCAAAGGGTGCACCAAAACCATGAGGGAAAAGAAAATCAGTACAAAAGTACCTGCCTACTCGTTAAACCATCATCTTCATCGCCTTGTGTACTGCATCACCTGTACTCAATTTTCGGAACAGGAGCCTTGCAGGTTTTCTGCCTCCAACGTAATTGTTTTCACGCGCCCATATCATTGTACAGGCCCGCGCTATGTCATCGCAGTCAGCATCCGTCCTCGGCTGATCCCTTGCCGGAGCTGTAAAATAGCGGCGGTCGTCAGCAACGCCCAATTACCACCACCGGGCCGCGTCATTTCGCCCGTGTTCCTACGCCAACGGTTGCCGATGTCTGCGCCGGCGAAAACAGTCGGCATCCTTTTGCGCAATTTATTCACAAAAACAGTTGCACGCCCTGCGCTGCTGTGCAAGCAGCCGAGATAATCGGCCGAATCGCGTGCCTCATCGCCAAAATGTCATCAGGATCTAACACATAGCAGTTTGATCCTGCAAATGTCATCGGTACATCATCAGCACTCCATACTTTTTGCCCTGCCGGGAACAGAAAACAAAACCTTAGAACAATGGTGATTATCCTGCATGCCACACTATGGCTATATGTTGTCTTTCTGTTAACGGCCTGCTGCATTGCCTACAAAATAACCTATTTCAGCACAACGGCCTTGTCGTTCGGCATCTTCAGGCGGACGACTGTTGTTACCCGTCAGGCACCAGCCTGTATCTTTCAACCATCGCACCATTGCGCCTCACCATACATATGCGGCCGTCGAGGGTGTGGTGTTCCGCCATGGCAAACGATATGCTTCCGCGCCTTGCTATGGCTGGGCGCAACGACTTGGTGCTGTCGGTACGCTCGTCAAGGCGCTTCTGCACCCTATCGAGCCCTGCTTCCGCTAAACGAGCCAATAAACAGCCTGGGGTGTGTGCTGCTGCCGACGACTTGCGTTCCAGATTAGCCTTGTCACCTCTCCGTGCCGCAGCCACAGCCTCGCCTTGTAAAATACTTCCGGAAGCTTGATTTCAGCAGGGATGAAGCTTATAACTTCATCATGATCCTGTGGCTACGCTCTGTCGGCACCTTGCATGACAGCATGCTGTAGGTCGCTTGTTGGAATCATAAAATTGGCAGTGCATTTATAATATGCAGTATAATATCACTTCTTAACTAATTTAAAGTTATGCGATGTTCAAGCGTTTTCATTGTAAAGTTCTGACACGTATTATCCTTGCCCTTCGTTGCAGCAAAAGAACCTGATGTCATCCTTCTGAAGAAGTCGGTGGCAACGATAAAATAATTCATTCGCATCGCCAAACGGTATAAAAACAAAGTAGTCAGATAAATAGCCTTTTCATGCAAAATGTGTATATTACAGTCGTTTTATGACCAACAAAACTACTGTGTAACCTTTTAAAACTTGTTCTATATGTCCTGCTAAATATATATATTTTTATCATTATAAATCTTTTCAAATCAGACTTTTGAGATTAACAAGAAATGTCCTAGTGTTTGTAAACTCATAAAACCATTCTATTATTTCATATAATTTGCATCATGGACGAGATTTTTCCTTCCCTCATGTCTCTTGATACTGCTGCTTGCAGAGGCATTGCGTGCTTTATCATAACCTTAGAGGCACTAGCATGGCAACTTTCCGAGACATGGAACAGCTCGCAGCCGCGGACCAAAAGGAGATGGAAAACGAATATCAACAGTTGCCAATCAACATAGCGAGATGAGAGTCAGATTAACAACGACTCGATTATTGCCCATGCTTATGAACAAGAAAACCCAGCGCTTGTTGCGGCAATTAAGGCAACCAAAAGCTTTACGATGCCGTGAGATAACTCGCCCAAAAGGAACTTGCAACAGTGCGTACCGTATTGAAGCTATGTAATTGAGAGTGATTCACTAAACAGAGTTAAACCAAACCTTACGGCTGAAAACACTCGTATAAAAAGGACAACAATATTTCGAAAGCCAACCGCCGAATTTGATTGCCGCGAAGCCTGCGCGCAATGTGAAAGCGAGGCCTTTTCTGAAAAAGCGCGTTGCTGCACAGCTGTGCGACGGGGATAACAGTGACCGCACTGAACAAGCACAGTATACACGTCAATTAAAGGCACAGAGTTCTCTGTTAGCTTCATCCTGGCTAAAAACGTCACGGCTGCAAGCGGAGATAGACGCGTATGTGTGCTGTAAACGCAGCGGCGGGTGGTTTGTTGGGCAATGCAAGACATTTAATTATGAAGATCGCACCTGCCCTGCTCAGATGAAAACGAAGCGTTGAGTATGGTGGAAAGAAACTCCACTGACCTTTTATTACGACGATTGATCCAGGCTTTACAAAGGGAGTTCTTACATTGTCAGCATCTTTGCTGACGGTAATATGATAGGAAGTAAGACCTTTAGCTTTGAATAATACTTTGATTTTTCAGGATATGAGAAAGGTACCATTTATCACTCTCTTGTTATTAGCTGCAACATCTGCTGCCTATTCGCAACGCGTATTATCGCTGACAGCTGCCGTGCGCTGGCTATACGCAGCCAACAAACAACTGAACATGTCGCGCGGCTTGCAGGAAGTTTGCCATGAATATACACGCAAGCTGCCGGACAAAATACCTGCCTAGGTTGATGCTTTGGGAGGATACGAACTGACAAGCCGTGAAATAAGCATGCTCAGTAACGACCAGAAAGTTGCTTAACAATACAGGAACGGCAGGCATACAGCGTGTAGGCTCGGGTATTACAACAGGAATTACAAATGGTCTGGCCAATCTTGTTCAACAAGGCATACTGACACCGGGAGTCGCTACACAAGTAGGTTCTGCTCTTCAGCAACTGGGAAACAGTCCCATTACACAATATATTGCAGGACTTGGTAACAGCATTGGCGAAGAAATAACCAGGGCTTTCCGTACTGATAGCACGCAATATATTTGCAGGGGGCCATCATGCTGAACAGCCTATATTTTATGGGAGGGGCTATCGATGCGGCCAATCAGATGCCGACATCAGTGAGCTGATGGCGAAAAGACAGCCTCAATATGAGGCAGGCAACCTTATTCACCATTGATCAGCTTGCTGGACGGTAGTATCGTACGTGAAAAACAAAAGCTTGCGACAAGTTATCGTGACCTTGTCAAAAATTCGATGATGATGTAAGCAAGATGATCAGGCGAGGTGTGGCAACAGGGCCGACAAATTAAGGTTGACGTTAAAGTAAATGAGGGCTGATATGCAGATTACACAGGTTGAAGACGGTCTGGCTTTGGCTAAAATGCTCTTATGTCAATTGTGCGGAATACCCGTAGATGAGGAAATAACGCTGGCCGATGAGAAGACAAGTAAGGCTGTCGATTACTGCTGAAACGAACAGTGAAAGTATTGTACCCGACTCTTCATTCTAGCAATCGTCCAGAGTGAGAATGTTGCAAAATGCTAGTAGACATCAGCGAACAGAATACACGTCTTGTACGTTCTCTTTACCTTCCACTAGCATGTAACGGAGGTTATGCCATATCAAACCCAAATGTATTCAACGGTTTTCAGAAGCGTTTTGCAGGAGTATGGAACGTTGGTGTTGTTGTTCATGTACCCGTATGGAACTGGATGGAGGGCGCATATAAGGTAAGGGCATCAAAAGCCGCCACAAGCATGGCACGAATGGAGCTGGCAGATATACAGGGAAAAAGATTAATTTGCAGGTAACCCCAAAGCCGTTTTAAGGGAGGTTGAAAGCCCATCAAACAGCTCATGATGGCTGATATTAAAGAGTGCCGATGAAAACCTGCGATGTGCACAGGTAGGATTTAAGGAAGAGTGTGATGCAGTCGACCGAAGTTCTTGCTGCACAAACTGCATGCCAAATGGCTAAAAGCCAGGTAATTGATGCAAAAGTTGAACTAAAATTGGCACTTGTCAACCTTCAAAAAGCATTGGGAACATTAAACTAACAATAACAGAGCATATAAAAACACATTATATATTATGTCAGCAAAAACGCAACAACATAACATTCTACTGGCTATTGCAGGTCTTGTTGCAGCAGTAGTTGTCGTGGGACTCATCGGTTTCTTCACACTTGGACAGACAAAAGAGATCATCCAGGGAGGTAGAGGTATCTGAATTCCGCGTAAGCAGTAAGCTTCCAGGACGTATAGTTGAACTTCGTGTGAAAGAAGGCGACTATGTTCACGTTGGTGACACACTGGCTGTACTGGAGATTCCCGAGGCCAATGCACAGGAAAAGGTAGCACAAGCTACACAGGGAGCTGCTGAGGCTATTAGCAATTTAACTGACGCAGGCGCCAGAAAGGAGACTATTCTGTCGGCTTTTCAACTCTATCAACAGGCGCAGGCTGCAGCCGAGGTAGCTCATAAAACATACACTCGTATGCAGAATCTCTTCGACGAAGGAGTGATGAGTGCACGAAGCGCGATGAAGCGCTTGCAGCATATAAAGTTGTCGAAGCACAAGTTAAAGTGGCAAAAAACCAATATGAAATAGCAAAGAGTGGTGCTCGCTCACAGGAAAAGACAGTTGCTATGAAGAATGCAGAGGCAGCTAAAAGCGCTGTTGATGTAGTAAAGTCACTGTTAAAGGAAACAGTTCAAGTGTCAAATGTCGAAGGTGAGGTCAGCGATATTTATCCAAAAGTGGGTGAACTTGTTGGTATTGGGTCGCCAATTATGAGTATTTCCGTTATGAACGATATGTGGGGCAGCTTTAATATCCGGGAAAGATCAGCTTAACGGCATGAAGGTTGGCGACACATTTGCAGCCTTTTTCACCAGCATTCAATAAGAGCTTACGAATGAAAGTGTTTTATATTAAGGATGAAGGTTCGTATGCTGTATGGAAAGCAACAAAGAGCAACGGACAATATGACCTGAAAACTTTTGAGGTAAAGGCCCGGCCCTTAAATAAGTTGAGGGGCTCGGCCAGCATGTCATTAATCATTAAATAAAGAAAGACGCGATAATTGCCAGCTTATGGGTTTAATGAAGTAGCCAGACGTATCTATCGTATTTCATTAAAGAATTACGTATCATGTACAAGAATCCTATTTATGGGTTCTGCACTATCTTATTCCCACTGTTAATGGTATGTTTTTCACAACATTAATGAATGAAGGCAACCCTATTGAACTGCCCATTGGCGTGGTTGATGAAGACAACACTCCAACAACACGTACACTTATACAAAAAGCTCGATGCTTTCCAAAGTACACATATTGTCTCACATTATTCTAATATAGATGAGGCGCGCCAGGGCTGTTCAACGGAACGAAATATATGGCTTTTTACTTATTCCCAATGGGACAACAAATAATTTGCTGTCTTCTCGCTAGCCCAAAATATCGCTTTATTACAGCAATGTAACTCTTGTTGCTGGTTCAATGGTTTATAAAGATTTAAAAACTATTGCAACATTAGGATCTGCCGGCATTGGTTCTGCAAAGCTTTCTGCACTTGGCAAGACGAATAAAGAAATAAGAACGTTTCTCCAACCCATAGCTTTAGATGTAACATGATTGGCAATCCATGGGCCAATTACAACATTTATCTTAGCACTGCAATGGTACCCAGGTGTCATCATGGTGTTTATTTTTCCTGCTTGTTCTTACCTCTATCGGAACAGAATTGAAGTTTCACCGCTCACGGCAATGGATAAAAAAATGGCGGGAGGAAATGTTTCATATTGCCATAGCAGGAAAGCTGATACCACAGACATTAATATTCCTATTGAGTTATGTGGGGCTTCGAATTTTTATATCTTTTATCATCTCCAATTTCCACACCCAGGAGCTTAGGGCCCTATTCTTCTTTCTAGGGTTTTCTGGCAGTTATAGCTTGTCAAGGATTTGGAATATTCGCTTTCTCACTGGTACCTTCACTCGAATGTCCCATGTCTGTATGCTCACTTTGGTCGGTTGTTAGCTTTTTCCGCCTGTGTGCTACTTTTCCCAGTCTTCGCGATGTCACCTGTCATTCAAGTCTTGCACAACTGTTTCCTCTACGGCATTATTACATGTTTTATCAGCTTTGTATTTTTAATGGGTATCCGTTAAAATATGCCTAGCTTAATATTGCTGCCCTACTGCTGTTTTTGCATTGCCTGTTTTTGAATATCAATCATATTAAAACAGTAATGCTTAAATATGTTATACCCATAAAAGATGGAAAAGACAGTTTATTATCACATATAAAGCAAAGGTATCTCCGATACATGTTATATCATGGTTGAGGAGTTTAAAAACGAATTTAGAGACGAAGGGCTTCTTATTTTTCTGTGTCCTTGTACCACTACTCTATCGCTTCTCTATTCGTGGATATACAATAATGAGGTAGTTCATGATGTACCTGTTGCTGTTGTAGACATGTCTCATTCGCATGCTTCACGGCAATTTATTCAGAAATTCGACGCAGGGTCTGACACAAAAGTAGCTTATTATTGCAATTCTCTGGAAGAAGCACGCGAGCTTATTGGTCACCAACAAGCTCATGGTGTTCTGTATTTCCCCCCCGATTACGAGAAAAGGCTTCTCCGTGGCGAGCAAACCACAGTAGGAGTATGTTGTGATATGAGCCTCATGCTGACATACAAGGCTATTTATCAAACAGCACTTGCCGTATCACAAGATATTAACTCACACATACAAATTGCCCAAAGCGGTGGTTTTACTCAACGCGATGATGAATTAAATACAAAGCCATTAAATTATGATGAGGTTCCTATCTTCAATACAACTGGTGGTTATGGAAATGCAATTCTGCCGGGAGTGCTCATCCTTATTATACAACAAACACTACTTTTAGGCATTGGATTATCAGCTGGTACTGCCCGTGAGAAAAACCGTTATAAGAATCTTGTACCTATCTCCAAACACTATAATGGCATATTTCATCGTATTAGGGTAAGTCTGGAGCCTATTTTTGCCTTATATACTGTGATGGCAGCCTATCTCACTCTTGGTGTACCGCACATGTTTCATTTTATATCTTTGGTTACTGCTGAGACCATAATCGGGCTGATGATACCTATTTGCTGGCGGTAATATTCTTTGGAATGACCCTTTCATGCATGGTGCGTTACCGTGAAAAACGTTATGTTGTTAGTAGTATTTACTTCTGTTCCCCTGCTCTTCATGTCGGGCATAAGCTGGCCACAAAGCAATATACCAGGCTTTTGGCAGGGTATTTCATGGCTCTTCCCATCAACTTTTGGTGTACGTGGCTTCTTAAGAATTTCATCAATGGGAGCTACATTACAGGATATAGAGGTTGAATATCAGGCACTCTGGATACAAGTTTTCTGTTATTTCCTTACAGCTTGTATCGTGTATCGTTATCAAATTATCCTGTCACATAAACGTGCGTTTGCCCGTATTAAACAAATGGAGGAGGCAAAAGCAACAAGAGAGGCTATTGAAAACACAAATAATTAACTATACAATCCTATTTTAGGGAGCTTACCCTTACCAAAAATAGAGTACTAATATATTATCAATAAGATAATAGTTTTTAATTGCCCTTTTTCACACTTGCAAAAAAGCAAATCGAAAATAGGGATAACTATTTAATTAACATACTAATTAATTCGGTGCCAACAGTCACAAAACTATCGGATAAATTATGTAAACATACACACATACCTGCTCAAATACTATATTATTTCATGAATTGTCATAGAACAGCATGCTATGGTGCTTAAATTACAGTATATAACTATTTCCTATTACATCCAACAAATACACAGAGAATAGATTAAAAGCTCAAAGAATAACTTAAAACACCTGAATAAATATAACTATAAGAGGTCAGTATAAAGCTTGCAAGACTTATCAGAGTATCATATAATAACAAAAGGCCATGAATGAATATTCATGACCTTTACTAATATAGTAAAAATAAGAATTATTTCGATAATGAAATAAAATTACTTTCCTAACCTTCTTATTTTCTTAAAGAAATCTTTTACAGCTTCGTTAGGAACCATCTGTTCATCAAAGATGTAAGCACCCGTCTTAGGGCTCTTAACCATCTTAATTACTTTTGAATAAGCACGACCATCATTGTTACCTTCATGAAGGCTCGCAACTGCTTTCTTTGCCATAGTCTATTATTTTATAACTGTTTTTAAATCCAGTTTCTATTCTTAATCAGTCCTATTACTTAATCTCTTTGTGAAGAGTCATCTTCTTTAAAAAATAGGATTATACTTCATAAGCTCGAGGCGTTCTGGAGTATTTTTGCGGTTTTTGTAGTAACATAACGGCTTGTACCTGGCATACCTGAGTTCTTCATCTCAGTACATTCCAGAATAACCTGTACCCTGTTACCCTTAGCTTTCTTTGCCATGATTATTAATCTCCTATAACTTTTAATATCTTTTCCAATCGCAATAACCCTTGGCAACTGCCTAGCTTAGAGCTGCATCAAGACCAATTTTATTGACTAAACGTAGGCCGGCTGCGCTAATTTTAAGTGAAAATCCAGCAGCTTTCTTCTACATAATAGAACTTTTTGCTGAATAGGTTTACATCAAAACTACGCTTTGTGCGATGCTTTGAGTGAGACACATTACAACCTATTTGTGCCTTCTTTCCTGTGATCTGACAAATCTTAGACATTGCTATTCTTTGTTTTTTTGATTTCGTTTTTGATACTTATTCAAACAGAATGCAAAATTATAAAAATCTTGTTATCACAAAATTAATGTACTTAGAATGTCATCTTTTAAGCATTTTTTTCGCAAAAAGCAATTACGACAAGGCCTAAATTACAGTATGTTAAACTATTCGCTAATTTATTCTTCTTTGTTCTCAGCGTGTTTCTCCTTATAAAAGTCAATAAAAAGATGTAGTGCCTTGTTAGTAGCTATCTCAAGATTGATGTCACGGCCAAAATCGTCTGTCAGTTTCATCGTCCTCACATCATCTTTTGAACCATACCCTATCCAAATAGTCCCTACGGGAATCTCTGCTGTTCCGCCAGTAGGGGCCCGCTATTCCTGTTGCCGATATGGCATAATCACACCCTAATGTTTGGCTAGCACCGATGACCATTTGCTTTTGCGACTTCTTCACAAACAGCCGTCTGCTCTTCAAGAACCTGATGAGAAACATGCAATAAACTTTCCTTAACCTCATTGGTATAGGCAACAATGCTACCCTTAAAAATACTAGTGAAGCGCCGGGAACTGCTATAATTGCCTCAGCTATTCTTCCACCTGTACAACTCTCTGCCGTACAAAGACTCTCATTATTATTATACAGAGCTTCTTGAATTTGACGGCTCAAAAACCTTTGTTTCTAATTCCATAGTGTTGGGTATAAACGTGTAAACGTTAATATAAAAAAAGTTGAATTATTGGAATGTAACTTTTGAAAAAAGCTGGTGCATCTATTGAGCAAAGTCTTTGTTAATGTACTTAAAATACCCTAACTATGCCTATCATTGCAGCATTATCAGTAGTATAACTAAACTTCGGAATATAGATTTTTCCAGCCATATTTCGCAGCATGGTCCTGAAAAAGCCTGACGTAGAACAGAGTTTGCCGAAACGCCACCTGCCAATGCAACATGCCTAATACCCGTTTGCTTAACGGCCATACGCAGTTTGTTCATTAAAAATATCAACGATTGTGTGCTCTAAACTTGCAGATAAATCTTCCCTATGATGCTCCACAAAAATCAGGGTCTTCAGCCACCCATTTACGCAGATTGTACAAGAAAGATGTCTTTAATCCCGAGAGCTGTAATCTAATCCGGGATATGTGGTTTCGAAAAGTATAAGCTTCTGGATTACCATTCTTTTCCCTAAACGGTCTATAATAGGACCACCCGGATAGCCCAGGCCCATTACTTTTGAGCATTTATCTGTTGCTTCACCAGCGGCATCGTCTATCGTCTGTCCCAAAACCTCAATATCGTTATAGGCGTTAACCTTTAACAATTTGTGAGTTTCCACCCGATACCAGCAGGCAAATGAATGGATAAGGAGGCATATGATTATCATCGTCACTTTCCTTAATGAAGTGTGCCATCACGTGTCCCTGTAAATGATTTACATCTATCAGTGGTATCTCAAGGCTACGAGCGAAACCCTTGGCAAAGCTACGCCGACCAAAAGTGAGCCCATAAGACCTGGACCACGGGTGAAAGCTACTGCCGACAACTGCTCTTTTGTAATACCTGCACGTTTAATAGCCTGATCAACAACAGGCACTACGTTTTGCTGATGCGCCCTGCTTGCCAGCTCTGGCACAACTCCTCCATAACTCCTATGCACCTCTTGCGATGCAGTTACGTTGCTGAAAGAACGTCGTTTCTTAATACAGCAGCTGACGTATCATCACAACTGCTCTCAATTCCAAGAATATAAATATCTTCCATCTTCTATTCTGCTAATATCTCAACGCCGTTTTCAGTCATCAAAAATGTGTAGTTCCCCACTGTGCCGAAGGCTTTTCATCGCCGAAATTACTTCCCAGCCGTATGGGTCGTCAGCATCAATGAACACCTTCCAGGTACCCATATTAATCATGGGTTCAATGGTAAAAGGTCATTCCCGGAACCAGCAACATACCCGTTCCCTTATGTCCATAATGCAAAAACTTCAGGCTCTTCGTGCATGGCTAAGCCTACACCGTGCCCGCAAAGGTCGCGTACAACGCCATACCCATAGCGTTCAGCGTGCTTCTGTATGGCATGACCGATGTCGCCAACAAAGCCAAAAGGCTTGGCAGCTTCGGCACCAATATCGAGACATTCTTTCGTTACACGAACCAATTGCTCCTTTTTCGGGCGTCGTCTTCCGCCGATAATGAACATACGACTCGCGTCACCGAAGAAACCATCCTTATCTATCGTAATATCCACATTGACAATATCACCCTCCTTCAGCACGTCTTCCTTCTTCGGGATACCGTGACAAACTACCTCGTTTATGGAAGTACAAACGGCCTTTGAAAACCCTTCGTACCCTAAACAAGTGGGATTACATGCGTTCTCTTTGCAAAAATCCATCACAATATCGTCAATATCCTGCGTGTTCTTACACTCATTTATTTTTGCAGCAACAGCATCAAGACAACCTGTTGTAAGCTTGCCAGCCATCCTGATACCCTCTATTTGCTCCGGGGTTCTTATCATGTCGCGGGTTGGAACAAAGCTTACCTTTATTCTCCCAAAACATTATTTTTATCCAATTCTGTAACAGGGCCACCAGGCGAGGCAATGCCAACGCTTTTTCTTATTGAAAAACCATAGTCGTATTTAATTTTTCCAAATGCAAAGTTAATACATTTATATGGATTGAGATGCTTATCGCCGGGATATTTCCTTATAACAGGCTGTAACATGAAAAAAACAGGCATAACGCTCTTCGCGCGACAACAATGACTGCCTCAAACTCTTGTCCCGGCACGTCTTTTATCTCAAAATTCCTTTGCTATAAAGGTGCTTTCACTTCTGGTCGTAGTGCTCTCTGATGTCCGGGACAGCCGCATTTTTGCACCTCTCTGCTATTTCAACGGGTAAACATCCGCCTCATTTCTTCACAAATTTACCATTCACAAACGCATACCTTATGCTGCCGGATCCTCCTCCCCTGTCTCTGTGGTCACTATTTTACGCAACAAAAATTTGTCCGTTTCCATCAATAAGATAGTGCAAATAGCAGTTTTCGATGTGGTCTTTCCACTCCATATCATAGGCCGTATAGATGAGCAGGCGGTCGGTTAACTGATATTTTCCATTCAGGGCGCACAGGAAAAAGTGGCCTTCGCCCATCGAATTATGGGCAAAAACCAAGATAAAGTGATAACCTGCATGCGGGGAAGCCTTGCGACATGGCAATCAGACAAATCGGTATCTGCATCAACAAACGACGAAACATAATGTAATTCCGACTTCTTCAGCGCTTTAGTGTCAGGCAAATTACAAACAAAGTCGTATGAATACTCGAATGGAAGCTTCATAACAGGCAGTGATTCAAAGAATTTCAACAATGTCATATCTTTACAGAAAGATACTTTTCGCCCAAGACAATGCTCAACATAGTAAGTATATGCCGCCTTATTATAGTTAAGAATAACGGGCGAATCAGCATCGTTTGTTATATCTTTCAGCGTATTTTTCTTTTGTATTCATCACAACCCAGCCCACTGTATTTGTTGAGTTTACGCCCGAATCGTAAACGAACAACCGAATACGGTATACTCCGTCAGCCTGTTCTTCATCAATTTCAGCATGCAAATTATGCTTGTCAAAAGGGCGTTTTGTAGTTAGAACATGCAGGACAATTAGCAACTTTAGCCTTTCGTCACACGAAACACTGTCCAACACTGCCTTTATGCTCTTCATGGGATACAGACACTGCCATTTTTCTCGAATTAGAGCTGCACGAAGCCATCATCACAACAAGCGAAATGGCTAATATCCGAATCATACATTTTGAGTTTACACACATATTCAATGAAATAGTAAAGTGTTACATACGATCTACCGCACGATTTATTTTTGTCGACCAATTCTTTCTGCGTTGCCCCATAAGGAGGTTTCCATCGATATTTGTCACTGTCGCAAAGGTCATCAAAACTCTTCTTCTGTTAATTCTTGCTCTATTATAGAGCTGACAAGGTTGCGTAAATGAGCCAGTTTATCGAGTACTTTCTCCTCATCGAAGTATAGAAGCAAGGCCAAAGCTGTACTTTTTACACTGTTATCGCCGTCTTCTGCATCATAAAAGCCAGAGCCTACTCGATCAACAGATGTTACCATACGGTTCAATTCGAGAAACAATATCTTCAGTATCTCAAAGTTTTTACCTTTTTATCTTACTCATATCAGGCATTATAAGCTTCTATTAATAGTTATAAAACACTTAAATGGTTTATTGTAATTTACTGATATTCATTATTATACCAAATTAATAGGGGTAAGTTACTCCATTATTCTTCTTTCGTTGATAACGGAACAAAAAGTCAATACACCCACCATTTTTCAATATCATTCAGTTCAGTTAATGCAAAGGTCTCGTCGGGTTAAAAGCCACTATGACGCTGCCCTATTCGGTCATAACGCATCTCGAAAATCAGTTCCCCTGATGACCCATAATGCAATAGTTCGTCAAAGACAACATCATTACCTGTTACTCCATCAAGAACAATCATCTTTATAGCATTTCTTTTGTGCATCCATGTTCATACCTGTAAAAATTCCTCAGTTTAATCGTGTTACAATATTCGTAAAATTTATTCGATTATACAAGTTTTTGTTAAGTTGTTGATGCACAAGCTTACAAAAAACTCAAAACGCCCATTTCATCGCTATTTGAGCTAAAAAGTTTAACCAATTATTTAGCAACGTTATAAGCTTATCACGTAAAAAAGAAAACTTTACTACCGTTTTCTCATCGTTCGGTGGCCGTCAAACCCAGTGTTCGAGAGCCGTCAGCAGCGCTGTTGACGGCCGCCGAACGCGTTTACGACGATCGCCACACTATCAACATTATACCATAAGCCATGTCAGAAAACAGAAGAAAACTACCACCTTTTGGCAGAAATCATCGAATCAAATCAGCCTGTTCAACAACAGGCATAATTGTAAAAACAGATAAGTTAAGAAAATAAGAATTGATTTATCCCGCAATGCCAGATTTATATAACGCGCATTATCCAGGTCTGCCATATCGTTACCTTCAGGGTGCTGTGCAAAAATTCTCATGAGAATATAATTTAATTGATATGTAACATAACAGTACACACTCTCGAAGGCAACAATATCAGGCTAACCATTCAGCACACCATCCCAATAATGTACACTGTAAATGGTTTACACTTCGTTGGCTTTCTTCTCCTGAACAACCACTGGAAGCCAGTCCGGGCTCGTCGAAAATAATAAAGCCATGCTTAAATGTGAGTAATTATCTTGTAACAGGTTAACTACATATGAATCATCAAATAAATTATACTTTCTTAAAATCAGGTCAACACTCTCATTTTAAATCACTGAAATTTCTTTGAACACATCATGTTCAAACGTAAACGAAAAAGGTAGTTAGAATATAATTTTATCATCTTCCCTTCTGAACACGCTTAAATACCAGGCTTTTTGTCAACAGGCAAATGGCTGATTGGAGAGCTCGGGGAAATAATGATTTAAGCCCTTGCCCGGGATGATGACATACTCCACATTGGATTTTTGCGAAACAAGATTGATGTTATTGTACAGAATATATAAAGATTCTAACAGTATCAATCAAATAAATTCAGCTTATTTTTCTGGCATCATCCAATGATAATATGCGTTATTGCTCCTGATGATAGCCTTCCCGAAGAGTCTTATACCGCTCTTGCAGTTGATTCCAGAATGTAGAGCACTCATCGGTATTCATTAATTTGGAAAGAATCCGGGCACTTTGTGAAGCATCTTTCATCAAATCACAGGCCCGTTATACTCAGGCGCTATCTTCAATGCAACATGAAGTTCGGATGTTGTCGCTCCACCGATGAGCACAGGAATACGTATTCCGGCACGCTCCATTTTCCTTAACAGTATTAATCATTTCCTCTAACGAGGTGTAATTAGTCCACTAGGTCCGACAACATCAGCGTTAGTCTCCTGAATTTTACACACAATCTGGTCGGCGGGAACCATTACACCCATATCGATTACTTCGTAATTGTTGCATCCCATCACCACGCTGACAATGTTTTTACCAATATCGTGAACGTCGCCTTTAACCGTAGCCATAATCACTTTACCTGCACTTGATGCTCCTTTGTTTTTCAGCTTCAATAAACGGCTGTAAAAATGGCAACAGCTTGCTTCATGGTTCGGGCAGTCTTAACGACCTGTGGAAGAAACATTTTGCCCGCACCAAATAAGCTCTCCTACCTTATTCATACCGTCCATCAAAAGGCCCTTCGATAATATCTACCGCTTTAGGTATGTAGAAAAGAGCCTCAGCGAAGATCGACCTCTAAATAGTCGGAAATACCCTTACGTAACGCATAAATCAACCTGTTCGGTAAGTTTTCGCTTCGCCATACAGCCTGTTCATCGTTCTTTACCGTTGACCCTAACCGAAGAAACAGCTCCTGAAACTGTCGTATTTTGTTCTGCCAGTATGCGTTCTGCCAGTGTAATCAGCTCATCAGAAGCACCTTTTCTGCGATCAAGTACAACGTCTTCCAACACATTTAAATATGCAGAAGGAATGTCATCATAGGTAACTTTGGACGCTGGATTGATAATACCGAAGTCCATTCCAGCCTGTGTAGCATAATAAAAGAAATACAGCATGTAAGGCCTCACGGATATAATTATTACCCCGAAACGAAAAACTAAGATTGCTTATACCCCCACTAACATGAGCACCTGCAAGATTTTCACGAATCCATCGTGCTAGCGGATAAAGTCTTTAGCATAGCTATCATGCTCCTCTATACCCGTAGCGATCGAAAGAATGTTCGGATCGAAGATAATATCACGAGGCTTTTATACCAGCCTTACAGGGTAAGAAGGTCATAGGCACGCGCTGCAATCTCTATCTTTCTGTCATAGGATGCAGCCTGTCCTGTTTCGTCAAAGCACATCACTACAACCGCAGCTCCAAAGCGTTTTTACATCATGAGCATGGGAAGAAAAGCATCTTCTCCCTCCTTTAACGAAATAGAATTGACAATACACTTGCCCTGAAGACATTTTCAAACCTGCAAGCACAACGTTCCAATCTGATGAATCGATCATGGCAGGAACACGTGAAATATCGGGATCAGACGCAAGAAGGTTCAGGGAATGTAACCATTTCACTTTGTGCATCAAGCAATGGGGCATCCATGTTTACATCAATAACCATGGCTCCTGCTTCTACTTGCCTGCGAGCAATAGAAAGGGCTTCATCGTATCGGAAATAAGTCGTAAAAATTTCTTTGAGCCAGCCACATTACAGCGTTCTCCGACGTTGACAAAGCCTACTTCGGGTGTAACTTCCAACAATTCAGCCCCGAAAAGCCATAATGATGATGATTGCTTATTCCTGACATGGGGCTTCTTTCCTGCTGCTAACTCACAATAACGACGGATAAAAGTTTCATCTGTACCACAACAACCGCCGACAATATTTACCAGTCCTTCATCGATAAATTCCGCCTATTTGTGGCGACATACTTTCAACAGTTTCATCATAAATGCCCATTGAGTTAGGCAAACCCGCATTGGGATACACTGAAATATAATAAGGAGCCTTACGCGATAGTGCCTTTAAATAAGGCGTCATCGGCGTGCTCCAAAACGAACAATTTAAGCCAACGAGAAGATTTTTAAACGAACTGATACTGCAAAAAAGGCGTCTAAGGTCTGCCCACTAAGCGTTCTTCAGCCAAATCGCTAACTGTAACACTGAGCATAATGGGCAAAGTCACGCCACGTTGCTGCATAACCTGCTGAGCTGCATCAATGGCACACTTCGCGTTAAGGCTGTCAAAGATTGTCTCTATCAGAATAGCGTCAACGCCTCCCTGTATTAATCATCTATCTGTTCAACATAATCGGCCAGCAATTCATCGTATGTGAGGTCGCGAAAAGCCGGATTATTCACATCAGGACTCATGGAACAGGTTTTGTTTGTCGGGCCTACTGATCCTGCAGCAAAGCGTGGCCATTCATCAGTTAGCATAGTCATCGGCAGCCTTCCGCGCAATTCTGGCTCCTGCTAAAAGCCATATTTCGCGCTTCGTTTTTCTAAATAATAATCAGCTTGTGAAACCCTTTGGGACGAGAAAGTATTGGTTTTCTATGATGTCGGCTCCCAGCCTCAAGATAGCGACAATGTATCGCTACGAATAATGTCAGGACGACTGATATTCAAGACATCATTGTTGCCTTTTAGTGATCCTTTAATGTTTTAAGAACTGCTCTCCACGAAAATCTTCCTCAGTAAGATGGTAATCCTGAATCATTGTGCCCATCGCTTTTTACCGTCAAGCACTAATACCTTATTTTTGGATGACATCTTCTATGGTTTTCATGCTAAAAAAATGTTTGATAGCGCGATCCATTTCTCTCTATCCTCCTTCTCTTTCAATGTTTGTCGCTTGTCGTATTCTTTTTACCTCTTGCCAATGCAATATCAACCTTTGACGTCCATGACTATCAATAAAGACAAGCGTAGGCACAATGGTAAAGCCCGGCGTCTTTTGTGTCCTCAGCAAGATGACGTATTTCGCGCTTGTTTGCAAAGAGTTTCCTATCACGTTTCGCCGGAACATTAGCAAAAAGAACCATAGAAATATGGAGAAATATTCATACCTTTTACCCATATTTCCCCCCTTGTTGATATAGCAAAACGAATCAACAAGTGAAGCCTTTCCCATACAATTGACTTAATCTCCGTCCCTGTCAGAACGATTCCTGCCGTATAAGTATCAACAAAACTGTACTCAAACGAGTGCCTTTTTGTTTCCTTATCTGTACCGGACTCTTTCGGCGAAGTTCCTGTTCTGCTTTATTCATTAACTATCTTTTGCAAAGTTATCTATATGTTCATCCACGTAATTGGCAACACAAGTAGTAAAGTTTTTTCTTCTTCTTCTACAAAAGCATCGTCAAAGTCGTCAAACATGGGGAACTGTTCACTAAAGCGCATCAAACTCTTCCCTGCGTACAGTCTTTTTCTATGGATTCATGGTGAATCATATAAAAACGATGGCATTTACGAATAATCTTATACAAGTCATGAAGTCCCCATTCTCTCATAGCCTTTCCAAAAGGATTCAAGAAAATAAAACCGCCATAACCATTATGTATCAGCTCTACAAACCCACCGTCCATTACAGAATCGCGTAAAAATAACGCAGAGCAAGCAAGCTAATCTGATCCGAATTAAGCATGCCCATATTCTCTGCATAGTTCTCCTCCTATAAAAATCGTATATGGCGTCTGTAAATACCTGAATAAACTCGTCCATTCCAGCTTCTGACGGCGAAGATCTGCATCTTTACAATAACTCCCGTTGATTTTTCCATTCTTTGTTACTTATGTCGGTCTACAAAGATAAGTAATTTTTATTTCAAAAGCCATGCAAGAAATAAAAAAAATCCCAACCATAAATGGTCAGGATTTTAGTCGTTGCGGAAGATGAGGGATTCAAACCCCCGATACCCGAAAGGGGTATACCGGATTTCGAGTCCAGCGCATTCGATCACTCTGCCAATCTTCCTTTAACAGTAATGCAAAAGGTAAAAGAAAATGTATGTAAAAAGAAAAGTGCGTTAAATAAAACAATATTCTTAACGTTTATTAAACAGATAGCATGGCCTATTCAAAGGCAAGTTTCTCCAATTTCGATTTCAACAGCTCTGCCTGACTGGCTCTTATGGAAAGTGTAATATCGCAATCGTTATCAAAAACTTTTGCGAAACAATGGCAGATTCATCTCTTTAACAATACGCATTACACCATTCATCATGGGATACGTAAAATGAAACTTCACCTCTTCCTTCGACAAGCATTCTATAATATCAGCATCTTCAATGGCTGACGCCGCCGCCGTACGATATGCTTCTATCAATCACTGACGTTCCCAAATTGAGCGCCACCATAATACCTTATCACGCAAACGAGAATGTCTGTCAGTTCGTGTGAATTGATCTGTCCCATAATAGGCTTGCCACCAGTAGACGATGGTTCTCCATCGTCATTGGCACCCTCACTCCTGCCTTTCCGGGCCAAGCATATAAGCATAACAACAGTGACGCGCATCAAAAATACTTCTTACGATACTCGTTTATCAGCGCCTTGCAATCGTCAACAGTCTCTACATGATGGGCAAAAGCATAAAAATTTGCTTCGCTTTTTCCGTACTAATATCCTTTGCCTGTTGAATTAATTGTAAGATATTTATCCTCCATGAGGCCTACTCTAATTTGTGTATTACCAGTCCGCTTCTTAGCTTGGGCTCGAACCATGTTGCTTTAGGCGGCATGATTTTACCCAGAATCTGCAATGTTCATAATTTGCTGCATCGATACAGGATACAATGCAAGGGCCCACCGACACTCGCCACTATCCACACGCTTTTTAAGCTCATCCAAACCACGCAAGCCGCCAACGAAGTCGATTCGATTGTCTGAACGCAGGTCTTTTTATTCCCATGAGCTTATCCAGGATAAGCCTTGAAGATATGTCTACATCCAATACTCCGATAGCGTCGGCATCGTCATAAGTCCCCGGGCGTGCAGTCAAACTATACCAACTACCATCGAGATATGGCGAAAATTCGTGCAAATGCTGTGGTTTATAGTTCGCAGTCCCCTTCTTCTCCACTATGAAATCATCATTAAGTTTTGTCAAAAACTCTTCTGACGACATCCATTCAAGTCTTTAATAACCCTGTTATAATCGGAAAATTGTGAGCTGACTGGCCTGAAAGCACACCGCCATGAAGTAATCATGTTCATGTTCTCCACCTCCAGCAGCATTGTTCTTCCCTTTCTCTCTGCTCCCACAAAGGGCAGCAGCTGCCGTGCGAGTGATGCCCGTCGGCAATGTACAAAGCGGGCATCGATGCAAACTCATCGGTGATAGCTTTTTATATCTTCAGGCTGGCTGATTACCCAAAATTGATGACGAAAAACCATCAACAGATGCAACAAAAATCGTACAATGGTTTGGTTGCTGCATAGCGATAATAAGCTGATTAAGGGCGCGTATTATCGGGGTAAGCAAAAATACAGGGCTCTATGTTTGCATTGCAGACACGTACGTGTTTCATACGGTTTTCCTCCTTGTCCTTACGGGTAAGCTCATGCTTTTTAATCACACCGTTCACGTAATCGTGAACTGAGGGCACATACAACAAGTCCATACTGTGTTCGCCCCTCCATTGTCTGGGCATAGATATAATAGCATTCTTTGTCGTCTTGTACAAAGCCATCCGCGTTCCTGAAACTTCTCAAACTGTTCCTTTGCGCTGTCATAAGCCTGAGCATCAAATTCAGAAACCTCTGCTCCAAAGTTAATTTCGGGCTTGGTAATATGATAAAGAGACATTTCGTTATCAGCAGCCTCCTGACAGGGCTTCTTCTGAATCAAGCACATCATAAGGGCGAGCTTCAATGCGTTCAACAAGATGTTCGGGAGGACGAATGCCTCTAAAAAAGGTTTAACAGTAGCCATAAATAAAGATTTTCAGGTGTAACAAAGTGGGTGAAAATTAAATATCCCTCCTCTCCACAATATGAAAAAGGAGGAGATAGTAAAAATAGATGAATTACAATTTATTTATTAACACGAAACGTTTCGTCGCCCGTTGCAAAAGAGTATTGATTTGACGGGCAGCTGCTATCCGGCATTAATATTGGCTTCAGCCGTTTGGGCACCATTTTCTTAGGCGTTGTAAAAATAACGACCGTCGAATTTGGCAAACTCTTCTGTCGCATCGGGCATAATATCAGTTAAAAATTTCGAATCCTCGCGCTCGGCCATCAGCTTTAATAAAGCCTGCCTCGTCTATCACTTCCTTGCAGGCTGTGTTAACCAAAATACCGCCCTTCTTCATCAGGGTTAACCACATCGTAGTTAATACTCTTCAGTGTTTCAGGTGTCGCAGGGATATGAAGTGAAACTATATCGCACTGTTTGAACAGCTCGTCACGCGATTTTTACTGCATGAACACCAGCCTCTTCTATGACACTTGCCGGGCAATACTCGTCGAAAGCATATACTTCCATGCCAAAGCCTTGGGCTATTCGGGCAACATTACGGCCCACATTACCGAAGGCAAGAATACCTAATTTCTTACCCTTTAGCTCAGTACCACTCTTGCCATTGAAGAAATTGCGAACGGCATAAACCAATAATCCAAAACACCAGTTCGGCCACAGCATTCGCATTCTGGCCCGGGTGTTCTCTACAACAACACCTTTTGTCTTGGCATAATCGGTGTCTATGGAATCGTATCCAGCTCCTGCTCTTACTACAATTTTTAAATTATTTGCGGCTGTAATAACCGATTTATCTATGACATCAGAGCGAACAATCATAGCATTTGCATCGGCAACGGCAGAGAGAGTTGAGCTTTATCAGCGTACTTTTTCTAACACATCAACAGAGTGTCCTCCGCCTATTAGTTCCTGTTTTATAGCTTCTAATGCCTCTTTGGCAAAAAGGTTTTTCAGTTGCAATTAGTACTTTCATATTTTATTTTTACCAAATAAATTACAGCGTTTAGATTTCGTTACTTATGCAAATAAATCATTTTTAAAGCCTCAGCCATTGTTGGATGAGTGAATATTTGATTCTTTAATTTATCAGCAGTTAAGTGATTATCTATGGCCATTTTACAGATATTGATTAGCTCATGTAGCTACTGCGCAGAAGAGAGTTACACCAATATACGATTGGTTTTTCTGTCTACAAGTGCCTTTAACAGCCCTTCGGTTTCACCTAAAACCTTTGCTTTGGGTATAGAATTTGCCATAATCTTTTTAACTTCAAATTCTAACTGCAGAGCATTTGCCTGTTGCTCGGTTAAACCTACTTGCGCAAGTGTAGGGTATGTGAACACAGAAGTTGCAATATTTTGGCGATCTTGTCTGTTTCTGGTAGAATTACCAAACAGTTGATCACGCACAATTCTATAATCATCTAACGACATATAGGGTGAACTGTGGGGTTTTAGCTACATCACCCATTGCCCATACATTTTCACGTGCCCGTAGATAATCATTAGTAATAATGTATCCTCTTTCGTCTGTTTTAATATCAGCTTTTATCTAATTGCAATTCTTCTGTTGCAGGCTTTCTTCAATAGCAACCAACACTGCTTCAGCATCGAAGTTACCATTTGACGTAATCACCGTTGTAAAATTGTCGTTTTCCTGCAATTCCTTTGTTTGGCAATTAAGTATCACTTCAATACCACGTGCCTGAAGTATGTGCAACATTTCGTCGGCTATATCTCTATCTTCGCGTGCCAGGAAAGTGTCACTTGCTTCTAAAACAGTTACTTTACTTCCAAAAGCCTGAAACATACATGCAAACTCTAAAGAGATATAACCGCCTCCAATAATAACAAGACGTTCAGGAAGTGTTTCTAAAGATAATAACTGTGTACTATTATAAACATATTTTCCGTCTGCACCTTTTTTACATTTAATGGCACAGATGTACTACCAGTATTGATGAATATCCGTTGTGCTGTAACTTCAATTTCATCATCTGCATTTTTAATAATACAGTATTCTTATTTATAAAAGATGCCGTCGCATTAATAATGCGTACTCCTTCCAAATCGTTAAGTTTCTTGTAATTAGCCGCTCTTAACGCAGAAATCAAAGTATTCTTGCGTTCCATTGCTTGTTGAAAATAAACACTTTCGTTAGCATCGAAAGGTTTTCTTTTCGCTTCAACCAATAGTTTTTAGATGGAATACAACCGATATTAATACAAGTTCCACCATACATAGAGCTACTCTTCTCTACTAATATAACCTCTTCTCCATGCTTTTGCCAAATCAGCTGCCAGTGTTTTTCCAGCTTTGCCAAAACCAATAATCAGATTTTTATGCTAATTTTTCCATAATAGTTATAGTGAAAAGAAAAAGGTAATGACTGGTATCAACTTTATTTATATATCTTTTACTCCACTTTTTGCTTTATTTTAATACTTAGCTTCAAATTCTTGCATGCACTTTACAAGAGCTTTTACGCTTTCTACCGGCTGTGCATTGTAGCAACTTGCACGGAATCCGCCCACCGAGCGGTGACCTTTTAATACCTACCATGCCCTGCCCTGTTGCAAAAATCGAGGAACGGTTTCTCCAAATCCTTATACTCTTCGTTCATCACAAAGCAAATGTTCATGAGCGAACGGTCATCGGTTGCTACCGTACCGCGGAACAGTTTATTACGGTCAATTTCGTCATAAAGGATGTGGGCGCGTTCGTGTGCTCGCCTGTCCATCTCCTTTACACCGCCTTGTGCCTTGCACCAGCGCATGGTTTCGAGTAGCGAATACAGTGGTACAACAGGAGGAGTATTAAACATTGAACCTTTCTCAACATGCGTACGATAATCGATCATTGTAGGCAACTCGCGAGGAGCCTTGCCCAACATATCATCTTTCACGATAACAACCGTTACACCTGCCATAGCCATGTTCTTCTGTGCTCCTGCATAAATAGCAGTATATTTTTGAAACATCAACAGGACGGCTCATAATATCCGAGCTCATATCACCCTATCAATGGTACCGGAGAATCAATGTCCTTTCGCAGCTCTGTGCCGTAAATGGTATTGTTAGAAGTAACATGAAGGTAATCAATATCAGCAGGAATGGTGAAGTTATGCGGCAGATGGGTGTAGTTGTCACTGGCCGTTGATGCCACCTCTACGACCTCACCGAAATGCTTTGCTTCTTTTTAAAGCCTTCTTTGCCCATGTACCAGTGTTCAGGTATCCTGCCTTTTTATAAGGAAATTAGCGGGTATCTGCATAAACTGAAGAGAGGCACCGCCACCAAGAAATATCACAGAGTAGCCCTCTGGAATGTCTAATAGTTCCTTGATAAGGGCAGTAGTTTCGTCAACAACTGGCTGAAAGTCTTTTGCACGATGGCTAATTTCCATCAGCGACAGACCAGAACCGTTGAAATCTAAAAATCTGTTTTGCTGTGTTTTCAATTACTTCTCGAGGAAGAATTGAAGGGCCGGCGTTAAAATTAAATTTCTTCATCTCTTCGTGGTTTATATAAGGTTTTAATGACTTACAAATATATCAGTAGATTGCAAATCTACATTTTTATTCAAATACACAAATTTTTAAATCACATTTAATGGCAACACTTCGTTTTGTATTATATTTTCCTACTTGCTTTGACGACGCAACTTTGTTGTTCGGCGACCGCCAGCAGCGCGTACGGCGGTCGTCATACACGATGTTCGACGGCCGTCAGCAACGTTGCTGACGGCCGTCAAACAATGAACTTCAGCCCATAAAGCAACAGGAAAAATCACCCAAAAAGCAGGAAACATTTCGGGCTATTGTGTTCTACATCACATCAGCAAACATGCTTTACAAAGGAAACAAACACTATCTTATTTCTTCTATAATCGTTTTATGTCCTTTTATTTTCTGGTTATTTGCCTTACTTATTACTTGTTTCGCCTTATCGCGCACAACAGCAACATACGTATAATAATCGCGTACATCGATACGGCCAATATCCGACGAACTGATGCCGGCGGCTTTACATAAAAAGTCAACCACGTCGCCTTTGGATATTTTATCTTTCTTTCCTTTGCCAATATAGAGTAGTCATTTTTCGGCAAAGGAACTTTTATCGTGCCAGCAGCAGGAATAATAAAAGCTGGCAACGTCGTCATTTACATATTCAGGAATATGCTCACTATCGTTTAAAAATAAAGAATGTTCTGCCGTCTTTATCCCATCGTGCCGACCGTCCTACGCGATGAACATAGGCTTCTGGCGTTTCAGGCAGGGTGGTAATGTATTACATTTTGTATGTCCGGAATATCCAGTCCACGGCTTCCAAGGTCGGTGCTTATCATGACAGGTGCCGACCCATTCGAAAATTTGAAGAGCTGATCCTCACGCTGACGCTGATCGAGTCCGCCATGAAAGACACTTAAAACAAATCCTTTTTCACGCAAAAAGGCGGCTGTACGCTCTACACTTTCACGATAATTCAGAAAAACTATCGTACTTTCATTTCCTGATGTTTTCAGCAAATGTTCAAGCGTTTCCAGTTTGTCTTTCGATGGACTAAGCACAGAGAATACCTTTATACGATTGGAAACGGCTTCGTTCTCATCACTGAAATCAATACGTTTTAAAGTTTTGTATGACAGCTCATGAGGCATTTCGCGATCCTTATACATCCATTTCCCTCACCGTTATTCGCATTGTTCTCTAGAATCGGTAGCCGAAAGAAAAATACGTCGTGCCTTTTACCGGCAGACGTTGCATCAGCGAAGCCATCTCGTTTTGAAACCCATTTCAAGACATTTGTCAAATTCGTCGATGATAATAAATTGTATCTTATCGGTCTCGACATTGCCTTTGTCAATACTGATCAATCAGACGCCCGGGGTTCCAAACATAATTTGCGGACGTATCTGACGCGAGAATCCGGTGCTCGTCCATCGTCGGACGTCCTCCATAGCAGGCACAGGCACGAAGCTGTGTGCCCATATTCTTTAATACTGTTACCGATTGTAGAGCCAGTTCACGTCCCGGAACAACAATGACAGCCTGAATATCGTCGCTGGTTTGTTTAATTTTTGTATAACAGGCATAAGGTATAGCCAGAGTCTTTCCAGTACCTGTCGGACTTAAACAACCAAATTCTCGTCACCTTCTGAAAAAGGCTTCATATACTGCCCGTCTGCATATCGTTAGGGCGTTATGCCCAACTTCGCAGTGAGTTCATTCAAATTCATTATTTCAATAATTTATCAATCTCGTCAAATTGCCTGCCCATGTTCAGGTTCAAATAAATGGTATATAAAGGGTAATGCCCATTTATCCTGACGGTCGGGACATTGTTTTCAGTATTTCTCCAAATAAGGAAGCGCCTGGCGATAGAATTTAAGGAGCTCGCGACGCTGATGCGAACTAGCTGCCGGTGCTTTATCAAGGTCAACCCCTGGTTAAATCAAAGGCCAAGACCTGCATTGAGGTTTTGCTTCGGGCAAACTGTCGTTGCGCAGCAATAACGACCTGCAAATTTGATAGCTTTCCTTATATTGTCCTAAGTTTAAAAAAGCACAGAACTTTTTAGCCAATAAGAACCTCTCGTTCAAACTATCCTTCTTCAACGCATTGTCAGTAAGGGCGAGGGCTTCGTTCCATTGTTGTCTTTTTGGTAATAATCAATAAGGTGAGGGTAGAAAACAGAATGAGGATAACGTGAAAAGCCTTCTTTCAGGGTTTCAAGCATCCGTATAGAATCGTCCTCAAGCTGATAAGTTGCTGCCAGATATTGCAGCATCATCTCATAATGAGCTGTATCTTTCAGTGCAAGATAAGTGTGATGCAGGGTTTTTCTTCGTGTCTTTCAGCTTATAAGCACAATATACCGACCAATAAAGCGGCCTCAGGAAGTCGCTTGTCTTTTTCTGTATAGTGATATGCTTCGAAAAGTGGTTGATGAGCAGTTTCAATATACTGGTCAGAGAGTTGATATGCCAATGCATAATTTTTGCTTACGTATAAAGAACAGCCCGCCATTATATAAGTTAGGGACGTAAGCTGTTGACATTGCACCATTATCCTTGCGATACCTGGGATTTACCCTGCCATTTTTGTCGGGCAAAGGCATCAATGCTGTCGTAGAAGCCATAACAGTAAACATCCTGGAAGCAATATTGAACAGCGATGCCGTATCATATTTCTGCTTAAGATAAAGCTTTTCGTTACCTGATGCATATTGTTTGCGGGTGATTCAAAAGAGAATATTCCATATCTTTTCATTCTTCCGGTTGGCAGAATCTTTCAGCAAATTCATCATCGACTGCTCTGCTTTTATCAAGATTATTGCCCGCCTTTATCCAGCTCCGTGCCATACTTATCTCTTTTTCTGAGCCATTACAGGCGTAATTGTAAGCAAAAGCAGGAACGTATAAATAATTTTTCTGAATCTTCATCTTAAATCAACCTTTAAGTTTTGCGCCAGTCAATATGGGCGTTTATAACGTGCGAAGGTAGTATAAATAAGCGTAACAGGCAAAAATAGCATGCAAAAATATATATAAAAGCACGTTGAAACAACAACCCACTCCATTTTCTTCTATTGAAAAACGAAGTGGGGGTACAAAAATTATTCTAACAACTTCTGCGGAACTGCTCGTTGTCTATGCTAAACGAAATAATTATCGTTTAACTATAAAACTGTTGTCTGCTGCAAACGAAATAATTATCGTTTAACTATACAGATGTTGTCTGCTGCAAACGAAACAACCATCAACTAACCGCTCAGTTGCCGTTTCCCAAATATTTAATTACCTTTTACAAGGCTCTCCAATTCTTTCGTGCGGGCATCATTGCCACCATACACTACATAATAGCTCTGATGAGAGGATATGCCCAGTTGCTCTTCTCACGATTTGGGTCTAATTGCTTAGCCTTTTCCAGGAAACCGAGCGACTCTTTAAACAATTGTTTCTGCTGTTCAGGGTTACCATTGGCCTGCGCAGCCTTTGAATTGATAGCAAAAACCCAGGTAAGTGAGCACAACAGAATTGTCTGGTTGAATCTCGGATGCGTGCTTAAAGGCATCAATACACTCGTCCCAGTTCGGGTCTTTAGCCGTTGTATTGGCATTAAGTATTGACTGCCCCTTCATCGCCCACGCTGTAAAAGTTCTTCGGATCTTTTGCTATTTTGGCATTGATAACGTCGTTAAGCTGGCTTCCATGCCCAGTCCGCTATAAACACTACACAATATACTGAATACCGATTCATTGTCCTGATCCTTGTCATACTCTGCCTTCATCTTCTCAGCAAAGGCTAATGAGTCGGCATGTGTTTTTAAATTACGCTCCGCCATAGCGTATTTGAAGGTTTCTGCCTGCTTGCGCATAGCAGGTCCTGCATGGCAATGTCGGCATATTTCTCTGCCTTCGCATAGTCTTGTGCCTGATTTGCATAGAGAGCAGAATAGTAGCTACCTGTCCCAGGAACTGTTTCTCCGAATCCTTACCCTTTGCAAAAACGGGATTATCATCGGTATCGAGGAACGTTCCCCAGTACTTCAACACATTATTCTGGTCGTTACGCTGAGCATAATAGTTACCAGCAGTTACCAATTGCAGGCGAGCATTGGTAAGTAAAGGTGTAAGACCGTCAGTATATTTTGGCTTAACCTTGCCCTTTTTCATTGGGTTCGGCATCGTATTTCATACATTCAAGTCCGTTAACCGTAGCGTCATAAGCTGCCTGATAAAAAGCCTAACGTGTCGTAAGGAGTCTCTTTTTGTTTGGTAAGCTGAGCCTGAACGTTACTTGTTTGAATAAGATTCTCCTTGTCAAACTTATCCAAAAGCAAGCTTGGTAACATAGTTATACGCCTTTTGCTTTCTCTGCACTGTTTGCCAGCTGGCCTAAGTTTTGCTTCAACAGTTGAGTGGCTTCGGCATAAGTTTTTAGCACTCATAATGGCGCTTTAAAGGCTCACTATCGCCTGCGAATACTGCTGAAGTACCAAGCAATAACGCAGCTGCAATCATTAGTTTTTTTCATAAATTATGTTCCGTTTAAAATTTATTATTCTGTGTTTTTGTCATAGAAGACGATTAAACGTCATAAAAAGTTACTCAGTTGTTTCAGTATTTTCACCATCAGAAGGTTCTGCCTCTTCGGTTGTTTGCACGTCATCACCCAACTTATTAAACTTTTTGTTCGTCTCGTCCAATTGTTGACGGCTTTCCTCTTCAGCAGTAGCCTCAAGCTCTGAGCTCATAACCTTACATACACTTGCTATAACATCGCCCTTCTTCGCAAGGTTAATCAGTCTGACTCCTTGTGTAGCGCGTCCCATAACACGTACATCTGATACTGCAAGACGGATGACAATGCCGCTCTTATTAATAATCATCAAGTCGTTTTCATCCGTTACATTCTTCAACGCTACTAAACGACCCGTCTTCTCGGTAATAGCCATTGTCTTCACACCCTTACCTCCACGGTTGGTCTTACGGTAATCTTCTATGGCCGATCGTTTGCCATAGCCGTTCTCACTAACTACCATTGCCGTCTCGTTTTCGGCATCGTTCACGACAATCATACCCACAACGGCATCATCTCCATCGTCAACTTTCATACCTCTTACGCCAGTAGCCGAACGTCCCATTGTACGAATGGTCCGTTCATCGAAACGTACAGCACGACCGTTACGGTCAGCAATAATCAGCTCGTTCTGCCCATTGGTAAGACGAACATCCACTACTTCGTCGCCATCAACAATGTTAATGGCAATCACTCCGTTTGCACGAGGACGTGAATATTCCCTCAAACTGGTCTTCTTTACTGTACCATTCTTTGTAGCGAACACAACAAAATGGCTCTGAACAAAGTCTTCATCCTCAAGTCCGCGGCCGTGAAGACGCAGGAATGCGTTCACAGCGTCATCGGGTTCTATATTTAAAAGGTTCTGAATTGCGCGGCCTTTTGACAGCTTATCGCCCTCAGGGATGTCGTAACAATGCAACCAATAGCAGCGTCCCTTTTTGGTAAAGAACAACATTGTCTGGTGCATGGTTGCAGGATATATAAATTCTGTGAAGTCTTTTTCACGAGTATGTGCACCCTTTGACCCCACACCGCCACGGGCTTGCTCACGGAAATCGCTCAACGGCGTGCGCTTAATGTATCCTAAATGGCTCACAGTAATCACCACTGGGTCGTTAGGATAGAAGTCCTCGGCATTGAATTCGTGCTCATCTGGTATAATCTGGGTACGACGATTATCGCCATAACGTTCCTTCACTTCCTGCAATTCGTCCTTCATTACCTTTTTGCAAAGCTCAGGATTGTCGAGTATCGACTGCAGATAATCGATTTGCTTCATCAGCTCATCATATTCAGCGTGCAACTGATCCATACGTAAATTGGTAAGCTGGCTGAGGGGCGCATGTCGACAATCGCTTTTGATTGCAGCTCGTCAAGATTAAAGCGTTTCTCCAGGTTACGCTGGGCATCGGCCGGCGTCTGGCTGCCACGGATAATGTGAACTACCTCATCTATATTGTCGCAGGCGATGATAAGGCCCTCCAATATGTGCGCACGTTCCTTGGCTTTCTTCAAGTCAAACTGTGTGCGACGGATGGTAACCTCATGACGATGTTCAATATAATAGTTGATACATTCCTTTAAACTCAACAGCTTCGGGCGCAGCTGGCTGTGGTCTTGCTTTGACGGAACAAGAGCAATACAGTTTACTGAGAACGAACTTTGCAAAGCAGTCATCTTAAATAACTTGTTAAGGATAACCTTTGCATTGGCATCACGCTTCACGTCAACGACGATACGCATACCCTGACGGCCTGTTTCATCGTTTACATTTGATATGCCTTCCAGCTTGCCTTCCTTTACAAGTTCAGCAATATATTCAATAAGCTGCTGCTTGTTAACGCCGTAAGGAATCTCGGTAACGACAATCTTGTCGCCCTTTTCGCTGCTTTCAATCTCGGCTTTTGCACGCATAACCACACGGCCACGACCTGTTTCGTAAGCGTCCCTTAACGCCTTGCAGCCCGTAAAATATAGGCTCCTGTGGGGAAGTCGGGGGCAGGAATATACTGCATCAAGCCTTCCCGGTTGTAATATCCGGATTGTCAATATAAGCACAACAACCATCGATAACCCTCACCCAAATTATGTGTAGGCATATTGGTTGCCATACCTACTGCAATACCGTTTCCGCCGTTAACCAGCAGGTTCGGTATCTTTGTCGGCATTACTGCAGGCTCACGAAGCGTATCGTCGAAGTTGTTAACCATATCAACTGTGTCCTTATCGATGTCATCCATGATATGTTCTCCCATCTTCGAAAGGCGGCATTCGGTGTACCCTCATGGCCGCAGGCGAGTCGCCATCTACGCTGCCAAAGTTACCCTGACCGTCAACAAGCTTGTACCTCATGTTCCAATCCTGGCCCATTCTTACCAATGCACCATATACCGAACTGTCGCCATGAGGATGGTATTTACCCAATACCTCACCTACAACACGCGCACATTTCTTGTAAGGTTTGTCGCTTGTGTTGCCCAATCCCAGCATACCATACAGAATACGGCGATGTACAGGTTTGAAACCATCTCTTACATCAGGAAGCGCTCGAGCAACAATTACCGACATAGAATAGTCGATATAGGAGGTTTTCATCTCCTGCTCGATATTAATTTTTCATAATACGGTCCTGATCAATCGTCTGATTTTCGTCCATTTTTTTCTTTATCTATGTTTTTTTATAAAAATTCGATTTAAGGGGCATTTATTTGCCCTCTAAGGCTCTGGGCCTTTTATTTTAATGGCGTAAAATTAGCATTTTATTTTGATTTATACAAACTTTCCTGGCTTTATATTTGAATTGCAGGCGTTATGATATACAATGACAACAGCCCCTGAAACTACATGTCCGCTTACACCCGGCCAACCATAGCGGCATACCCGAAACTGCATGCTGTCGCGAACCTGTACCAGCGCAAAGTTTCCTGCATACCGGCAGTTTCTTCCTCTCGTTCTTTCTTTTTATTTCCGGCTTACCCATGCAAAAGTCATGGTTTGACGGCCGTCAGCAGCGCGTTCGGCAATCGTCATACAGAGGGTGTGACGGCCGTCAGCAATGCTGTTGACGGCCGCCAAACCGATGATTTCTGCACGTATTTATAAATACAAATTGCAATTATACGGCCAGAATATCAGAAAAAAACAGAGAACCGTAATGGCATAATGAATATTTCATTATCTTTTGTTGACAACAATAAATATTGTTTTCACTAACAACAACAACGATGTATGACCTTTGAAGTATTATCTGACAAGAACACGAATTTAAAAGAGTTTGAACAAAAATTTGCTTTGAAATTACCCGGCGATTACAAATCGTTTCTCCTCAAAACACAACGGCATCAGCATAGAAGAAGGCTGTATCAGCATAAAAGATATTGACGAAGAGGTAATGATGAACGTGTTGTTTAGCAGCGACAGAAGTTTGAGCAGGGCGCTGACTCTCGACTTTTGGAACTCTGAATACGGCGAGGATATTCCAGGAAATTCGGCTCTGATTGGTGACTTTCAGGATGGAAGTTTTCTACTTTTAATTGCCGAGGGCGAAGATAAGGGCTTATATTATTATGATCATGCGTATATTTTAGATGAGTCTGGCGACGATTGCAACACTTATTTTCTGGCTGACAGTTTTAATCATTTTATGGAACGCCTGGAAAAATACAACAGGCAAGCTGAAGTTTAGCAACACTTTTACAGATACAAAAGCATACAAAGAGGATGGAAAAATTTAAACTTGACAACTTCAAAACGACATATCATAAAAGTATGCCTGTCGAAAAGAGCCTGTCAAAAAATGAAAGTGAAGCCATTTCTACAAGTCTTTTTCAGAAACTAAACCCTCAAAACAGATTATTTTCAGGGAAAGGAGAACTGCAATTTTACCATAATTGGACACCTGAATGCAGGGACCTACTATATCAACTGGGACGAGGTATTCCAGAAAATGGAACTGTCTGTACCCCATGAGATTTATATCAATGAGCATAACTTTGAGAATCTCGACATCATGCTGTTTGACAATTTCAAGAAATATTTTACCGATATATGGTATCCCGCAGCTGACGATATAGAAATTTTTGACGCTACGCTGAACTGGATCATCGTAATCAGACACTTTGGTACAGTATATTATAAAAAGGTATAAGCATTTTTTATGGACATAAACATGAGAAGAGTTATATCCCAATACCGCTTACAGCCGACAGCTGCAGGCACAAGACCGTATATAAAGGAACACCGGCAGGAATAATGCTGTCTGAAACCGAAACTCTTCCCTTTCGGAAAAAGGCAGGAACTGTTACTATAATAAAAAAACCGGCAGGGTATAAATAAGAACAAGATGAAAAACAAACCTTTAACTTTTATGCAACCCTCTGAACTTTTTGGGCCTTAACGGGCATGATGATGCTGGCAATGGTTGTATCGGGTGTTGTTTATAAATTTCTGCTTGCTCCGCAATATGGTATGGATTCAACTTTGCGTTTTGTCTCGAACACGGGGCTTGCTTGAAGCAATAAACTCTGCGGAGCAATAAACTTAATATGAATAAACACACAAGACTATACGATATGGGGTAAAACTTTCAACAATTAAAAAAGTTACCCATACGGCTTTACAAAAGGGCCCCAAAAAGAACAGCTGTCAAAGGAAAAGGCAATATTACATGATTCTTTTATCCTGTTTTTTTCACGAATCTGCCATTTATTATCTTATAAAACAGAACGGTGAACAACAGTATCGGGCTTCGATTTCGTACCCAGAATATCTCCGCTTTCTTCATCGTACAGAATGTCATTAACCTCATATCTGTCAATAACAGCAACCGAATCGTTTACAGAATAGCGTGAGGATATTTGCGTCTCAAAGGTAAAATTCATCTCCAGAATCAAAAGCATCTATAAGCGAATCCTGCTTGTATGAGTTGAGTTGGGTAACTAAAATATCAGTATCGCTGTCGCCTGTTATATGATAAACAATAAAGCTTTATAAGCCTCGTCCGCCTTTATATTTATATGTGGCAACGGGGTAATACCGGCCGTCAGTGCTTATCATATTACAGCCATAGTTGTCACCCTTGGGTACAATCTTCTTTTCGCTGTTGGAAAAAGGTATTCGAAGATGGTCGTATTCAGGCTTCAGTTGAAAGGAGGCGTATTCTGGTTATAGCACAACAGCGGCCTGACAAGGGCGTTAGTTAAACGTAAAGGCAATGTTTTCCCGTTCTGACAAAAGGAGCAGGATGCAAGCATAAGGATAAAAAGGCCCGATATAAAAGATATTCTCATAACACCTGAAGGACAGAATATGAACAGACTTATTTCAGAAAATCAAGGCAAAACGTAGCATAATGAACACCAAAGCTCACGCGCCGTGATATAGAACAGAAGCAAAGGTATAATCCATTTCTTGCATGAACAAAGACAATCAAATATCTCTGTCAGCGAGTGTAGGTTGTCACCCATCATACCATAGAACACAGAGGACGAAACAATCATAAACGAAAAGGCAGGAATTATGCTTGCAGAGAAAGGTCCGGGAAACAAGTTTCCCGTCACACTAAGCAATACTGCATGAGGGCATAAAAATTAACAGCAGTATCACTATAAGCTCAACTATCAGCAAACCGGCTGCAACTTCTAACGCCAATAGCTTCTGACTACTCAACTGATGTGGTTGCAGGTGGAATATATTACAGTACCGCTTCGGCCATTCCGCTCTGCAAAAGGTTCCCCATGCTATTGATAACAAGAGGAGCCACACCAATAAAAACCGAAGCCTCATGTGTCGGCAAAGGTACCGAAAAACCATCTTATCCCACAGAGAGGCAGAGAACGCACGTCCGATTCAGGCCTGGCGGCCGTCCAAAGCCACAGAAGCAAGAATCAGTATGCCCTGAAATAACAAGCATATAACAGCACCGTTATAGCACCACTTTGTAAAAAAACGCTATGACGTTTATAAGGAAAATTGCCAACTTCCATGCAGATTTACATTCTGTTGTCATGTTAATCTTCGTCAGGCCTGAGATTGTCAATATCCAATATTCTAAGCTCTAGAGCCCTCACTACCAAACGTGTAGCATTGATACTCATACCACCATTGCCATCAGGAAAGAGCTTCTGCGACAACTCATTCTGGCGTTTTTCCAAACTTTTTCACACCAAAAGGCATACCGCGCAATGTAGTAATTTGCTCCTTCGTATAGCCTAAAGCCAGGTGTCTGAGGAAACGTTCGTCATACTCATCAATGTCATAGTTGATTAAAGCCTCCTGACGCATCAGCTCGTTATTGACGCTACGTTTAAACCTTGCCACAATTTTTTCAAGAATAGGCTCATTAAAAACAAGTCGCTTGCCACTTATTACGCTGGCAACATCGCCTCTTGTCAGGAGTTCGCCACTCTTTAATATAATACCGTCACAACCAGCATCAAGAACATCTACCCACAGTTTTTCGTTAAGAATCTCGCCTGTAAAGATCAAAATTTTTATGCTTGGATAAGTCTCTTTGGTCTGACGACAAATCTCTACGCCCACAGTTGTTGAGCCTCCAAGGCCTAAATCGAGCAACACAAGGTCGGGAAGCTGGTTCTTTAACAGCTTCCAGTAACTTTGTTCGTCCTCTGCGGTACCAATAATATGAGCCTCGGGAATATCGTTACGTATAATACCTTCTGTTCCTTTTAGCTCCAAAGGAACATCCTCTACAATGATAATATTAAAGTCTTTCATATATTATGCTTTTTCTTTTATTTCGTTTTGCTGTATTCTGCCCAACACCTTTCGGGCATGACTATACTGATAAGTGTTCCACCTTCCAGGTTAGTTGATGCCGAAATACCGCATGCTCGCAGGTTCGTTGCTTCACCCATCTCACGCACTATCTGCCGACAGAGCAGGAATTGCAGGTTACAGGTTTCGGGTGTAAAAGGTCATGAGCCCTGCTTTTCCGTAAGCACTAATTGTTCCATACAAGCTACTAAGGAGACACAGGCAGAGTTTTTTTAGGCGTTACTTTAAGCACAGGCTTTTATGCCATTATTCATTTTTCTTAGAATATCAAAAAGGTAAACAACCATCTCATTATCCAATCTAATAGGAGGAATCTGCCGCATAGCCTGCTCCGAAAGAATTTGATAAAAGAGCATAATAGTATTTCGTTAGTTCTGAAATACCATTTAAATTCTTGTCCGTTCCGTCAACCAGCTGACGGATTCGTGACGGATAATACATGGTTTCATGCTTTAAAGTTGACAAACAATTGTCGAGAACACTATTCGATACATGCAATCGGTCATCCTCCATCTGCAAGCGACGCAACTCATCTCTTTTGAGTTCCATCTGCGTTGCCTGGTCAGTTACCCGCTCTATTGTATCATATAACGCCCGCTCTATTTTCCCAACAATTTCATTTAATGTTTGTTTTTGATGCTCCGATATATTAAATTTTTTAAAGTCGTTGAGGCGTTCTATGCCATATAATTTCTTTTCGTCTGATACATCCGACAATAACAGGTCATTCATTTGGTTTACACGGTCAACACAAAAACTGTAATTGAGCTTATGACGATAATATAAAAATAATAGGCAGGGAAAAATAATGATAAGCAATATAACCAGAAGCACCACCGCAACAGTCTTATTGGTCTGGCTCTTTGCATGGTGCGGACATACTCTGGCAGTGAACTGTCGGCACTTGCTTCACGGAAAAGTTTTGTGTATACCTTATTATTATAGCGATATACATCCCATTTGTGCAGGGCAAGAGCTGCAATAGCCGCTTCGTTACTAACATCAAGCAAAATGGCTGTGTCGCGTTTTTGTCGAGATATTTACGACAACTATCGGCAAACAATAAAGTACGCCCATAGGATCCATTAATATTAGAGAAATAGGCACTGTCGGCAAATTGTGCTGCTTTTGTTACAGCAACAGAGCGGCGGGACGACGCCGCAGAAACAGAAGACTGGGATGAAACCCATAGGGAAAGCAGGCTGGAGAGGAAAAACAATAAGCCTGGCAATACCTTTAGGCAATCGGAACGATATTTTAGTGCCATGCCCTACCTCACTTTCTGCCTTTATCTGGCATACATTAAATATTCTACTTACCTTCTTATACTTCTCAATGATACCGTAGCAGTTCTTTAAGCCGAACCCATGCCCTCCTGTATAGGTACGGTCAAAAATGTGATCAAGTTTATCTTTTGGTCATACCGCAACCTGTATCACAAACGGATACTTCAACGCTATCAGGCATATCCTCGGCCTCAACAGTAACAGAGTCGCCTTCTTGCGTGAATTTTCGCGCATTGTCGGCGATGGTATTAATCATGAACAACGTCAGGGTCTTGTCGGCTTTCACTACACAATCAGTAGGTTTTTACGATAAGATTTATCCCTTTTAATTGAAAAACTCATCCTGCTATGCGACACTAAATCGAAAAGCTGCTGAAGCTTAAAAGCTCTCTATTTTTCAGGCTAAGCTCACCCTGACGCATCTGTATCCACCGGGTCAGTATGTCGTTATAATCGTTAATGCTGTCCGTTAATTCTGCAATATATTCATAGCGTTGCTGCCTTTACCTCTGCATTATCATTACATAATAACAGCCTGTTTTCTTCATTAACCATACGGTCAATAAAAGGCAATACGCTGTTAACCAATTGTATTTTGGCCCGCTGTTCCAGATTACGACGCTTACTTTGCATCAGATGCAGCCTGACAACATCCATCTGTTCCTTAAGCAAACTGTACTGTTCGTTTACCCATCGTGCACGTTCATCGTTGCGTTTCTGCCAAAGATTGAGAGGTGTAAGCAGGGCCGTCATGGAGAAACGTTCATCACTTTGTTTCCTCATTCGAGCAAAAACAACCAATAAAAGACAACTAAAACAATCATAAACAACACCGCTAATATCATAGCATTAAGTTGTTTTGACGATTCATCAAGCTGGCTTGCACGGGCTTCGAGCTGTCGGTCTTGTCTGGTTTGCTCCTGAAAATCCAAGTAGATATTTCGGTTTTGGTCACTAAGCTTCTTATCATTCACCGCAGAGTAAACTAAACTTAACTGTTCACGAATGGAGGCTACAAGGTCGGGAGCCTGATTTACCAACGCATTTTTGTTTAACGCACGTTGTAAACAAATTAAAGCTGAACGATAATCGTGTATAGACCAGTAGCATTCGGCAAGCGTTCTATACGAGCCTGCCGTTTGATAAACATCGCCATAGGCTGTAAAAATAGTAAGAGAGCGGAGTGCTAAATTACCTGCAAGCAGTGAATCGGGCATTAAATCAGAGTTCAAAAACTTCATTGCAGGCAAATTATCAGCAATTAATTTCTCACGCTGTACTTTGTTTTTCGAGATGCTCGCTAATCGCCTGCATCGACTGTGCCACCCAATATGAATAGTTGTATTGTCTGGCAAGCTCGAAGCATTTCATCAAATAATCGAACTCTTTCTGAGCTATTTCATCTGGTGTTCCCTTAGTAATGATCCCCCCTGCACCTACACTGTACCAATAATTAAGCAGCTGTGCCGTATCTTTCCTGATAGAACCATAAGGATCTATCATGTTAAAGGCTGTTTATGGCCTGCCGTGTAAGTCCAAGATAATAGAAGTAAGCTGAGGTAACTATGCTGTATTCGGTCCGGGCATAAACAAGCCGACGCTGCTGATGTGCGGTTAAATCTCCCCCTTCTTCTGTCAGACGACGCAGACGCTGACGGGCTTTTTCCCAGTAAACATAAAAGTCCTTGTTATGCGACTGCCTTTGACAGAGCCTCATTTGCTGTATATCAGCAACAAGCAATTCTATTTGATTATCCGTCAACCGTTCTATAAGCTGCAAGTTTTCATGTGCTTTACGATATTCCATTCTGGCTATATCCACAAACGCTAAGTTGTTTAATGCCTCAACTGCACCCGCACTATAATTCTTTGATAGGGAATAAGCTTTATTGGCATACCATGCAGTAGAGTCTAAATTACGATAATGCCATGAATAAGATACTTCATTAAGCCGGTCAATATTCACGTCAGCAGGTCGATCACATGCCACTAATAGTGCTGTGATTACCCAGAAAAGGTTAATAATAATCGTTGTAGAATATTCAATGAATTACGATTTTATGCGGACAAAAATAAAGATTATTCTTATAAGTACGAAATTATTTTCGTAAAAATAACAACAGAAAGCCAGAAATAATAACAGCACCCACGTACTTTTCTAAACTATTTTATATACATTTGCATACAAAAAGGAATACGCAACAAATGCCTGATAAAAATAAGAATAAAAAGACATTGCAAAAGAGTGCTGGTGTTTCAGTAGGGACCGTAGATCGAGTGCTTCATCATCGGCCAAATGTTTCGGAAATTGCGAGAAAGAAAGTTGAAAAACGCACTGAAAGAATGTAATTATCGTCCAAACGTTTATGCGTCAGCGCTGGCCTATAACAAATCATATACGTTCTGTGTACTGCTGCCAAAGCATGACCAAATTGCCTATTGGGAAGAGATAGAAGAAGGAATCAGAAAGGCAGGAGAGGCTCGAAAGGACTTCAATATTCACGTTACGATTCTGTATTTCGACCGTTTCAACGACAGTTCGTTCAACGATATAGCCTCTAAATGCTTGTCAAAGAATCCCAATGGTGTTGTAATCGTACCTACAACAAAAAGATGTTACACGCAATTTTACCGACAAATTACACGAGGCAAACATCCCTTTTGTCATGCTCGACTCATATAGGCCGAACTGAATCCGCTTTGCATTCTTCGGCCAGGACTCAATATCAAGTGGATATTTTGCCGCACGAATGCTTATGCTTGTGGCTAATAATGACCACGAAATTATGCTTATGAAAGTAACTAAAGACGGTAAAGTTGTAAGCCAGCAACAATGTAACCGCGAAGTTGGCTTTCGCAACTATATGCGTAATCACTTTTCCATCAGTCAATATTATTCAACTCGAGCTTCCCTTTTACGGCAATAAATCAACATATAAACAACTTTTTGAACAGTATTTTAAATCTCATCCCCAAACACATCATTGCATAACGTTAGGGTCGAAAGCTCATTTGCTGGGTGACTTTATTTTGAAAACCAACCGTCAGAATATTCATGTTGCCGGATATGATATGGTTGAAAAGAACATTGATTGCATGCGTCGGGGAAGTATTTCGTTCCTTATTGCCAACACGCCTTTCAACAAGGTTTCTCCTGTATCGATACATTATTCAAGGCTATTGTATTAAAAAGAAACTGTTCAAACTGTTAATTACATGCCCATTGAGTTGCTCATGCAAGAGAATGTAAACTTTTATCGACGAGACCCAACTTTAGGATTCCCTGATATGAAGGCTGTGAAATGGTTTCCTCAATTCTCTATTTTCCTGTTCTCAATCATGGATATTATTACGCGTAACTTCTTTAGTCTGCTTCGTTCAGGAGCATTGAACGAATACGAAACCATCGAACCTATGTCAGAATTTAAATGGAAACGATTAGAACAAATGGTGGTAGCCCAGCACGTTGAAGGCTCAGCATGGAAAGGTATTCGTAATCATCAGTATGATGAGATGATGAACATTCCTCCTATTTGGTCCAATGAACATCAGCCTTCAGAGCAACCTGTACCTCCTGTACAACTCAGCAACCGTATATTAAATGCCAGATTGCAGCGTATTATACGTAACGAACGCCATGCCATAGATACAAATATGGGTGCCATTGACGTACTTAATATTATTGTTAATAACATTTCAAGTATGCTCAATTACGGTTCTATGCTAAGCGGTTTGATTCGTCTTGGCAGTTATTTAAGGAACAAAGGTGACAAGGTTGATTACGTAAAGGTTGAAACCTGGCTTAACAAATTGCATATACGCCGCATGGCACAGCTCCAGGGAAGCATGCTTATATCTGTCTTCAATTTTTGAACCATCCAGGCTTCCTTTTCGTCGTTCGCATTGAGCCAGCAGCATATAATCTGGTATTGCGATCGGTAGAACATGCTGCAAACGACACTGCTGAAGAATGGCATTTTCGCCAAAAGCAGATCAGGATTTGTTACCAACAACTCAGCACTTCTTCGACGTAACCTGCGCCGAAGCCTGCGTTATATTGTCTACGCCCCCATTGAAACTGTTAGTAATTATTTCAGCAGTTTTGCGCGCTCATTGCAGGAAATAGAAGAATAATAAATAAAATATAATTATAAATAGGGGCGTATATAGTTTTCTGCTACTTTTCATTATCTTTGCAATATGAAGAGAATTTTCCTATTGATATTCAGTATCTTTTTTTCTTCACATGTGGCTTTGCACAGTCAGACCGTGTTGAATGTGAAGACACTTGCAGTCATATTCATGGTATTGATTTGAGCCATTACCAGGGCAGTGTTTTTCTGGGAGACCGTGGGAGATACCAAGATGGCCTATGTTTATCTGAAAGCAACCGAGGGCGGTAACAACATCGATGCCAAATATAAACAGAATATTGATCTTGCTCATCAATATGGAATTAAGGTAGGTTCTTACCATTTCTATCGCCCCCAAATCAATCAGGAAACACAGTTATCGAACTTTATGACCCAGTGTCGTCCCGGCGACCAGGACCTTATACCTATGGTTGATGTTGAAACCAGAGGAGGATTGTCGAAGGAAGAGTTCTGTGACTCGCTGTTTAAATTCTTAAATCTTATCGAAAAAGCGTATAAACAAAAGCCATTAGTTTACACATACACCAACTTCTATAATGTTAACTTACTTGGCAAACTAAAAGATTACAAGGTGATGATTGCCCAATATACCCGTAGAGAACCCGTTACTAACGATGGCTTAGAGTATATTATGTGGCAGTATACCGGCAAAGGGCGACTAATGGCATCAATGGTTTCGTTGATAAAAGCCGCTTTATGGGCAATCACCAGCTCAGAGAAAATAAAGATTCAGACATAAATAACCTTTTAAAAATAATATCATCATGTCAATGATAAAATGTCCTGAATGCGGACACCAAATTAGTGATAAGGCACCTGTTTGTCCCAACTGCGGTGTTGAAATAGCAGGTAAAATTACCAAATGCCCACTATGTGGCGAAGTATATTTTAATGATCAGGGTACATGTCCAAATTGTCATCACCTTAATCATAACACGTGTTCAACAATTAAAGATGCTGGCAACCAGGAACCGTCTGCACCTTATCATCATATCGTTTCTCCCCCACCCGTTCCACCAACAAGGGCAGCTGTCAGCGAAGTCCGGCCAAAAAGACAAACCTGTTACCCCAGACAAGGGTGCAAGATGGCGAACCCGGACTGCCTGACCAAAAGCAAGAGAAAAACCATACCCGCTCATCATCAGCTTTTATCTTCGCTTTAATTGCTAGCAGGCGTATGTTTTTTACTTTTATAAAAATGCAGAATCGTCAAAAGAGCAGGAAGCATACGAATATGCAATGAAAAAGTGACGACCCATGGTTCTGCAAACTTACCTCGACAATTACCGTGGTATCGACCAGGCACACATTGATTCTATTACCGCCGTCTTGCATCATTAAAACGCATTGACAACGATTGGAACAACGCTTTTGGTAAGTGGTTCCAAACAAGCATTGCTTGATTATCTGAGTAATCATCCCGATTCGGAACATAAATCAGAAGCTGAACACAAAATAGATTCGATTGACTGGGCCGAAGCCCAAAGAGCAAACACAATGGATTTATTGCAGGCTTATCTCAGCGAACACCCGAATGGAGAATACGTTGACCAGGCCAACGATGCACTTAAAAAGCTGAAAGCAAATACCATTCAGCCCGAAGACAAAGCTCTTGTCGCTTCTGTTATGCGGCATTTCTTTCAGGCAATCAATACCCGTAGCCAATCAGGCTTAGAGAATTGTGTCGCAACGCTTATGACAAACTTCCTTGGAAAAACAAGATGCTACCAAAGCTGATGTTGCCACTTTCTTAGATAAAAATATACAAAGATGACATTACAAACATGAACTGGCGCATCAATAACGATTATAAAATTGACAAGAAAGAGGTAGGCGATGAGCAATATGAGTATACCGCTACCTTCTCTGCCGTTCAGCAAATAGAGCGTACCGACCCTAACAAAGAAAAAGAAGCACGCTATAAAAATAAAGGCAACCATTAACCCTGACGGGCTGATAACCTCTATGAGCATGACGAAGATTCTCGAATAATACGATATTACTGATTAAAAAACGAAGGTCGCATAACACCTGTTTATGGCTGTTATGCGACTTTATTTTTACCAGAATTTACACCTTATTATATATAAGGGTGCTCATCATTATATGGAGAAGTCATGATCAGTCATCGGGCTTCCACTACAAAAAACGTCGTCGCAATCGCCCAGTAAGGAAATAAAAGATACTACATATTCGGGCATTTACCAGGTTCTCCCTTTTCATACCTATTCAACAGGATGCAAGATTCTAGTCTCTATTTCCAGCCATTATTTCTGTATTTAGGATTTACCGAAAACTCGGCAGCACCAATATCAAGGTCGCCACAGTTGGGAATGCGATACAAACCCCAGCCACACGGCTTCGTTCGATGCGTACGAAAGCTCGTCCATGTACCTGAAAAAGATTATTGCAATAGCCATCTGCATAACTGTCAATATCGTCAACGTGCAACCTACCGCTTGTTCCCGTATACCAGAAAAACAAGGAATAACCCCGGAATACACCACTGTCACGTACACGCCGTTCCTCATTTAGTTCAAATAAAGCCACACAACATCCGCGCTTGTCAAACTTACCCTTCATCTCATTGTCTCAAACCATACCCCGGATTCTTAAAGACACGTGTCTCAATTATTTTAAGAGAGCCGCGAAATGAACACGTATTGCCCTTTTCACCCGGGTATATCCATCTACACCATATAGTAAATTGTTTTATTCTGCGTACTGACGTTATGCAAACTTCCATTTTACGGTAATCGTGCCCGATGTAACCTATAAAAACCAGGAGAATTATAGCTGATTACCAATGAATAATCTCTTTTCGGTATTTACTTTTTACTGAGCCCTTTGTCATAGCGGAAACCCATCTGGGAACACGGGGAGCCGATTTTTCGAGCTTCAACCACAAAGGGCAGAAACACCATCAGAAATATCAGAATATATCGTTTCATACATATTTTACTTTAGCGTATAATGCTACGTTTACACTATTTTTTACAAATATAATTGTTTTTGTGTAACCCACAGCACTACATTAGCACAAAAACATATCTTACTTTTTAAACATAATATGTAAAAGCATCAGCCCACTACCTACATGTTATTATTGAATATTGCTCATTGTTTGACGGTTGTCAGCAGCGCGTTTGGCGGCCGTCAAACGTATTGTTCGGCGAACGTCGTACGCGCTGCTGACGGCCGCCAAACGATAGCCCTAACACAAATATGTAAGTACGAAAGGCCTGTAATTATCTTGTCGTCAGGGCCTAATCCAGTATAATTACCATCGTAATGTTATAAGCCAGATAACGCCATACCTCCCTGCAAACAAAAACAATACCGCAAAACTAACGTCAGGCCTACAATAAGAATATACAAATAAAAAAACGGACAACCTCCTTTTAAGAAGTTGTCCGTACATCAGTCGGGAGGCGACAGGATTCGAACCTGCGACCACCTGGTCCCAAACCAGGAGCGCTACCGGGCTGCGCTACACCCCGCTGCAAATTGAAAGAAACGTTGAACAAGTATGCAACCCTTTTCTTCGTTTTGCGGGTGCAAAAGATATATATATTATTCATGATAACCAAAGATTTTGTGCTGTTTTTAATTTAATGCTTTAAATTTAAAGCTTACAACAAAAAAATTATCACTGTTACCCTTTCCTTAAAATTGTTTTTGCTACTTTTGCACCTGATCATATCATAATGACATATAACACTAACATATTACAAACTGAATGAAAAAGAATCTACTAATTGCCATGCTCGTTTCGGCCATGGCAGTAACCTCTAATGCCCAGAACAAATATCCTTCATGGATTGACAATTTCAAGGTATCGGGCTATATTATGTCGCAATACCAATACAACAGCCAGGAAAAATGCCAAATCAAACAGCTTCAATATACGCATGGGGCGACTGATTATCGATGCAACGCCATTGAAAAACTGGAGTGCAAGGGTTCAGTTTCAGTATAATGGCAACACCACTAACCTCGGTAATTCATTTAGAATGGTGGATGCTTATGCCGAATGGCAGAAATATGAATTTGCACGTATCAAGGTAGGACAGTTTAAAAGAGCCTTTACTTTAGAGAACCCCATGAACCCGATTAATCAAGGTTTCATGAGTTTTGGTCAGAATATAAACAAGTTAGCCGGCTTCGTTGACCGCAATGGGGGCACACTCGAGCAACGGTCGTGATATTGGAGTACAGTTGCAAGGCGATTTCCTAAAAGAACACGGAGGGACGTAATTTAATGCACTACCAGATAGCTGTATATAACGGTCAGGGAATAAATACAAAAGATGTTGACCATCAAAAAGATGTTGTTGGAGGCATTTTGGTTTATGCCTGTAAAGGCATGCGCCTTGCATTGTTCGGTTCTGAAGGCTCATATTCGCGCAAAGACCCGCATACAGGCCTTGTAAAACTGCCACAACATCGCTACGCCATCTCTGGCGAGTATGCAGCAAACGACTGGACTTTCCGTTCAGAATACATACATTCTACGGGGCAGGGCTTTCAGTAAGACCTACCAAAAAAAGTGAGGATTTAAACGACGCTACCATCAACACGGCTCTCGGCAACAAAGCCGATGGTGTGTATGCACTGGCTATTGTGCCTGTTATCAAGAAAAATTGCACGTAAAAGCACGCTACGATACCTACCGTGAATCGGCTACATGGCATACGGCAAGGACGCAATATGAATTAGGCGCCGATTATATGTTTGGCAAAAATTTGCAGTTAAATGTTGAGTGGGCATTTGTAAACGATAAAAAGTATGGCCAACAGAGCCAAAAAGCAACAAGCACAATTATAACATCTTAGATGCAGAACTCGACTTTAGATTTTAAAGAAATATGACCGAAGAACATCAGCACCGCCATCACCATACTTCATCAGGGGCATCACCACCATCACCATCATATAGATGATGCTGAGCGTTTTTAAACAGCACCAGCTTAGGGCAGTAAGACGAAAAAAAGGTTTTTTTAGCAAGATACTTTTTCTGGACTCTAAGTGGTGTGGCCCGTGGTTATGTTATTTGCAGTTTACTGGTTGTATACTCACTAATAACAAAATAAAAAAAGTGCATCATGGCTGTGATGCAGAGGATATTTTTCAGGCAATAATCAGGCGCAGCCGTAATGTGCATAAGTTTGCCTTCCATCGATTTATTGCGTGAGAGAGCCAGTGCTATGTGCCCCCATCGTTGCACGCAGATTGAGTTCTACACACGGATGAAGCAGCCATTTACTTTCATCCCTCACTATCATCATGTCTATACCCAGCGGTCCCTGGTAGCTTTTTGTGAAGCCGTGATGACAGCAAAGCTACGGTCTCACGGGCAACTTCGTGCAGCAAATCAGCACTAACAAAGCGGCATAACCTGGCTTCAAGCGAATCTTCACTGCCAAGAATATTACCATCATATACCCCGTCAGTAGCATGGAACAGCGACAAACCACTATATTTTTATACTGCCGTTGCCATACGCATAGAACTCCATGCCTAAGTCAACAGCCTTATCATACCATGGTTCTACCATGACGCAGGCCTGTTCTTTTATCACGTTCTTTATCCATCCCTTTAAATGAGATGTCAGCGAATCATATCTTTTTCGCGATACATTACACCGTTTTCCAACATATCTTATACCACGCCCGCTCCCCACTCCATGGTGCTTTAAGGACAACCGAACCATGTAATGACAGCAATTGCTGCACCTCATCTACGGTAGATGCTGCACATGAAACGCCCGTCGTTCCATTAATATTCCGAAGAGGCAAAAAGCAAATTCTCAGAAGCCCAGCGCCGGTGACTTGTCTTTCGTATGGCATCAAGGCTGGAGGAATCAGGCAGAAGATCAGATTCAATACCATATTGAAGCATAGCATTACGGATATTCAAGTCCCACCCCACGGACAAACGGCATCAAGTACCAAGCCTGAAAGCAACTGCTGCTGAAGCATATCACGGGTAAAGAATTTACCATTATAATTGATATTCAATTGTTGTGCCCGTTCTTCGGCAATGGTATTATCCTCAACTAATATAATATCTTCTGGCTCAGCCCATAGAGAAGGCAGGAAGTCCATATTGCGGCGAATAAGACATGCTGCCCGGGGTGGTGTAAAATGCAGAAGATTTGACACCAAGGGCCATATCGTGTTCGGGATTAAAAACAAATAATTTCATCGAATGCTAACTATCTTATTTTCAAACAACAAAATTACAAAAAGAAAAACCGAAAAACAATACTGTAAAAAAAGCCTAAACACACCAAAAATTGCTATCTATACTTTTGCATTTTTAAAAAATAATCATTAACTTTTGCAAGGATAATAGACGCATTATGGAATTATTGGAAGCTTTCTTTCGCACCCACTCCTATCTAATAGAGCATACTAATGCTTCTGTGCGTCGTGGCCTTATGGACGAAATAAACTGGAACGACCGTTTAATAGGCATCAAAAGGAACACGCGGAGTTGGAAAAGACTACTTTCTTACTTTCATATGCTAAGGAAAGATTTGGTAAGGATAACCGAAAGTGTTTATATGTGAATATGAACAACTTTTACTTTCAGGGGCACGTTTTCTCAGAGTTTGCAGGTAAGTTTGTGGCACAAGGCGGAGAAGTTTTGTTACTCGACCAGGTTTTTAAGCTGACCGACTGGAGCAACGAACTTCGAAGTGTTACGAATTATTCCCAGAACTTAAAAATTGTTTTTACAGGTTCAAGCGTAATGCGTTTGAAAAACAGATTATCCTGCAATTCGGGATATTCTGAAGTTTTATAATTTGCGAGGGGATTTTTCGTTCCGGGAGTATCTTTAACCTTATGGCCGGGACACACTTTCAACCTTATACGTTTGATGAAATCGTGAATAACCACGAGCATATCGTTAAGAAAAATTCTGCCTTATCTGAGTCCTTCACAATATTTTAAAGGATTATCTCCACCACGGTTTTTACCCCTTCTTTTTAGAACACCGGAACTTTTCAGAAAACTTACTTAAAACAATGAATATGATGGCCGAAGTTGACATCCTGTTCATTAAACAGATAGAACTGAAATATCTGGCAAAAATAAAAAGCTTTTTATCTTCTTGCTGTTGACGGACCTCAGGCACCCAACATCAGTCAGCTGGCACACCTTATTGATACAAGCCGTGCTACGGTGATGAATTATATAAAATATCTTGCCGATGCACGCTTAATGAACATGATTTATTCGCCTGGTATTGATTTTTCCAAAAGAAGCCAGCAAAGGTGATGATGCACAATCCGAACCTGATGTATGCCATATATCCCATAGCAATTAATCAGCAGGGATATAATGGAAACGTTCTTTGTGAATACCGTTTGGAAAAGATCACATTGTGAACGAAGGTAATAAACCGCAGTGCTACATGATTGACAATAGCAGAAAGGTAAGGATTTGCGATGCACATTCAGCTAACAAATTGCGGTATAATTCAGAAACAATATATGCCCGCTACAATACTGAAGTGGGGCATGATAACCAAATACCTCTATGGCTATTTTTGGATTTTTATATTAAAAATACCACGAATAATTGACAGGCAATATTCTTTTTTTAAATATTACAAGAACATTATAATTAAAACATTAATCTTTAAAGCAAAATGGCAAAAGTAAAAGAAATTTATGACATGTGATGGCAATACAGCTGCCGCTCATGTGAGCTACATGTTCACAGAGGTAGCTGCTATTTACCCCATCACTCCGTCGTCACCAATGGCCGAGCACATTGACGAATGGGCAGCAAAAGGTCGTCAGAACCTCTTCGGACAAACAGTTTTTGTACAGGAGATGGAATCGGAAGGCGGTGCTGCAGGCGCTTTGCACGGCTCACTTCAGTCGGGAGCCTGACCTCAACTTATACAGCTTCACAGGGTTTGTTGCTGATGATTCCAAACATGTATAAGATAGCCGGCGAGCTTCTTTCCTTGTGTTTTTCAACGTTTCAGCACGTACTCTTGCAAAGTCATTCACTGTGTATCTTCGGCGATCACCAGGATGTTATGGCATGTCGTCAGACAGGGTTTCGCCATGTTCTGCTCGGGATCTGTACAGGAAGTAATGGATCTTTCTGCAGTTCCATATTTGTCAACGCTTGAATCACAGGTACCATTTATCAACTTCTTTGACGGTTTCCGCACATCTCACGAATATCATAAAATTGAGGAGATGGACATGGAGGACATCTCGTCCTTTAGTTAATCCTGAATGGATAAAGCGTTTCCGTGATCGTGCTATGTCACCGGAGCGGCCTGTTACCGCGGTACTGCTGAGAATCCAGAGACTTTCTTTACGCACCGTGAGGCATCAAATACTTACTATGACAAAGTTCCTGAGATCGTAGAAAAGCATCTTGCAGAAGTGTCTAAGATTACAGGACGCGAATATCACCTCTTCAACTATTATGGTGCAAAAGGATGCAAGAGAATATCATTATCCTGATGGGATCGGCAACTGAGCCTGCACGCGAAGCTATTGACTACCTTACAAAGCAGGGGCAAAAAGGTAGGTATGGTAGCCGTTCACCTTTATCGCCCATTCTCAGTAGACGCTATTCGTAAGGCAATTCCTGACACAGTTAAACGCATTGCTGTATTGGATCGTACAAAAGAACCAGGCGCAGAGGGCGAACCTTTGTACTTAGACGTTAAGTCTGCTTTGTACGAAGATCCGAGAAAACCGCTTATCGTTGGTGGACGTTATGGTTTAGGTTCATCAGATACAACGCCTGCAAAGATTATTGCTGTGTTTAAAAACTTAGAGCTTCCTGAGCCTAAGAATCACTTTACAGTAGGTATTGTTGACGATGTTACATTTACATCGCTCCCCGAAGAAGAAGAAGTTCCAATGGGTAGTGATACCGTTTTTGAAGCGAAATTCTATGGAATTGGTTCTGATGGAACGGTTGGAGCTAATAAGAACTCAGTACAAATTATTGGTAATAACACCAATAAATACTGCCAAGCCTACTTCTCTTATGACTCAAGAAAGTCTGGTGGCTTTACCTGTTCACACTTACGTTTCGATGACAATCCTATACATTCTGCATACCAGGTAAACACACCTAACTTTGTAGCATGCCACGTTCAGGCTTATTTACATATGTATGATGTATGTCGTGGCCTTCGTAATGGTGGAACATTCCTCTTAAATACAATTTTTGATGGCGATGAATTAGTACACTTTTATTCCGAATAAACTTAAACGTTACTTCGCAAAGCATAACATAAAAGTCTACTATATCAACGCTACAAAGATTGGACAAGAGATTGGATTAGGCAATCGTACTAACACAATCCTCCAGAGTGCATTCTTCCGTATTACTAAGGTTATTCCTGAAGAGCTTGCTATTGAGCAAATGAAGAAGTTTATTGTTAAGTCATATGGCAAGAAAGGTGAGGGACATTGTTAAGCTGAATTATGCAGCAGTTGACCGTGGTGGTGAATATAAACAGCTTACTGTTGATCCAGCTTGGGCAAATCTTCCTGATGATCAGGAGAAGCAAGATGATGCACCCTGCATTCATAAAAAGAACTTGTTCGTCCTATGAATGCCCAGGCAGGCGACTTGTTAAAAGTGTCTGATTTCGTAAAATATGGCACGGTAGACGGCACTTGGCAGAATGGAACAGCAGCCTATGAGAAACGTGGTGTAGAGACATTTGTACCCGTATGGGATAGCGAGAACTGTATACAGTGTAATAAATGTGCCTACTCTTGTCCACACGCTGCTATTCGTCCTTTCGTTCTTGACGACGCAGAGTCTGCTAGATTTCGATGGAAACACGATTGATGCAATAGCTCCTAAGACAATAAAAAGGTATGAAATTCCGCATTCAGGTTTCTGTACTTGATTGTCAAGGCTGTGAAAACTGTGCCGACATTTGCCCGGGCAAGAAGGGCGAGAAAGCTCTTAAGATGGTTCCTTTCAATATTGATGAGCCTGAAATGCAACAGGAAATTAAGAATTGGGAGCATCTTATTAAGAACGTCAAATCGAAAACAACATCTTATTGATATTAAACAGAATCCGAAGAACTCACAGTTTGCAACGCCTTTGTTTGAGTTCTCTGGCGCCTGCGCTGGTTGTGGTGAAACACCTTATGTTAAGCTTTATATCTCAGCTCTTTGGCGACCGCGAGATGATTGCCAACGCAACAGGGTGTTCATCAATCTATTCAGCTTCAGTTCCCTCTACGCCTTATACTACGAATGAAAACGGACAGGGCCCGGCCTTCAACAACTCTTTATTTGAGGATTTCTGTGAGTTCGGTCTTGGTATGGCACTTGGAAACAAGAAGATGCGTGAGCGTATCACCGTACTACTTAATGAGATTATTGCCCGCGATGACACACCAGCAGGCTTTAAGGAGGCTGCACAAGAGTGGTTCGATGGCAAGAATGATGCTGAGGCTTCAAAAGCAGCAGCAGCCAAATTGAAGCCTTTCATTGACGGAGGCTGTTCAATTGGTTGTGACATCTGCGCAGAATTGAAGACCCTTGAGCATTATCTTGTAAAAGCGTAGCCAGTGGATTATTGGTGGTGATGGCGCTTCATACGACATCGGTTACGGCGGTCTTGATCACGTTTTGGCATCTGGTGAGGATGTAAATATTCTGGTTCTTGATACCGAGGTTTACTCTAACACTGGTGGCCAGTCTTCTAAATCTACTCCTCTTGGTGCTATTGCACAGTTTGCTGCCAGCGGAAAGCGAATCAGTAAAAAGGATCTTGGCCTGATGGAAACAACCTACGGATATGTATATGTGGCTCAAATCGCTATGGGTGCAGATAATAATCAAACTCTAAAAAGCGATACGTGAGGCAGAAGCTTACCAGGTCCTTCTCTCATCATAGCCTACTCTCCATGTATCAATCATGGTATAAAGGGTAAAAGATGCTGAAGGTAAGCCACGTAGTATGCACCGTTCACAGCACGAGGAAGCTCTTGCAGTTGAATGTGGTTACTGGCATTTGTGGCGTTATAATCCTGCTTTTAGCTGAAGAGGGTAAGAACCCATTCCAGCTCGATTCAAAAGCACCGAACTGGGATTACTTCCTGCAATTATCTGTTAGGGTGAGGTACGCTGCCTCTCTCCAGAAGGTTCTGCCCTGTTGAGGCAGAGGAGCTTTATGCAGAAACAGAGAAGGCAGCTAAGCGTCGTTATCAGGCATACATTCGTAAATCACAAGAGGATTGGAGCGAACAAATTTAATCAAGTAAACAACAATCTTCTATAATAAAAGCCCGAAGTATATTATAATACTTCGGGCTTCCTATAATGCTAAAATGTTTAAGCCTTAACACAAACTCTTTATAAAATTCTGGAAAACTTCTGTTAGTGCCTTATACAAAGGACTTCGGGAGAATTATCCGATTTTGTGGTAAAGACTTGAAAACTATGCAATCTACTGCGTTCTGCCTTGATTTGCTTTCTTGGCATCTCGTTTGTGCTACAAAGCTAATACTTTTTCTCTAAAACACATCAACGGACAGATAAAAATATGTACCTTTGTAAGTGAATTCTGCATTAAAAAGAACTGATTATAATGATAATACCAAAGCCTAATAAGTTTTATTCTCCAAGTAGCTATCGAAGGCAAATAAATAATACTCGGGCTGAAAAATGGTGATTTTACAATAGAAACTCCATCATTAGAATTTAAAGAAGAAAGCTATGCTTTACTAAATGTCATAGGTCGTCAACTACACAATGATGAAGGTTTGGATTTTGGCAATATAGAACTTGTGAAATTGAAAGTTATATGCAAACAAGGAAAAGTCCCTTTATCATGGATTGCCCGACCTTAAGACATATGAATATATTATGACCCAATATCTATACGATGTAAATGAAGAATGGAAAACCTATGATTTACATGGTACGGATATTAGTTTCTTGTTATATACAATATTACCGCTTATAAATTTAGCATTGAGAGATGGTTGCCTTTATTTGATTGGTTAGAATGGCAATGTAATGCTTGGGAATGGGGAAAAGCCAAATGATCAAGGTAGAGGTTTTTCTTTTTAATGACGAAGATATTTATAGTATAGAAAGTCTGTATAAACACCTCAAATCTTTAAGATTGAGGCAATTAAACAGTCCTTATACAGAAGAGGTGGAAGTGTATATTGGACTGATGTCAGCATCTGTTTTAGATATATTGATAACTACATTTCTAACTTAATAAGCGATGTGCTTGGCGTGGAATTTATCATATCTGGAGATACCACAAAAAGTTGTAAGCTATAAACTAAAAATTAGATAAATATGAATGTGATGGCTATTGTCCCAATAGTAGTTCCATACTTTGTAATAATGAAGCCAAAAATATAGAGAACATGGTATGAAAAATAAAAAAATGACAAAGAATTAAATTTATGGATTTTATAGGAGTTGATATTAGAAATAAAATTAAAGAGCTTGGGCGATTATGAAAATCATCAGGAAATCGGCTAAGTGTATCTATTGATATTTTAAATTCATGGGGATACTTTGATTTCGGAATGGGCTAAAGATGAGAGTATGCCTCTTATTATAAGAAAAGGCAGCAGCAGAGGACAAGAATTTACGCATTCCTCAGGGAGAAAAGTTATAATTTCCGATAATACATTTTGCCTTTATGGGTGTACCGCAATGTTTTTAGATGGGAAAACTTATAGCCTATTGGAACTAAAAACAAATTAAAAACAATGAAATACCAATGGTTTATGCTTTTAACGAAAGAAGATAAGAAAAAGCAAAAATACACCAAGACATTAGGTAAAAGATGCGCTATCAAATGCAAATGCAAAATGGAAATTATGCCACATTGAGCCTGTTGGGCTAAATAACCGTAAAAAAATATTGAGAATTTGGATATAAATGAAATTGTAAAAGTATTTTTATGAGATATGCAAATCCTATGAATATGTTTATATTACCGAAAGAAATTGGAGGTTAGGAGAAATTCAAGAATTTATAGATGAACAAAGATATTAAATAATGACGTAATGGACATTTAGTAGGCTAAAAACCTCTCGGAACACTTTTATTTACTACCTTTGCAGCATTTGAAAACCTTTGAATAAAAACGGTATCTTCTACAATAGCTCAAATGTTAAAAAGAATGGGCATCGAAGTAATATTCAGATGTATCTTCACAAGGATTGTGGCAGGCAATTTCAAAGGTGGTCACCGTATAAAATAATTGTTCTCTATGGAATGACTACTTGACGGCAAATCAAACGATTTCAGATCTATCCACTCTTCATAAATGTTCAGAACGAACCATACGATGTAGGTTGAGTTTAGTGGTAGATAGCTTTACTACTACTTACCCCCAAATCTGCAGTAATAATACTAGACACAACATACCTCTCCAGAACATTTGGTGTGATGCTATTCCAGGATGCTTCATCGGGCAAAATACTCTATCGTAAGTTTGTCAAGAACGAAACCAATAGAGATTATCTTGATGGGCTTCATTATATTGCAGAGCGTGGAACTATAATAAAAGCAGTGGTATGTGATGGGCACATGGGGCTTTTTACAATCTATACACTTCTGTCCCGTACAAATGTGTCAATTTCACAATTTCAAATAGTTAGAAGGCTTCTTACAAACAATCCACATTTGCCAGCAGGCGTCGAACTATTGGCTTTTAATTAGAAGGATTTTCTCTTTGAGAAAAACGGGGTCATAACAACTTTTATGAAAATGGTGTGAGAAATGGAAAGAGTTTTTCTCGATAAACGAAACTCTATTGACTTCAGGCAAGACAACCTATACACATAGAAGGCTGAGAACGGCAAGGCGTTTGATTAAAACACATCTAACATGGTTCTATACCTATGAGGAGCATCTAGATATACAAATACCTAATACAACAAGCCTGTTGGAAGGATTTAACTCACAACTTAAAAAGAGCATTACATAATCATAATGGATTGAATGGAACTAATAAAAGAAATTTATAGGTGGATTCATAAATACAAAAAGTAGGCTGGAATGACCAGCCTACCAAATGTCCATTACGCCTTTATTTCGTATTGCCAGCCATCATTCCGATTCGTCACATAATCTTTTTCGTATATTTAGCCTTACTCAGCAATGCCTTTTTGTAATGTTTATTGTTAGTTGAGAACTTTAATATTTAACGGTACCCATTGCAAAGCTTATATTTACAGAACATAAACAACAGGATAACTTGTTATACCTCTATACATCTATATTATCTTCCACAAAAATTTCCATCTCTTTACACAGCTTTAGAAAGGCTTTCCCACCTGTTATATTTTCGGTTTCCAATAACTTATTAACAGGTAACAGAAGTTCTCCGAGATGTAACATCACTTGCTTTTCTTGTCCCCAATACTGATCTTTTAAGCAGTTTTGTGAGTCGACTAAGCGGGAAAAAGTCCATGCTTTAGGAAATTTGCCAATATCTCTCCTATCGAATCCAGATGAGATTGCAGGCTGTTCTCCGCAGCTCTGTAGCCTGCGTTCCATACACAATTCTATAGCTGAAACGCGCGTCGTTTGCCTCAGAAGAAGCTATACAATATGCCACAAAAACAGATAGAATACCACGCACCGGAAGCTGCGATTCATGCAAAAATGCAAGTCCATAGCCCACCCACATTTTTATCATCAGCATGTGCATTGCTGAAAACACCATAGTTAGAAGTATCGTTGAAAAAAAGAGGCGCGGGAAATGCAGGAAAAAAACTTACAACTGTTTGCGCAAGGTAATGCGACCAAATTCCCGTATATCAATGAAGTTTTTGTATCAACAGCTTTTTACGTAAAAGCAGAAAGCCCATTGCCTGATGCCACACGTAAAAACACATCTTGTCCATACGATTTTCTCCCATAATCAATCCATTCACGATTTACCTTCGTATAATATCCAGTTCTTTTAGTTAAATCAAAAGACAAATCGCCATGTATATTCTCACTTGCTTCTCTTATCAGCTTGGCCTGTGTCCATGCAGTATCAAGCGTAAAAGGCTTTACCGGTTCCTTTTCCTCTCCAAGAAGATATAACATCAAGTGTAACAGTTCGCCTTTCAGCATACTGCGAGCATGCCTTAAAGCTAAAGCCACATCATCAACAGCACAGCGAAGCAGTGCCAGTTGTAGTCGAAAGACAATGGTTGTACTCCGGCCTGCTGCCATTTTAGCCAAGCGTTCTATCAACACATCAATATCAATCCACGATGGTTTATGTGTAGGTGTAGAGAGAATGGGCAACGATGTGTTGAACGAAAGTATTTCAACATAATCTGCTAACAGATATTTCAACAAGGTTTCCACCACAGAATTGTAGCCTCTTACCTTGTACGACTTTAATCTTGTAAAACGATTGAGCTTGAAAATTACCCAATCCACGAGCACTGTCAGCAAAACGCATAAGACGCGATTTCATCGAGGTTTCGTCAACTTTAAAGCGTTGTTCAACAGCACTACCAAACTCAAGGAAGAACAATCCCAACAGACGGTCCTCATCAAGAAATGCATCTGATGACCATTTACGGGCCTCTTCAAACAAACTTTCAAGCCTGCTGAGATCATCAATATTTAACTGTGGTGCCCACTCTACGGCTGCTGCAAAAGCAAGTTGCAACTGTAACGAATCCATTTTAAATAATGCCGATGAAAGCAAAAATATGGCCTCGTCCTTATCTTTTGGCACAACAAGCCTGTTATCTTCACGACATCGTTTCAAAGGCATAATGTCAAAAGAAACTTCTTCCGCAATGTCCAAATCGTCATTATGCTCCTGAGGTATAAATGCTGCGAGCATTTCACGAGGCTCCTGCCTCATTTCCGCCTCATAACTACGCAATTCCGAACACAGCGTTTTATCATTTTTATCTCCAAATTTCGCAATCAACTTTGCGGCTCGCTTCTGTGCTGTCTCTGCCTTATTCATGAAAACAAGACAAAGTGCACGACAAATGTCGGGACGAGCATTCGCATGTTGCTTTGCGATACTTTCAAAAGTAGCACAAACCACGCTCACATTTGTCTGCGCCATATCATATAATAGTCCTGAAACAGCAGCAATAAAATCGTTATAATTAAATGTGGGCTCGTCAGCCAATTGACGTAAAAGGCGAAGTAAAAGCTTCAAAAGAACCAGATAATTTCGTCGTAAGGCCCTGAAGAATTAGGTCTTGATGAGGTAACAATTCGGCAGAAGCAGGTTGCAATCCTTCGATAATGCCAGCAAACCAACTGCCTTTACTTCTTCCTGTTACTAAAAGCTTCGAGCGACGATTTCAACAAACGAGCGCGATCAATACGCCCATCTGCCGCACGACTTAATAGTAAAACCTTGTAAGCTTCCATTGTTTTGTATGCGACCTTCTTTAAAAGCAGTAATGGCATTATCGTCATTCCACGCAATGGGTGTGTCGTAACGAAAAAAGCAACCACACATGTTCCTCAAGCAATTCCTTATGTTCAAGAAATATTTTTCCTGTGTAATCGCGATTATACCATGGCAATTGCCCCACCATATTTGCCAATAAAGGCTCTTCAATTGTTTCCACAAAAACCACGCTTCGCGAGCGTCATGTAAGTAAGATATGATACAGAACGGCCACCTTCTGTGGGCCTAAACTTCAAGTGTTTAATCCATGAAGGACAATATATCTCCAGCAAATCGCAGAGCAAAGACACATGATTATCGAGAGAAACAGGTAAATAAGCACTGCGGGATTTTCGATTAGCAACTGCATTGACGACAAAAATATAAAAACAATCTTCGCCACATGGTCGCCATTCTATGATTTCACCATCTTTATTTTTGCGTGTTCTTACAAACAAATTACTGGCTGTTTCGTGCAAGGCATAGCGCTCTTTTGCTGGTAATTGCGATATTTCTTTATAAAAAAAGGAAAAAGTATCTCGGTCCGATTTTGGGAAGAATCGGTATATGAATTCAGTCAATTTTGTAAAACGCTCTTTTAATTGTTCTTCCATTTTGTCAGTATTTTAGTTGCTAAAAATATGCTTACATTCTCCTCTCTCCAGCATTTCGACCCATCCACTGGCACGTACAATAGCATTGTCCAGGCTTAAGAACTACTGAATATGCGGTATTGGTATCTCCCATTACACGCGCTTCTACACGATCTTTTGTCTGCGAAAGCACCTCGACACGCCCCTCCTCTATCAGCTTTTGCGCCGTAACCAAACGGGGATTTGACTTACCAATATGCTGAATATTGAAAGGAAGCCTGCGATAAAAGTAGCTACCCTCATCAAGATCAAGCCTAAAAGCCCCATCGATGCAAGGCGAGCGGTAGCTGTGGCATAAGTGACGCTGGCAGATTATTAGATAATGCAAACAACTCCGCGTTGAACCAACCATTCGATGAACAGTAATTGTTAAAACCTTCTATCCATTCTTCTGGAACATCATCAACCAAATCAGCCAGCGCAGCCCCTCACCCTGAAAACCCTCTGCTACATTCTTTCGACAATGAAAGACTGAAACGAACACCGTCTTTAAAATATAACTGCCACACAGTAGCCTGTCCTGACGGATGAGAAAAATACGCGAAGCTCATCAGCATGCGGCAACAACGAATCGAGAAGATGTAAGCGTCGTGCTCCACTAACACTTATAGCACCTGCTCTTTCCACAGGCGAAAAGACAGGGGCGCGGACTATTTGTTGCGAGAAAAAGGTCTGTATTAGAACGTCCTCGCGGCAGACTGTGGAAAAAGTCTAAGCAAATCAACACGACCGATACTGCACAAACATACTGCCTTCGACTGATAAAGGAACCGTTGTTAAGCCTCTTACCCACTTGTCAGGCAAAGGAACTTTCTTCTCAACCACGCTATATCCATTGCCATAAAGGCCCTACATCGCGAGCACCAACATGCATGACAAGGCGGTCTTTGGGAAGAAACGATGACAGAGCCTGCAACATTCGTTCATTGAAATCGACATTTGTCGTTCCTCTGCAAGAAATTCGCCATCTAAAACCATCAGGTAGAATATCAACCCTTGCGTAAAACACCGGCACACTGTGAGAACCCTTCGAGCGCAAACAACGATTACCCTGCCGTAACGACAGGGTCAGCGGAGTCGGGCCAATTCTGACGGTGAGAGATAGAAAGATGAGGCCACAACCTGCGACAATGCGAGCAAGCAGCGTGAAGCCACAAGCGGATTTTTATTGTTCTCCCAAAAGAAACAAGGAACTTTTTGAGCATCAACCCCATTATACTGTGAAAGCAAAGAGCGTTTCCTTACCCGCTTCGCGCAATAGCGTCGAGGGCGCAGGATAGAGGTATGAAAGCGTCTGCGACATAAGTTATGGTTTAAATAATTCAGTTTTTCAAGAGTAGCTTGGCAGTCGATTCTACCTTATGTTATGTTTTTAAAAACATAACATACGTAGCAAAAGATACATAAGGTAACAAATTGCACACTTTCAACTGTGCAATTATTATTACCCAAAACTTTCTTCCACAACGCATCATGAATCACAGACTTCTTCAATAATGAAAAATAAGCCCGACACTATTGTCGGGCTTATTATACTAATATAAATAAGGTGTATAAAACTTTCGGTTATCTAATGCGATCCATCGACCTTACAAGGGCTTCATCTGCTTTAATACCAGCACGAGCCATTACAAAGAACACAATGGCGACCACTGGTAAACAAAAATGCAAAATGGAAATGTGCGTCGCTATTTGTTGAGCTTAGCTCGGAAACTGTACACCAAACCAATAAACATACCAAAGCGTACACAACACGATATTAACTCGTACACAGACGGGCTTGCACCATACGCCTTTTATAAAGGAAAATGTTACACAGTGTTAATGCACCAGCAATTACCAATCCTACAAAAGGAACTGGGCTTATCTGTAAGTTACCCTCTTGCATACGCCCCAGATTATACCATACGTAATCGCCACCCATTCCCTTATACTCATACGTAACCAGGGGCATACACAGGCAGGCTATAAGGCATACAAGGGCCAGCAGCAAATAGATTGTTTGCTTTGCGTTGTATCATCAGGCCCTGAACCCCTTCTACGTTATCGCGTGAAGGATCACGCCAGTAAACGTTGCCATCAAGAAACTCTTGTGTAGCCAAAAAGGGTTGGTTTTAGGGCAACTTTTCATAGTAACGGCTGATCTCTATCTGCTCACGATTCTCGAACACTTCTTCCAAAGAATCGTTATAAGATGCAAATTCGGCAAGCTTTTTACTAAGGTCATTCTTTATCTCTACCGAAATTTGATTTGCACGTTTGCCAATAATAGCAACACTTTCGTAAACGTTTCCAGTTTCGCTACACAGGTCCATGATGTTACGTGTAACTGTATTTACTGGTGCTTTTGACTTTTTATAATCCATTTATATTCGCAAATTATTAAAGTTTTCTTTTTGTAATATTATGCCATAATGCTGACGAAGCAAAGGGAATCTCCATAACCATTGTAGCTTAACTCTCTTCTTTCACCGTTGATGTGAATTTTTGCACTTTTCTATAAAGCTTTCTGCCTCACGACGATGCTTTGGAATCGGATACTCATTGATAAAAACCATAACACTCATCCTCCGCATCCTGATAGCGATCAAGCTTTTTAGCCTCAACACTTTGCTCAGCAAGATGAAACTTGCTCTTCATGATAAGCGTAGCAAACTGTTCGCGTTTGCTGGTGTACGGGTAATCTTTAAGCGCATTCTGTGATGTAACAATACAAGCTTCATAATTGTTTCCACCACTGGTACAGTTGCCAAAGTAAGAACCTAAGTTGTAATAGAGTTGGGCTGAATACAATTCTTTGTCAACCAACTTGTCCTGTAAACTGAATAATTGCTGCTGGGCCTGTTCCTTATAACGTGCATCAGGATATGCGTCCAAATACTCCTGAAAGGCCGAAATGGCCGCTAACGTTTCGGTTTGGTCGAGTCGTGGTTCAGGCGTACTGTTGTAAAAGGCTCTGCCCTATGTAAAACTGGGCTACCTCAGCATATTGTCCTCGTGGATACGATTTGATGTATTTCTTAAACGTTTCCGATGCTGTTTCGTAATCCATATTCATATATTCGGCCATGCCAAGCATGTAAAGACATTCCTGTGCATCCATACTCCCTTTTAAAGGAACTATGACTTCCTGAAGTATGGTGGCAGCACGAGCATACTTTTCCGTTAGCAAAGCACTCCTTTGCATATTCGTATTTATATTTGTAATCACTGCTCTTGTACACACTGTTAAACTCTTTAGCGCAACTGGTAAAGAGTAAAATGCCGACAAGGGCAGCAAAAGAAAAATTTCTTCATGGGCATACAGATACTCAAAAACAACATATATGTTCAAGTGTGCAAAATTACATATAAATATTTTATTTCTCATACCACACCTGTCTTTTTGTAAAAATTAGCTTATAAAACATGGTTTGCCACTATTTTGTTGCTAAAAAAACAATTCAAATATGTGCACAGAATAGCAAAACACACATAACAAGACTTTATCTCCAGCCTTTATTCTGCTTACAATAACATCATAAACAACAGGCTTTTATGGTACATGTCATAAGCAGTTTACAACAATAAGTTCATTGTTCGGCGGCCGTCGACAGCGCGTACGACGGCCGTCACATCTCTGTACGGCGACTGCCAGCAACGCTGCTGACGGCCGCCGTACAGTGAACGCAACAACATAAAGACAACAGAAAAACATTTAAAACTCGCTGACATTAAATCATACAGATACAAACATTATGCAGCCATGTTACAACAACGACTGCTAAAAATTTGAAGACAGTGCCATATATACAAATAAATTCAGTAACTTTGTATATCATCGTTAATTAGGAACATCAGGAAGACAAGGTTATTCATGATTCATTAATTGACATGAATAACAACAAGTTACATTTCAGGAAACAGATATTCAGCACATTACAACCACACAAAAACATGGACTTTAAAGCTTACTTCAAAAATACAAACCCACGGGCGATCAGCCCCAGGCCATCCGCCAATTAGCGATGGAATAAAGCGGGGTGACGCGGCACAGGTGCTGCTTGGCGTCACCGGCTCGGGCAAAACCTTTACTATGGCCAACGTCATTGCGAATGCAGGCAAACCCACTCTCGTGCTTAGCCACAACAAAACACTGGCTGCACAGCTGTACGAAGAGATGAAAGGGTTCTTCCTGACAATGCAGTTGATTACTATGTAAGCTATTATGATTACTACCAACCAGAAGCATACCTGCCTTCTTCTGACACATACATCGAAAAAGACCTTGCCATAAACGAAGAAATTGACAAGTTAAGGCTGGCTGCTGTAAGCGATTTGCTGTCAGGTCGTAAGGATGTAATTGTTGTATCATCGGTTTCATGTATTTACGGTATGGGCGGTCCCGTAGCCATGCAGGAGAGTATTATACACATATCAAACGGGGGCAACTGGGTAGACCGTAATGTCTTTTTACGTAAGTTGGTAAATGCTTTGTATGTCAGGAATGATATTGACTTGCAACGCGGTTGTTTCTCGGTAAAGGGTGATACTGTGAATATAGCCATGGCCTATTCAGACTATGCTGCGCATTACCTGGTGGGACGACGAGATAGACAGCATAGAAGAGGTTGACGCTACAACAATGCGCAGGCTGCAGACCTTTGAAGAGTATGCCATATATCCGGCTAACTTATTTGTCACAACACCCGAACAAACCAACCGTGCCATTTATCAGATACAGGATGACTTGACCAAACAGGTTGCATTTTTGAAGAACTGGGCGACCCTATCAGAGCTCAGCGCATAAAAGAACGTGTTGAATATGACATAGAAATGATTAAAGAGCTGGGGCATTGTGCAGGAATTGAGAACTATTCACGCTATTTTTGACGGTCGCGAGCCAGGACAGCGTCCTTACTGTCTGCTCGATTTTTCCCTGAAGATTATCTGATCATGATTGACGAAAGCCACGTAAGCGTGCCACAAATCAGTGCGATGTATGGAGGCGACCGTGCCAGGAAGCAAAACCTTGTGGAATATGGTTTCCGTCTGCCCTGCCGCCTTTGACAACCGTCCACTACGTTTTTGAAGAGTTTCATGAGATGATACATCAGGTAGTTTACGTATCAGCAACACCTGCCGATTACGAGTTACAGGAAGCCGAAGGCGTTGTTGTTGAACAGCTTATACGTCCTACCGGGCTCCTTGATCCGGAGATAGAGGTAAGACCTTCTGAAAAATCAGATTGACGATTTGTTGGACGAGATACTCACCCGCAGCAACAGAGACGAGCGTGTTTTGGTAACAACGCTGACTAAAACGCATGGCTGAAGAGCTTACCGAATTTCTGCTCAATCACGGGGTTAAGGCCAATTACATTCATAGTGATGTAAAGACTTTGGACCGCGTTAAGATTATGAACGACCTGCGTGCCGGTGTATACGATGTGCTTGTAGGTGTAAACCTGCTGCGCGAGGGGCTTGATTTACCCGAAGTTTCGCTCGTAGCCATTCTTGATGCCGACAAGGAAGGTTTCCTGAGAAGCAGGCGAAGTCTTACCCAAACGGCCGGCCGGGCAGCCCGAAATGTAAATGGAAAGGTTATCATGTATGCTGACAGCATAACGAAAGCATGAGACAAACCATAGATGAAACGGCAAGAAGACGAAGCATACAGTTGAAGTATAACGAGGATCATCACATAACGCCACAACAAATTAAAAAAGATATTAAGAGTATTCTGCCACTTGAGAGTGAAGAAGGTTTGCCAACCACGGTTACTCCGAAACATAAAACAACACAGGCTTATATAGAACCAGAAGACGTTGCCTTTGCTGCCGACCCCGTTGTTAAGCAGATGACCCGCCCCTGAACTGCAAAAAAAGTATAGCAAAATACCAAAAACTGATGGAAGAAGCAGCTCGCCAACTCGATTTTATTCAGGCTGCCCAATACCGTGATGAGATAATAAGGCTTGAAAAAAACAATTAGAGCTTAAATAAGAGAAACTGCCGTCATGGTGAGCAACAATAAACGTTAAATCAGAAGTATATAACGCAATTTCATGACATTATTTAGTAATTTTTGCCTTAAATATACCAATTCAATATATTAGTTTGCATGAAAAACCATTTTGCTCAGTTATCATGACTTTCCTGGCATTTCCGGCCTTAGCACAGAATCAACAAATGGGAAAAACCCTGAACAGGAAAAACAGCCTGACACAGAGATTAAAGAGAAAACAACAACAAAAGAATAAGTCGAAATTAGTTGACGAAAAGTATCTTTGCAGGTGCTGTTCCAGAGGTTGACGGACATGTAGTATTTACTTTAAGCAAGGACGTGCCGGGAGAAAGTGCAAACGAAATATATCAGAAACTTTATAACATCATTGATGAAATTGTAAAAAGAAACAAAAGCTGACGGTCTGCAACCTGAGAGCAGAATTGCAGCTGTTAACAAAGAGGACTACATCATTGCTGCGCGTATGAAAGAGTGGCTGGTATTTTCGAGCAACATCTTTTCGCTTGATCGTACCGAGCTTAATTATACGCTTATTGCACAAGCAACTGACGGACACCTGAAAAATTACAATGGAACGTATCAGATATGCCTATGAAAATGAATCGTCGAAAACAGGGGGTTCGAAGTGTCAGCTGAAGAATGGATTACCGATAAGGAAGCTTTGAATAAACGACAAGACAAGCTTACTAAGGTCAATGGGAAATTCCGTATAAAGACCATCGACAGGAAGGACAATATTTTCGGGCGCATTTGCAAGACTTTTAATATCACATATTAATATCGCTATTACGGTTTGCACCGTTGTATATTTAAGAAATAACGTATGATAGAAGATAAAGAACAATATCTGCAGCGCCGTCACAGGAACGAGGATGACAATAAAAGAGAACCGTTTCAGGAATACACGTCAATGGCTTAACGCTATTTTTTTATGGCTGGTGCCATAGCCGGAGTAATCGTGTATCTTACACAAACCAACCACACGTCAGGCATTATCATCATACTTGTGGCAATGTCTTTCAAAAATCATAGAGTGCATTTTACGATTTATTCGCTAAATGAAGAAACTGCTTTTTCTATCCCTTCTGCTCGCTGCGGCCAATAGCTTGTATGCACAAATACGGCAGGATGACATGGGATATAATTCCATTGATGCCAACGGTGACATCACAAATCAGAAGAACCGGCGACATAATGCCGATTCATTAGGTACAGACAAGGAAATACCTGAGGGAATTTATACATGGACTATTGACCGCCGTTTTGGAGACCGTACACCTGCAAAGCCTGACACTTTGCAGCATATGTTCATGAACTCCATATTTACAACGGGCTTAAGAGGGAATATAACACAACCGGTAACTTAGGTTCGCCCCGGCAAGCACGAATATTTATTGATCGCAAAGAGGACGAAAAGTTTATCTTTGCCAATCCATATGATTTTTGTAATAACACCGATAGAGCAATTCCATTTTACCAATACGCTATCACCGTTCACTAATCTTTCGTACAACAATTGCGGAAACAGGATTAACGGTGAGGACCACTTTTAAGGCTCTTTTGGCGTAAATGTGGGAAAACTGGGTGTAGGCTTCAAGTTTGACTACCTCTACGGTCGTGGTTACTACGACAGCCAGTCGACGTCGCACATTAACTATACGATGTACGGCAGCTATCTGGGTGATCGTTATCAGGCCCATTTACTGCTTACAACACTGCATCAGAAAGTAACTGAGAACGGTGGAATAACGAATGATGCCTATATTACTCATCCCGAATCGTTTAACGAGAACTTTTGCAACTTCTGAAATTCCAACCATGTTAACACGTAACTGGAACCGAAATGACAGCAGAAGTATCTTCTTTACGCAAAAGATATAACCTGGGATTTAATCGTAAGGTGCCCATGACACCAGAAGAAATAAAAGCACGTAAGTTTGCTATTGCTGCAAAAAGAGAAAGAAGAACGCGAGGCTAAAGAAAAAGCAATGAAAGATGCCGGTGAGGACATGGATAAAGTAGATTTGGACAAGGTAACCGTACCAGCCAAATATGCAGGCCGTCCCGACGATGCAAAAATAGGAGTAAAGGCCGAGCCGAACGACTCCGCAAAAGAACAACTTGCAACATTCTAACGACAGGATAAGAATAAACAGCAAGGAAGCTGCCGACAGTTTACTGGCAACCCAGGCAAAAAAACAAAAACCGACACATCATGGTTAAAGAACGAATACGTACCGGTAACAAGCTTCATCCACACGCTTAACTTTAAAAACTACCGCCGAATATTCGAGGCATACAATGTTCCTGAGAACTCATTATCCGTATGCCTACAACGCAATGGAGAGGCTTCGTGGTGATTCTATCTATGACAGTACTATGAACTGGAGTCTCAACAATACTTTTGCCATCTCGCTTCTTGAAGGTTTTAACAAGTGGGTTAAGACGGGAGCCAAGATATTCGCTTCTTATAACCTCGATCATTATACTCTGCCAGGTCTTAACGGCAGAAATATTTGGAATGAGCACAGTGTTGTAATTGGTGCACAATTAAGTAAGACACAGGGCAAAACACTGCGATTACAATGTAACGGGAGACTTTGCTACGGCCGGGTACAATATAGGAGAGATACACGTTGATGGTGGCATTGACGTTAATTTTCCACTATTTCGTGATACCATGACACTGGCGGCATCAGGATTCTTCCATCATGAGAAGCCCGATTTTTATTATCGCCATTACCACGGCAAACATCTATGGTGGGATAACAATGACCTTTCAATGGTTGACCATTTCAGGGTTCAGGGCGTACTTAATATCAGAAAACCCGTACACGTTTGCGCGTTGCCTTTGATGAAATTAAAATTACACCTATTTTTCTACGTGGTACACAACTACTCAGAATGCCCGTTTACAAAATGTTGTACAGGTTAATCAGCAAGCTTCTCCTATTACAATTATTACAGCTGAGGTTACCCAGGACTGTACTTTTGGGACCGTTAAATTGGGAAACGGTACTTACTTTCCAGAAATCTACAAGCAATAATGCTCTGCCTCTGCCTGCACTTAACGTATACACAAACCTGTATTTGAAGTTTAAAAATAGCGCGTGTACTAAACTGTCACTTTGGTGTTGATGCACGCTATTTTACAGAATATGATGCTCCTGAATACGTAGCACCTATCGGACAATATGCTATTCAGGACAACAGTTCAAAAGGTAAAGATTGGCAATTATCCCATTGTCAATGCCTATTTTAATTTTAAATTGAAGAAGGCAAGGTTCTTTGCAATGATGAGCCACATCAACAGCGGTATGGGAAATAAACGTTATTTCCTCACCCCACACTACCCATTGAACGAACGTATTTTTCCGTTTTGGGTGTAAGTTGGACCTTTGCAAACTAATGTTCTTATACAGTTAGTATCTGTAAGAAAAAACGAAAACCTGAAGGAAAAACAGTTTTTCATGATGAGTGATAACAACGAAATTAAAACGAACAGCTGGCGTGCCTGGTATCTCGCTGCGAGGCCAAAAGACGCTAACTGGTGCTGCAACACCTGTTATAATAGGTATTGCCTTAGCCCTGAAAAACTATGGGAACAGACTGTTTTTAAGGCTGTTCCTGCCATACTTTTGCCTGTTGTTTGCCTGGCTCATGCAAAATTGAGTCGAACTTCATCAATGATTATTTTGATTATATTCACGGTAACGATGATACTGCCACACGCCTTGGGCCCAAGCGAGCCTGTAGCTGAAGGATGGATAACATTACCTGCTATGAGATTGGGCATTATTGTAATTCTATTCTGGCTGCAATCGCAGGAATACCACTTATATGGTACGGAGGCTGGCAAATGATTATCGTTGGTGCTGCCTGTTTATTGTTTGCCTTTCTCTACACTACGATTTTTTTCGTACCATGGTATGGGCGATATGCTGGTGCTTATATTCTTTGGGATTGTACCCGTTTGCCTTACCTATTATGTTATTGTGCCTGGAGAGGAACAATCAATACCCTTTGATGTACTCGTTATTTCCATTGCTTGTGGCTTGATTATCGATACTTTGCTGTGTATAAACAACTATCGTGACCGTGACAATGACCGCAGAGACGGTAAGAAAAAACACTTGTTGTAAGATTAGGAACTCGGTATGGAGGGGTACTCTATCTTGCAACAGGGTTAACAGGAAGTATAATAACTCTTTGTGTTTTGTTAAATATGGCACTGGGGCTTGGTACAGTCAGTATAGCTATTATAAATACTGTGTTATGCCTTGTATATTTATTTTTACACATCAAAAACATTCCAAAAGTATGATTCGATTGACCATGGCCGTGAACTAAATAAGGTTCTTTGGACTAACAGCAAGGAACATTTTCATATACGGAATCATCACGTTCTTTAATATTATACTCTTGGGTATCGCATGAAACAGCAGGTAAATCTCGATATTATGTCCTTTTGTTGAACAGCAAATTCTGCCGCGATATAATGCTTTTGGCAGGTCACACGGTCTGGGACATGTTCAGCGAGTGATTAAAAGTTCACTGCAATTAGCCTCAATGATTGGCGCCGACCTCAACATGTCATACGTAATTGCTGCCTACCATGACCTTGGAATGGAAGGGCCTCGCGCCATACACCATATTACAAGTGGAAAGATTCTGCTCGCCGATGTGCGCTTACGCAAATGGTTTTCAGCCGAACAAATCAAGATTATGAAGGAGGCAGTAGAAGACCACAGGGCGTCAGCATCACGGGAACCCAGAAGTATTTACGGGAAAAATAGTGGCTGAAGCCGACCGTGATTTGGAACCAGAGGTGGTATTTACTCGTGCTATTCTATACGGAATAGAACATAACCCGGAACTGAATAAGGAAGGACAATGGACGCGTTTCAACCATCACATGGAAGAAAAATACAGTACAAACGGTTACATGCGCCTTTGGATTCAGGCTCACCCAATGAAAAAGAAACTACGGGTAGTACGTGAAACGATTGCCAATAAAAAAACAATTACGAGAAGTTTTCGACAAAATTTATGAAAAAGAAAACTTAAAAATAAAATGCTCTGGTATTTATGAGACACCTTGTATTGTCCATTATCTTAATTACATCAGCTTTGCTGTATAGGAAAATGCAAAAAGCAGTATTTTTCCTCAAAAAGACAACAAACCATACGATAATTAAGAATCTTTGTACAACGGAATCAGCTAAAAAAACAAATATCTTTACGCAAATCTTATATATTAAACAACGATACCTTATCTCAGATTCTAACAATACGCTACATCGTAAACAATAGAATATATTATAAAATAAAGGTATTTAATAAGATTAATCACCTGGCAGACAGTATCAATGGCATGGCTAAGGCCAACTTAAAAGCCGACCCAGAGATTGACGAAAGCTCGGATGGAACAGCATATCCCGCCATACAATTCAACGATTTACGAAAGGATTACGTTGTAATAAGAATCGAATTGGGACGTAAAAATAAAGTACAGATACAAGCTAATGACGCTAAACTGGCCAAATATCCATCAAAAATGCCCTTTCTCTTCTCAGGGAATCTTATATTTAAAAGCATAATAACAAAACCAGATAATTGGTATCAAGTGTTTATCGTTAACATGCAATTAACTAAGGACAGCCAAATAACAAGAAGCTGTTTTCAACGCTGGGGGAAGATGTAAAAGCGTCTGTCTTTATTATAATCTATCATCCATTGATCAATAACAATAGGCTCATTCAAGGCTCTAACAACCAAATAGTGAGTACCAGCCGATAGCTGAATACCATGCTTCACTATAATTTGTCCGCGCAAAAACACCTTGTTTCCACGTCTCTGTACCCAACGCATTTGTTATCTGAAGCGTGTCGGGCTCACCATCATCAATGCTTACGCTTAGCGCCATAGGCACACCAAGCCGTCCGTGCGTGGGAATAAGAGCAAGACGTAACTCTGCAGTCCCCTCTTCTGCATTGAATTGATAAGTGATAAAACCACCCTTTTTTTATCTTTACTGAATTCATTGAGTGTCCAAGCATATTAAGTTCTTCCCAGCCTCGTGTACCATTAAGAAAATCGCTTCCTGAACGAACAATACAGTTATCATTGTTAAAAGAAGCATCGACAGGTTCCTGATGACTGTATGTTTCTATTTCCTTTTCACCAAAGTATCGGGTAAAAGTGGTGCATCAAAGACAGGAAGATTACGCGGTTGCATATCCATCAGCCCACGCCACTTTTGTTCATTAATCGTGTTATAAACTGAAATCAGCCACTTCAATTTCCGATGAGGCCATTACACTACGTGCTGCTAGGCCTCGAGCGCTTCGCGGTCATGATGAAAAACTTGCTATCCTACCGATGTGACGAGCCTCCTGTGCTTGTAGAATCTTTGTAGCCATAGCTGCCGACGACATAATCGGATATTCAACCATAGCAAAGTAGGAACTCTTCAGATTATCAGGAATAACATCTTCCAACTTTAACACCGAGAGCGAAAGGCTATCATAATCATTAAGATACCTTTCAAGCTCATTACCGAACTCTTCTGCACTAAAGTCGGTATTATTCACCTTGTTCTCATTAGAGAATATAGGATTAACACCAGCTTTTTGGTGCTTCATTCCATCCCATAAACTCGGGTCTTCTTATTCCTGAAAGCCTGTAAAAAGTAATCAATGGCTTTTATTAAGCGTGCAGCAACCTGTTTACCAAACTGAACACCAAGCCAATTTTGAAGATGCTGCTGCACGGTAGTGGGAGTTACTGTCCGTATATCCCACGCCATATCCATAAACAAATTAAGCTGATATGCCGCCACTTTAGGGTCGTGAATAGTCACCAACCAAAAGGCGGTTAGCACCACAAGTATAGGCCGTCTGCATCTCGCTGCAAACCAAACTGGGCTGTGTAGTACATAACCAAAGATAATCATGGGGTTGCCCTTCATAGCTAAGGTGATAGAGAGCTGCGCCATGAGAAGCCTGCTTTACATCATCATTGCTACGTGCTAACATATAACCGTAGCCGTCATCAGCATATAAAAATCTTAATGTCAACAGGCTCTTATGCTCGTGTAAGGTCACAGCGCCATCATGATCAGGCGTTGCAACAATCATGGAAAAGGAGTCAGCTACTTCACGATTCCCTTTTACATCCAGAAAAAAACAGAGGCTTTTTATCCCACCCTGCACTGATGGTGTTTGCCTTTAAGCGCAGCATCAACTCGAAAAGCTTATGATAATAAGCCGGACCAAGTAAAGCCGTCTGACAACTGTTCCTTCAAATAGTTTCTGGCCCAGGGGCCACTACTCCACTGGGTATCATCGATATTGATTCCGCGATATTCAACCGAAGGAACTTCTATCTTATCTAAATTCTCATCAATTTCGAGACGTTGACGTCGTTCTGGTACAATATCTCCCACCATTTCCATACACTTACGCCTGACATTCGGGAAAGTTCGAGCAGACCATACGCTGCACCACGACCGTTGCTACCCACTATCACAACCTGATTTCCACGCTTACCTATCCAGAAAGCATCTTTACGGGCAATGAATTTCAACAATGGAACCTGTTGCATTTCAAAGAGCTTTTAGTTCCTTGTTCGACGCCATATCTAACTGATATACCGCCACTTCACCCTGGTTGCTTTCATAGCATTCATTACCTGTAAGCGCTTTCATATCATCTTCAAAAAGTGAAGCAGCCTTCGTTACAACCGTGCTCACCTTACTCTGCATCGTATAGGTAACGGCTCCACCTTCGTGCCACACAACATTACCGCCCTTTTGCAGCAGGTGGAACCAACATAACAAAAAGGACACAAAAAATATACTTTTTGCTTCATGGTAAAAAGTATGCAACTCATGGTAAGATATGTTTCAAAGTATTGATACAAAGGTAGTAAAATACTTACCGCTAAGGAAATTATTTAGTTTTTATTTGTATTTTAAATATATAATCGTTATTTTTGCGTTCCACAAAAAATACAGATAAATAATGACCCTATATCCAAAAACTTATTACCGACGCACTGTCGAAAGTAATATATGCAGGTACTAAGAAAAACCTGATAGAGAGTGGAATGTTGGCCGACACGCCCAGTATAAATGGTATGAAAGTAAGGCTGACTCTTGTTTTCCCTCGCGACACTGACCCTTTTTGAAGTCGACTGTAAAGGCTGCCGAAGCTGCCATACACTTCTATATCAGTGACGAAATAGAAGTAACCATTGATACAGAATATAAGTCAACCCCACGCCCTGAAGTTGAAAAGCTCTTGCCTGACGTAAAGAATATCATTGCTGTCAGCTCTGGAAAGGGAGGTGTTGGCAAAAGTACCGTATCGGCAAACCTTGCTATTGCACTTGCCAAATTAGGCTATAAGGTAGGTTTCCTTGACACCGACATCTTTGGTCCATCCATGCCAAAGATGTTCGGTGTGGAAAAAGTAAACCTTATGCCGTTGAAAAGGACGGCCGTCAACTTATTTGTCCTATCGAAAAATATGGCGTAAAGTTGCTTTCCATCGGCTTTTTCGTTAATCCTGATACTGCTACTCTGTGGCGCGGAGGCATGGCAACGAACGCACTTAAGCAACTTATTGCGGATGCCGACTGGGGTGAACTCGACTACTTTATTCTTGATACACCTCCAGGAACCTCTGATATACACCTTACTTTATTACAGACTTTGTCTATCACCGGCGCGATAATTGTATCAACTCCTCAAAAATGTGGCCTTGGCAGATGCCCGTAAAGGAATTGACATGTACACGAATGATAAGGTGAATGTACCCATATTGGGATTGGTAGAAAACATGGCTTGGTTCACACCTGCGGGTTACCCAGGAACAAATACTACATTTTCGGCAAGGATGGATGTAAGAATCTCGCACAAGAAATGAAAGTTCCGCTGCTCGCCCAAATTCCTATCGTTCAGAGTATATGTGAAAATGGCGATTCGGGAACACCGGCAGCACTCAACGTTGACACCATGACGGGGCAGGCTTTCATCAATTTAGCCCAGGCCGTTGTGACCACAGTAAACGTACGAAACAAAAAAATTGCCAAAAAACAAATATCGTTAAAGTAGACAATAAATAACAGGGGAAAAAACTTGTTTTCCCATCATGCCAGACAACCCTCCTGTTTCATATTCTCCCCTGACGAACCATGAAACAGGAGGGTTTTTCTATATATAATATTCAGCCGATTTCTACGTTATTGGTTTACAATGATAAAGAAACCATTTTATATTTTATCCATACTTTCTGCATTTCTCCTTGCTGTTTTAGTTCCGGTTTCGTGCGGAGCAGAACGCAATTTCAAGCGTGCAGAACGACATTTAGCCCTTGGCGAATACTTCGATGCGGCCAACGAATACAAACAAGCCTACCAAAAACGCCTCCCAAAGACCGTGAACGTCGCGCACTGTAGCCTCTAAAATGGCCTTTTGCTATGATAAGTCGTTACAAACAAGCAAGGCTGTGGCTGCCTATCGCAACGTAATCAGGTACAAACAAGCCAATATGGAAGAACATCTGGCCCTTGCACGGCAGCTTATGAAAGAAGGAAGCTATGCAGCTGCCGAAAGCCGAGTTTAAACTTGTATTGGATTCTTTGCCCGACAATACGTTGGCAAAGGAGGGCTTATCGCTGCAAAAAATGCACCCCGAACAAAAAGAAGCGGGAAGTCGTTACACCGTCAAGAAGATGGATATATTCAATTCCCCGCAGGGCCGATTACTCACCAATGCTCTTCGGTGACGCTTACGACCAGCTTTATTTTACCTCTACCCGCAACGAGGCTATGGGCGATGAGCTGAGCGGTATAACAGGAACCAAGGCTGGCGACTTGTTTTTATTCTCAAAAAGGATGACAAGGGAAAGTGGAGCAAACCCGAAGCCGTGAACGGAGGAGTAAACACTAATTACGACGAGGGTACATGCTGCTTTTCACCCGACGGACGCGAAATGTACCTCACAGTGTGCCACAAGCCCGTCTTTTCCACGCTATGCTCAAATCGTTAAGTCGGACAGAAGCGATGCAGCATGGGGTAAAGCTACGCCCATACGCTTACAGGCGATACACTTTCAAGCTTTGACATCCTGCCATTTCGCCCTGATGGTCAATGGCTTTATTTCACATCCGACATGCCCGAGGTAAAGGAGGGCTCGACATATGGCGTGTACGTATTACCCTGCCGGCTTTGGTGGCGTAGAAAACTTAGGCGAACCAGTCAACACGGCGGGTGATGAGGAGTTTCCTACTTTCCGTACGAACGGCGATTTATACTTTTCAAGCAATGGCCATCCAGGCTTAGGGGGCTCGATATTTTCATTGCCAAGGTAGGAAAAAGACCGGCGTTACCACCTCTCACCCAGGATTTCCTCTTAATTCACAAGGCGACGACTTTGGAATGACCTTCGAGGACCGTACAATCGTGGCTTTTTCTCAAGCAATCGTGGCGATGGGCGCGGATGGGATCATATTTATTCGTTCGAGAATCCGGAAATAACCCAAACGGTAAAGGCTGGGTCTATGAGATGGATGGCTATGAACTTCCTTCGGCAACCGTATATTGTATTGGCGACGACGGCACCAACGAACGCCTTACCGTACACAGTGACGGCTCGTTTATAAAAACTTCTGAACCCAGGTGTAACCTATTTGTTCATGGCAACATGTAAAAGGTTATCTTAACCATCAGGAAGAAATCAGAGCTCTTCCCAACCCCAGGGAGTCAACAGACAGCACATTACAGTTTGCCCTTGCAAACATATCAGCGCCGACGCTCATCGATAACATTTTCTATGATTTCAATAAAGCCACGCTCCGTGACTCGAGTAAAACGGCTCTCGACCATTTAGTGACCTTGTTAAAAGAGAACGGAAACGTTACGATAGAGCTTAGCGCGCATTGCGATTACAAAGGATCGGCCGAATATAATAAGCGTCTTTCACAACGCCGTGCGGAGGCTGTTGTGGCCTATCTCATACAGCATGGCATCGCCGCCGACCGCTTAACACCCGTAGGATATGGTAAAGAAAAACCAAAAAAATAATTAAGACTTACCGAAAAAGTATAAATGGCTGAAAAGAAGGTGATGTGCTGACGCCTGAATTTATACAGAAACTAAAAGACAAAAAGCAAAGAAGAAATCTGTAATCAGCTCAACAGGCGTACTGAATTTACCGTGCTCCGTACAACCTATGGCATGTTTGATAAGGACAGTAGCTCAAAAAAACATACCGAAACCCAAGCCTCAAAAAGGATGCAAATACAGAAGATAACGGCTTCAATATTATCATAGAATAGAACGATTGTCTTCTATATTTACAATACATAGAAACAAAAAGTATAAACGCAGCAGCTCCTATGGCCTGGAGGTTTATTTTGCTCAAGTTGAATGGATAACAGGCTATTTGTCAGGCTTTTACCACATTTGTAACGAAAATACGTACATGAGTTACCCCGTCTGACGACAAAAAGTATAATCGCAGCCAATAAACACACCACAGTCCAAATGTAATTGCGCCGGCGTACTGTCTGTGTAAGGTTGTCCATTACACGCTCTGTAAACCCGTTATCAGGCAAATCAGTCTTTGTTTCAGCAAAAATGCTCTAAAAAGCTGCTCTTCTTCCTTGTTAATATTGATGTTTTCCATAGATGTTTATTCATGATAGCCGTTATCTTTCAAATATGCTACTAACTTCTTTTTGCCACGGGCAAGATGGCTTTTCACCGTATTAACTGGCATTTCCATAATTAAAGCTATCTTGTCAACGGGCTGTCCCTCTATCAGCTGCAGCGTAACACACCCGTTCATTATGGCTCAATACGCCAAGTGCGCCCTGTAAATCCATCTTCAGTCCGCTGTCGCTGTTGCCCTTAGCCCGTGCTGATGCCGGAACTGCATCAATATCCTGTGTCGAATGCAAGCTGCGCATATAATCGTAATATACGTTATAGGCAATACGATACAGCCAGGTGAGGAACGAAGCCTTACCCTGAAACTGACCGATACGCGTGTAGCCTTCATAAATGTGTCTTGTGCCAGGGTCGTCACTCAGCTGACTATCACCTCCCGTTTGGTTCAAAAGGAATCGCCTTACAGGCGACTGGTATTTCCTTACAAGCTTGTCAAACGACTGCCTGTTGTGGAAAAACAGCCACCTGTGTAACCAGACTGATGTCGTCAAACTTATCCAAAGCTGCTTACTTTGTGGTTTTTACTAATCACCAGTTGTCCTATACCGTAGAAGGCCCACAATAAGCTTATTCCCACAAAAAAGTTGGCGTCACCCCATAATGTAAAACATAATGGCACAGCCTACACCTAATGAAACATTTCGAATACCACGCTTCCAGTAATACTCTGGCGACTCAGACTTTACAGATTTAACCTCATCAGGAATTGGAACACCATTCTCAATAGCTTTCTCGGCCAGCTCAACCCGCTTGTTATGACGATTAATAAGATACTTCATAAGGAAGATAAAAAGCAATAAACGGTGCCAGCAAGAACAACAAACCACCCAACATTATCACAATAGTTAGGGCGATACTTCCTGCTCCTAATGTTCCGCCAAGCAACGACAAAATAAAGGCTTCAGGCTTATTTAGCGTTCTGTTTACCACGTGAGTTACCTTTACAGGTTGTGCAATACTGTCATCAGCTGTTGCCTTTGACGATGTATCGCTGTATGCTTCAATGCCTTGTTGATAGGTTTTTGCCTTATCGTCTTTATCCATTTTTACGGTTTTGCCCTGATGGGAAGCCTGTTCGGTAAGAGCCTGATGGCGTCGATGTGTCGACTTTTGGGCTGCCGTAGCCTGGCCTACGATTGAGCGAAAGCAACAATGCCATTACAATAAAAATACTGTTTCATAATCATATTTTGTTTTTCTTAATTTCTGCATGTTTGACGATTGCAAGCTATATATAGTTGCAAAAGTAAAGAAAAATCATATTTTTGCAATAACAAAGTATGGTTCTTATGACATTACCTCCTCTCTTTGAAGATTATACACGCCGGCTTATGGGGCCTTCTCTATGAAAAACTGATTGAATCTCTGGGACAAGACGCTCCTGCCAGCATACGGCTCAATCCTTTTTAAACCCATTATTCCAGAACAAGAACAAATACTTAACGCCGACATCCGTCAGGCTTCACGTGTGCCTCTGGTGCGACACGGGCCTGATATTGCCCAACCGTCCCAATTTTACCTTCGACCCCTTGTTGCATGCTGGGCTATATTATGTGCAAGAGTCGTCATCAATGTTCATCAGCGAGGTACTACGACAATTGGTACACGAACCTGTTGCTATGCTTGATTTATGTGCCGCTCGGGTGGTAAGACTACTGCTACACGCGCTGTTCTGCCTGAAGGAAGCTTGTTAGTTTACAAATGAACCCATGAAATTAAGGGCAAGCATACTGTCTGAAAACGTACAGAAATTTGGACATTCCGACGTTATCGTCACCAATAACTATCCCAAAGATTATCGTAAAGCGGGACAGCTTTTTGATATTATTTTGGCCGATGTACCTTGTTCGGGCGAAGGAATGTTTCGCAAAGACCCTAACGCAATTGACGAATGGAGTTCTCAAAAACGTTGAAAAAGTGTACGGCTTTGCAGCGTTCAATCATTGAAGATATTTGGCCGTGCCTGCGCAATGGCGGGCTTTTGGTCTACTCTACTTGTACATTTAATGCTCACGAAAAACGAAGAAAACGTCAACTGGATAGCCCAAAATCTCGGAGCTGACTTTGTTCAATTAGAGATTCCTGACGAATGGAACATTACCGGCTCACTTATTGGCAGTAATCCCGTTTATCGTTTTATCCCAGGTCTTACACCTGGTGAAGGGTTGTTTACGGCAGTGTTAAGAAAACATGGAGAAAGCGAAAACATACTGAAAAAAGCTTGTAAAGCAACCATTAAAGCTACCGAATGTAAACGCAGCAAGGGCAAAAGGCCTGTTTCTGCCCCTTCTGTCGACATAGCAAAAACAACGTCTTGGCTGAAAGACAACTTCACCGTTATAAACGAAGAGGGTTGTATCAAGGCTATTCCCACATGGTGGGCACCCATGTATAACCGCATAAAGACATCGCTTCACGTCATACATGCGGGGGTGACTATGGGCTACATAAAGGGGCGCGACGTCGTTCCCGACATATCACTTGCACTAAGTACGGCTCTAAACGCATCGGCTTTTCCTTGTGCCGAACTAACATACGCCGATGCTTTAAACTATCTTCGAAAGGAAGCTGTTACATTAGATGCCGGCGTACCCAGGGAATCGTCATTGTAACTTACCGTCAGCAGCCTCTCGGATTTGTGAAGAATATCGGAAATCGTGCCAATAACCTCTATCCGCAAGAGTGGAAAATTAAGACATCACACCTGCCCTCTCACGACCATTTCATCATCTAAAACCTCGCTACACATCATGACACAACCGCAATTATCCATTATTGTGGCTATGTCGAGCAACAAAGCCATAGGCTATCACAACACACTGCCCTGGCATATCCCCGAGGATCTTGCCCACTTTAAGGCGCTGACAACAGGACATACCATTATTATGGGGCGACGAACCTTTCAGTCGTTACCCAACGGTGCACTGCCAAACCGCCACAATATCGTGATAAGTACCACCCTTAAGCAATTAAATGGCTGCGATGTTTACGCGTCATTACACGATGCTGTTGATAATTGCAGGGGCGAAAAAGAGGTGTTCATCATCGGCGGTGCATGCCTGTATAAGGAAGCATTGGCCTATGCCTCAACGCTTTATATTACACATATTGAACAGAATCCTGCTCATGCAGATGCCTTTTTCCTGATATTGACTGGCACAACTGGGAGGAAACATCATGCGAAAAGCACAAGGGCTTTTCATTTCTAACCCTACCATCGCCAGACCAAGTAATAACAATCTGCTGTAATACAGAGAGTATCTCTTTTCATTAAAGCAACATATACAATGATAGCCTTACAGCTATATGGCTGTAAGGCTATTACATATTATTCTCACAATACGGTTTTTAAGTTCATTGTCCGACGGCCGTCAACAACATTGTTGACGGCCGTAGACTAATGCGTATGACGATCGCCAACAGTGCTGCTGACGGCCGTCGAACAATGAGTAAAAGCCCGTAAAGTATGCTGCTTACAAGCAGTATACAAGGGAACTTTAGCTATAAATCGTCTTCGAATTCTTCTGTATCGTTATCGTCTTCATCTTCTAATATGGGAAGATGTCTTTCGATAACAGCATTGAAACTTACAATGGTCTCACTACGCGACAAGCCCTAAGGGCTGTAACTTATCGTGAATAATATTCAGCAAGTGATGGTTATTGCGCGCATAAATCTTAATAAACATGTCATACCCTGCGGTGGTATAATGACACTCTGTAACCTCCGGAATCTCACGAAGCTTCTCTACAACGTCATCAAAATCCTCAGGATCTTTTCAGAAACAAGCCTACATAGGCACACGTTTCATACCCTATTTTTCTCAGGGTCGATGATAAATTCAGAACCCTTAATAACGCTCCCTGCGACGTTAGTTTCTGAATGCGTTGATGAATAGCTGCGCCACTTACGTTTACAAGCCCGTGCCACTTGCAAGGAAGGGAATACGGGCATCTGCTGAAATCATTTTCAGTATTTTCCTGTCTAATTTGTCCAATGAATGATGTGCCATACGATTTGAAAAAAATATGCACAAAGGTAATGAGAATTATTTAAAACTAACGTTTTTATACGGCAATTTGCACTAAATTGATAGTAAATTACAGTATTTCGCTAATTATTTATGGTTTTTATCGGTTGCAGAATAGCTAATACGATAAGCTTTTGCCTTACGTAAAGCCTGTTTCACATTGTCGATTATACTCATTTTTGTTGTCCTGTCAGCTTTAACAGATACGGTCATTTTGTTGCTGATCTTCAGGCGACATACGCTCTCTTTTCGGCCGATATATAATCGACAACATCATCCAGGTTACCAAACTTGTCATTAAGTTGAATACGTGTTGCCGTTCCAAGTGTTTTTGAAGATTACCTTCAGGCTTCCCCAATATAGATATAGGTGACAGCCGTTTTCTTCGTCAGTCGCGTTAGTTCCGTACCCTGTGGTGTACGAAATTGCTGTAACTGCCACCTTTTTGCATGTGTGTGACAATCATAAAGAAAAACAACACCGAGAAAATAAGGTCAGGAAGAGAGGCTGTATTCAGCCCGGGAACCTCATAGCGACAACGATTGAACATGCTCATTGTTGTGTTCCTTTCCCATTTAATGACTGTGCTGGTGAGCCTCCGGCATGATATTGCTCGGCAATGCGTTGCGGGCAGGCATCCTTTACCTGTTCTTTACGGTCGGCCGATAATGACGTATAGGAACACCCGAAAAGCCGTTGTGCTGTTTGGTTTCGCAACTGATTGTAAGCCGATACCAACTGATTCTGTAACTGAAAATAGCTGTCATAGCTTGCCTGCGGGTCAACATCAACCTTTATTAAATGCTTTTTTTCCCCCACACGATTTACAAATACTTCTATCTTTTTGTCAAGCCCTTCAAATGAGGACGGCTTGCCATCAATGAGCAGCTTACTATGCGAAGTAATGGTTAAATCTAAGGTTGTACCTTTTCGAAACAAACGATTCCTGGTTATCATTCTTGCGATCAGGAGGGAGCTGACGAATCAAACCCTTGTCAACATCCATGTTTGTTGTGACAAGAAAAATATCAACAGCATGAAAGATATGTCGGCTGTTGATGTCGTATTCAGCCAGGAACCTCACGTTTGCGTCGTCTAAACATTTCTTTTACGATTATACTTCGTTGCGCCATAAATGACAACGGCCACCCCTGCCGCAATCATAAACAGGGAGGTACACACAAACATGTCGGACATTTTGAGCCAGAAGCTGTCTGTATAGCTCACACCGTTAATAGTCATTGGCTGTGAAGAACCGGCGAAAAAGAACAGAAGCATGCTCCCGAGCGTAGTAAAATACTACGGCATAACTTATTTTCCGGATAGGAATATTGTTGTCGATGCTCTCCGATTTTCCTCTTACCTTCAAAGTTCGCAACAGCGACCACACACCCATACCAGCAGCAAGGAGGGTCAGCATGTATATCAACGCCAGCAAAAGATTGGTGAAAAGTGGAGCCGTAAAATTGGGATCGTCATCAAATGGCAGGTCAAAGCCTACGAGCCAGAACAGCAAAAAAACACCACACATACAATGCCAATGAGCACAAAAAGCACGCGCGAGGACTGCCGTTCTGCGGGCCATGAAGCCAGCTTATGAAAGGAAAAAGCATTTCATTTCTTCAACTTATATTTCATTATAGAATCGAGAAGCGTTATCGACGATTCCTCCATCTGCGATGTAAGATGGTCAATTTTCGAGAGAATATAATTGTAGAAAAGTTGTAATATCAGTGCAACGATAATACCAAATATGGTTGTAATAAGGGCCACTTTTCATGCCGGCCGCTACAATTGTAGGGCTGATGTCTCCGGCAGTTTGTATCTGATCGAAAGCCATTACCATACCCACGACCGTACCTAAAAAGCCTAATGACGGTGCCATGGCAATGAAAAAGGGTAATCCATGAGCACCCTTTCTCAAGATTTGCACTGTACAGAACCATAGCTGACGATGCTACGCTCGATATTATCAATTGCTTCGTCAATACGTTCAAGTCCCTGATAACAGATGGATGCGACAGGACCGCGCGTGTTCCTGCATTGTTTCTTTTGCATCTTCTATATTACCCGACATGATCTTTTCATCAAGATCGGCCATAAATTTCTTTGCATTGATTTCAGAAAGACTCAAATAAATAATCCTCTCAATACAGAAAGCAAGGCCCAATACCAACGCCAGGGCAACAAAAAGACATAAAGCCTGCATTGCCTTCTATGAACTTAGTCTTCAACTCTTTGTGAATACTTGGTGCATCTCCCTGCTCTACTTGTGAACTGTCGGCAGCCAAGAGGGAGAACTTGCCATCTGTCCGGCTGCCGCACTATCAAGTTCTTCATTATCGGAGGCAGCAGAATCAGCAACCGACGACGACATTTTTCTCAGTATTTTGTATGAGCAGGATGTCTGGCACTTGCTTCTTTTTGTGCCTGTGCCAACGTACATGATGTTACGATAAAAAGGAGGATTGTGAGACGCCTGAAAAAGTTTTTCATCTCTTTTCTATGAATTAATCTACAAGAAAAACAATCATCAAACTGCGGAAAGAACGGGATTCGAACCCGTGAAGCGCTTTAGACGCTATACACGCTTTCCAGGCGTGCCTCTTCAACCACTCGAGCATCTTTTCCCCGTGTGTTTGATGTAGCAACTCTGCATTGCTTATGCAAAAGTACCATATTTTTATACAGAACAGTACATATAAAGTATATACTTTTAATTTTTCTTTAAAAGCTTGTAATTAGCCTTAAAATGAGCATAGACGGGGAATACGCGACGTACATTTTCATTGGTCACCTCAGCCATTTTCTTCATCGCTTATGCCATAGCTTTCAGCAAGGGTGTGCAATACTTGCCCGATAAAAGCACTTTCGTTGCGCTGGCCTCTGTACGGAACAGGTGCCATATAAGGGCTGTCAGTTTCTAAAACTATGCGATTAAGAGGCACTGAGGCCGGTGAGATCTTCACGAAGATGACTGCTTTTAAACGTTGATACACCGCCTATACCAAGACAGAATTTGTCAAAACGGAGAAAGGCCTCTGCCTCTTTTTGATTGCCCGTAAAGCAATGAAAGACACCTCCTGGCAATTCTTTTTCATAAGCTTTCAATATGTGAAGCATTTCATTTTGAGCCTTCCGGCAATGAATCATCAAAAGGCAACTGGTATTCAACTGACCATTTTACCTGTTCTTCAAAAAGCTAAAAGTTGTTCCTTTTCAAACTCACGCGTCCAATAAAAATCCAGTCCACATTCACCGACGGCAATGTAGCGGAGGGGAGAATTTTCTGGCAAAAAGGAGATTCTCATCAAACGATTGCTTCATCATTGTGAGCACATCGCGCCAGTTTTTCCCCACTTCTTCAGGCTGAAGACCCATCATCGGGAAACAGAAACCGGCATAACGATGGCATACTTCCGGCACCGTCGTCAGCGAAGAAGTATTTATCGAAGGCACAAAAACAGCATCAACACCAGCTTCATGCGCCCTCTTTATCACTGCATCAAGGTCATCACGAAACTCTTCTCCGTCCAAATGGGCATGTGTATCAATAAAGGAAAGGCTCATATTTAATACTTCCGTTTCATCATTCGTTCGGCATAAGCACGAAGTTCACACTTGTATTCCTCCTGAACGCTGACCCTGTCAAGGTATCTCTGGCTTTGTTCGTAAAAGAAATCCATCTTGTTTTTAGCCATCTTATCAATGCTCATTTCATTGTACAAGGCGGTAACAGCAGCCACTTTCTTATCCCTATCAAAGGATTCAGTATTGATCAGGCGTTGCAATTCTGCCCGCTGGCTGCTGTTGGCACGGTTAAAAGCATTGATAAGCATATAGGTTTTCTTATTGGATACGATGTCACCACCTACGGCTTTACCAAATATTTTCGGGTCGCCATAAACGTCAAGATAATCGTCCTGCAGCTGAAAAGCCAGTCCAATTTGCTCACCAAACTTATATAAATTGTCGGCATCGGCCTTCGATGCACCTGCAAGAACAGCCCCTATCTTCAATGCACAGGCCAGGAGTACGCTTGTTTTAAGACGAATCATTTCAATATATTCGTCTTCACTCACGTCATTTCTTGTTTCAAAATCAATGTCATACTGCTGTCCTTCACCTATTTCGAGGGCTGTTTGTGTGACAAAGACAGTACCTCACCAAGTTTATCGGCCGGACATTGTGCCATGCGCTCGTGAGGCTAACACCAACATTGAATCGCCCGAAAAGAGGATGGCCTGATTGTCGTTCCACCGCTTATGCACAGTCTCATGACCACGCCGAAGATCGGCGTGGTCCGATCATCGTCATGCAATAACGTATAATTGTGATAGGGTTTCCAGCGCTACTGCCTGCATTAGAAGTGCGCTCAGGGTCATCCCTGAACATATTATAAAGCCAGCAGCATAAGCGTAGGACGTATCGCTTTCCTCCCATAGAAAGTACATATTTAATAGGTTCATAAAGGCTCTCCGGCCTGCGATGATAAGGTAAATTCGAAATAAAAAGGTTTACCTTATTTAATATTTCATCAGCACTATACATGATATTTCGTGTGATTTTGCTTTATTATCAGTATTTATTATTCTGTCATCCTGTTTTTAAAAGGCTTCGACAGTAATTAATTTGACAGTTTTATCAAAATTATAACTGGAAATTAACCGGTATAGCAAACATCGTGCGACAAGGCTTTTCCATTCTGTAATCCAGGTTTCCATCGTGGCATCATCTTTTACTACTCGTAAGGCTTCTCGGTCTAAAACAGGGTCGACCGACTGCACGATTGTCGGGCTTGCAATTGAACCATCCTTATTAATAATAAACGAAACTACAACTTTACCCTGCATTCTCTGGCTTTGTGCTATGGGAGGATAACGTAAGTTTCGGGTCAGCCATTTCATGAATTGGACAATGCCTCCGGGAAATTCTGGCAACTGCTCTACGGTTTTTAAGCACAACCGAATCTTTTGTTATGGAGTGCCTGTGGTAAGGCTTCTGTAACATCCGCCTGCCTGGTAATGCCCTCTCCGTTGCCAATAACCAACTTGCTTGTAACGGGTGAAATTTCCTGCGTTGCAACAGTATTGGGAACTTCCTGCACCTTTTGGGTAATAGCTTTTGAAGGTACTCCTGTATTCCCTGTGGCCGAAATCATATCTTTCTGCTCAACAACGGGGGTCATATTAAGTTCATCAGGTAAGTCGTCGAGCATCTTATCATCTTCAGATAAGCCTGCAGGGCGTGTAGTAAACTCAATGCTGCAAAAAGCATTGCCAAAGCAAGAACAAGCCCCAACATAAAAAGTGCCTCTGCGTTGCTTATCTAAATTGGCTTTATCGCTCTTCTTTATCTCCATGGTTTTACATTTGCTTTCAGCTATGTGAACAAACTTTTTCAATGACATAACTTATACCGTTTACATGAGTATACAATAAAGCGGACATACGTTCGTTATCATAACCGAAATACATTGCAAAAGTACAGCAAATCTTCAGAAAAGCATTAACTTTGCGAAATAATTAGAACTTTTAAATGAAAAAAGCCCTTTTTGTCTTTATAATGGCGCTTAAGGCATTTTTATTTACATGCCCAAAACGAGAGCCAGACAGAATATAACTTTCTGCGTTTGCCAGTCAGGCGCCCATGCTGCAACCCTCGGAGGCGACAACATTACGGTTATTGAGGACGACGAGGCTCTTATTTTCCACAACCCTGCACTGCTATCATCGGTCAACGACAAGACGATAAACTTCAACTACATGAATTACATGTCGGGAGCAAATATGGCCAGTGCCAGCTTCAATCGTATTGTAAAGGAGCACGCTTCCTGGGCTGTCTCTGCACAATATGTGGATTATGGAAAGATGAAAGAGGTTGATGAGCACAATATTCAAACCGGTGAGTTCACGGCAAAGACTTCATCTTTTGCAGGATATTTTTCGTACATGCTCACCAATCGTCTCACAGGCGGTATTTCGGCACGTTTGATTACCTCATATATTGCCCAGACTCACAACTCCATAGGTTTTGGTGTGGACCTTGGCCTTAACTATTACGATCCTGACCATGAATGGTCGTTAGGACTGGTGCTTAAGAACCTTGGCGGACAACTGAAAGCCTATAACGACAACTTCGAACGCATGCCGTTTTGATATTCAGATGGGTATAAGCAAACGCTTTACAGGCTCTCCTTTCCGACTACATGCGACGTTAGTCGATCTCAATCACCCTCGATTACAAATTTCTCAATCACTGTGTTGTCGGTGCTGATGTAATGTTGACCGAGAGCTTTTTGGATTGGCAGCGGCTACAATTTCCGACGTGCCGACGAAATGAAAAATGATGTCTGCTGACAAGAATAGCAGTCATGGGGCAGGTCTTTCATTAGGTGCTGGGCTCAACCTCGAACGCTTTAAGCTGAATATTGCCTATGGTAAATATCATGTAAGCAGCTCAAGTCTGGTACTGAATGTGGCGTATGAACTTTAGAAGAGTAAAAAGAGTAAAGAAGTAAAATAGCAAAAACAATCCTGAACGAGGGATTAGAGCTGAACAAAAAGCACAGAGTAAAAAGAGAAAATAGTAAAAACAATACTATACCATATTTAAAACATTGGCCGAACACAATGTTTTTAAACCAGAAAAATCAATTAAAATCATCGCCTCTTACATAGTGGCTTTAAACTCACTATATGATGAAAAAGATAACAATTGCCATTGATGGTTTCTCATCGTGTGGAAAGAGTACCATGGCAAAAGACCTGGCAAAAAGATAGGTTACGTTTATGTTGACACAGGTGCCATGTATCGTGCAGTTACGTTTTTGCATTACAGCATAAACTTTTCAGTGCCGACAACAAAGTTGACACAGCAAAACTGGAAGCATTAATGCCCGAAATTCATATCAGTTTCGAGCTAAACCCCACCACCGGACATCCTGATACCTATCTCAATGGGGAATGTATCGAAAGTAAAATACGTGGAATGGAAGTCAGTTCGCGCGTTAGTCCTATTGCTGCTATTCCCTTTGTGCGTTCAGCTATGGTTGCACAGCAACAGGCAATGGGTAAGAAAAAGGCATCGTTATGGATGGGCGTGATGTAGGTACCACTGTTTTCCCGATGCAGAACTTAAAATTTTTCGTTACGGCTTCGGCCGAAGTGCGTGCGCAACGCCGTTTTGACGAGTTAAAAGCTAAAGGGGCAGGGCAGCCGACTATGCTGCCATTTTAAAGAACGTTCAGGACCGCGACTATATTGATACACATCGCGAAGTATCGCCCCTTCGCAAGGCAAAAGATGCTATTGAGCTTGATAACAGCACCATGACCATAGCTGAACAGAACAGCTGGCTGATGGAAAAAAATATCGTAAGGCTGCCGGCAACTAACGCGCCCCTCACTCTTTTTCAACCTGAAAATACATTTAATCCGCCTGGGGTATACGAAGCCTTGAGCGGATTTTTTTGCATCTCATTATTTTAAGTTTTTGTAAATATATTTTATCTATTGCTACGCAATCTTTCTTACCAAATTACGTTTTATTTTTCGCTTGTTTTCAAAAAAAGCATAACTATTATGCGAATAAGCAAAAAAACATAATTAAACATTAAAAACCTACAATCAGGCAGTTACATCATCATTACGATAGTTTTTGATCTGGCTTTACGATGTAATTGCAACACGATTACGCCGTAATCGTCACACCTTTACGATGTAAAGGGAACAACATTACATCGTAAAGGGAAGTCGATTGTGCCGTAAAGACAAAAACATCACAAAATCATCGTTCAAAAAATCAGTCTGAAATTTTCAATTTTCAACAAAAAGAAAAGCAAAACCAATATATTATTTTCTTTTTCAGAAGATAAAAATATTTCTATTTATTGATGAATATTATTTACAATTATTCATTTTGTTGTAAAGTTATATTCTTGAAATTACCCTTGTGATGGAGAATCATAAACAGTCAGTAAAAACAAAAATAATGGTTTACAGGTTGTAAAACAACTCTTCGTATCATCAATTGAAATGGGCCACAGCTTATGAGTTTAAATTTCTTTACTGCTGTATGCTCACTCTTTTTGCTATATTTTTGACTGTTTTCCGATTATATTCTTTATCTTTGCAAGGACTGATCAAAAGTAATAGCACATGAAAAAAGGTTCTGTTCACGCTCACTTTGCTGCTCGTTCCCGCCATGATAATGGCAGAAAGCTTCTCTACTTTATGGAAAAAAAGGTAACCGAAGCCCGACAGAAAGACCTCCCAAGACCGAGATTTCTCTTCTGAATAATATCATTGCAAAAGCAACGACCGAAGACAATTACGGCCATCTCATCAAAGCCCAGTTGAGAAATACCATGCCTGCCGCCTGTTCAATGACGAGCAAGTGGCTTTCAACCATTGAAGAAATTAAAACAGAAAGAGGCTGAAACACAGAACAAAGCTCTGCAAGCTGTTTACAATTGTGCATTGGGATTAATTTATCAAGACCTCTCACAAAGCAATATTGACCCCGACAAACTAAGTCGGCCATACTTCCAGAAAGCGATGGCAAACCCCGATGAACTGGCCCGTCACAAGACAACAGAATTGCAGCCAGCCTTTTACGTTGGGCCTTTGACAGCCGAATATTTCAACAACGATTTGTTGCATGTTATAGGCATGTATGCCAGAGATTACAGCACGCTTAGCAAGTATTATAATGCTCATGGTAATCGCTCTGCAGCCTGTTTAATGGCACTGAAAGCCCTGCAGGAAACACGCGATGAAGATACAAAAGTAGCACGAAAATCACGTTATCTGCACAGTCTTGACTCGCTCATCGAAGTCTACCGCGACCTGTCCGAAGCCGGAGAACTGGCTGTCGAACACTACAACTTTATATCCGAATCCACCGATACCCCCGCAGAAAGTCTGGTAAACTATATTAATTACGCCCTCAATCAATGGGGAAATGGCCCCTGAATGAACGTGCTGCGCAACGCATTGCTCGGCCTTCAGCAGCCCGAATTCAACATCAGCATCGGCGACCGCATGCTTCTGCCCGATGTTGAACGGCAGATTCGTATCAACCTGATACGCAACATCAATGAGCTTACCGTCAAGGTTTACAAGGTAAACATAGGTGGAGACACAAAAACTCGAGGCGTCAAGCAAGAAAGATTATGCACAACTGCGGCGCTACATTCAGCCCGTTCCCGTGCAAAACCATTACGCGCCGCTACCTCGGTCAGCCCGATTGGAAGGAGTGTGCAGATTCGGTAAGTTTAAAGGGTATGCCCATAGGTGTTTATCTCATTGAGGGTTTCGGCAGATAATAAAGCCATTGAACCACAGCGCGAACTGTTGCGCGTGAGCAACCTTTACGTCATTCACGAAAAAGATTGATAAAAGAGACCCTGCGCCTTGTTACAGTGAATGCGACAACAGGAAAGGCCATTCCGGGTGTAAATTTAACCATTACAACTGAAAAAGGATTGGCGCAATAAAAACGGCACATGTTGACCACTTGATAACAGGAGAAAATGGTGAAGTGATATACCATACACAACAGCGCTACCCTAATTCCATTTATCCCTATACTGAAAATGACAAGGCTTGCGACAATCTTCCAGTGAATGCAGCCTACTTTAGCAATGCTATTGAACCCGAAAGCGACCAAATAAGGCTGTACACTGACCGCTCAATATATCGCCCTGGGCAAACAATCCACGTGGCAGGTATGGCCTGGCACAATATCCCTGCAACGCTTTCAACCCGAGTTTTGGCTAAAGGAAAGTGTCAAGCTTACACTGTTAGATGCCAACGACAAGAACGTAATCGAGAAAAACAGTTAGTACAGATGACTACGGCACACTGTCGGCCGACTTCGTCCTTCCACAAAAGCGGACTGACAGGAAGCTATACGATAAAAGGCAAACTTTAAGGGCAAAAGGACGTGTTGTTGTTGTTCGTGTTGAACAGTTCAAACGTCCCAAATTCAAGGTTGAAATCGACAAATACAAAAACAATATGCCCCCGGCGACACCATCACGGTAACAGGAACAGCCCGTAGTTACGCTGGTGTGCCTGTGCAAGAAGCCAAAGTTGTATACACCGTTAAACGCGAACAAAGTTGGTGGTGGAGAAGAAACGGTGTGCGAAATGAGGGTACAGTGGTGGGCGATACAGTAGTAACCGCTAACGATGGCACATTTAAGATGAAGGTTCCAATGGTGTTTCCTCCACAAGATGACATCGATATGCCTCTCTTCTATCAGCTTGTTATTAGAGCCAAAGTAACAGCAACAGATGGCGAAAACACACGAGGAAGAACTGCGTCTACCTTTAAGTAACCGTAACGCTGTGCTTACTACAAACCTTCCCACCAAGGTACAGATTGACAGCTTATCACAGTTTAGCTTCACCCGCAAGAATGCAATGGGCGAACTGATTGACGGAACCATAACCTATCGTTTTAACCAAGACCCAGAAGCTACGGCAGCAGCCAATACCCTATCGCGCTTAGCCACAAGTTAACAGTGGGCAAACACACATTGTTTGCTACCTGCGAAGGTGACACCATCAAGCAAGAGGTTATTGTTTTCAGTATGGACGACAAACGCCCTGTATTTAACACACCCGACTGGTATTACGTTTCAGCCACACAATTTTCTGATGATGGTAAGCCCGTTTGGTTGCAATTAGGTTCTTCAAATGAAGGAACTGAGATATTCTATACCGCATTTGCCAATGGGAAAAGTTATTGCACAAGGGTCGCAGCATATCAGCAACGAGGTTATTACACGTCAGTTGCAGTACAAGGAAGAATACGGAGACGGACCTCTATCTTCACAGCGTGGGTATGGCATGGCAAGCTTTTATAAGCACAGCACATTTATATCACGCCCTGTTCCTAACAAAAAGCTTACGCTGCAATGGAAGACTTTCCGCGACAAACTAACGCCTGGACAGAAGGAAGAGTGGACATTACAAGTGCTTGCACCCAATGGGAAACCAGCTAAAGCACAGCTAATGGCTACCCTTTACGACAAAAGTCTCGATGCTATATATACGAATTACTGGTCGCAACCACATAAATTCAGATTCTATCCTTGCAATGCTTTGTGGGAAGGAGGTAGTGAAGGAGCCATCGGTTTGTACGGTTTCGAATCGTACAAAGCCTTTCATGTCAGCGACCTTATATTTTCAAGATTCAACGCTGACATATCAACGGAGCTATCATACGCTGTAATGCTATATGGCAATAGGGCGGCATACACAGCCCAGCCTGCGCTTATGGAGAAATCAGTTAAGATAAGAGGAGTTGCCTCTGTTCAATCAAAGATGTTTTTGTGGTAGAAACGAAGGCTACTAAGGCAACCTTTCAAATGAAGCATCAACTGAAAGACAGGCACCAAACGACGCTATTCGTGAGAATCTTAATGAAACTGCATACTTCACTCCTGCGTTAATGAGTGATGAAAAGGGTAATTTCTCAATCCGATTTACACTACCTGAAAGTGTCACAACATGGCATTTTAAAAGGCCTTGCGCACGATAAGGAACTTAATAACGGAATGATTGAGGCCGATGTTGTGGCACAAAAAAACAGTAATGGTGCAGCCAAACATACCCCGATTTGTTCGTCAGGGTGATAAAGTTCAGATAGCAACGCTCATATCTAACACTTCAGAGAATGCTGTTAATGGCACAGCACGCTTACAGTTTCTGTCGGTCGAAGACAACAAAGAGGTGCTAACGCTCGCGCAACCCTTTGCTGTTGAAGCAGGAAAAAGCACAACCGCATCATTCATACTCGATACAAAAACAGCTGTCACATAACGCACGTTATGGCGATTTGCTTATTGTACGTGTCCTCGCTAACGGCAAAGACTTCAGCGATGGAGAACAGCATTATCTCCCCATTCTGCCAGACATGGAACGCGTTACCACTACGGTTCCTTTTACACAACATCATCAAGGCACGAAAAATATAGAGCTTAAGGGCTGTTTCCACCCAGAAGCAAGGATGGGAGTATGACGATAGAGTATACCAATCACCCCGCATGGCTCATGCTTCAGGCTCTGCCTACTCTTGCCAATCCGTCAGAAGACAATGCTATTTCCTTAGCTTCTGCCATCTATGCCAACAGTATAGGGGCAACAGATAATGAGTTCGTCAAAGAAGATTGCCGAAACAATCCACCTCTGGCAACAGGAAAAAGGGAGATGCAAATCAATCACCAGCAACCTGCAAAAATGAAGAGCTAAAGACATTACTGCTCAATGAAACGCCGTGGATGAATGAAGCTGCACGCGAAACTGAGCAAAAGCAACAGCTTGCAGGCTATCTTAATGAAAATACCATAAACTATCGTTTAGGGTGATTTCACCGCCAGACTCCAGAAATTACAAAATAGCGACGGAAGCTTTAGCTGGTGGCCAGGAATGAATGGCAGCCCATATATGACACTTGAAGTGGCTAATATTCTTGCCCGTCTGCAAAACATCGTTTCCTTTCTGGTGCACTCACTACGATGAAAGCCAATGCTTTCAACTACCTTGATAAGCAAATTGCAGAAGAAGTAAAAAGAATTACAGAAGGCAGAACGTAAAGGAGAGAAGCACCTTCAGCCGAGCGAGCTGGCCTGTCATTATTTATATAGCTGCGCTTTTAGCAGGCAGGAATGCCACATCTGATATGAATTATCTCATTGATTTGCTCGACAAGATACCTACCCAGCTTAGCATTTATGGCAAGGCCAGGTCGGCAGTTATACTGGCTCACTATGGAAAAATGAAACATGCACGTGATTATTTACAGAGCATGAACGAATACAGTGTGATGAATGACGAAACTGGCCGACATTATGAAACGCCAAAAGCTGCATACAGTTGAGCGCAATTATCGCATACCTACACAGGTAGCGGCTATTGAAGCACTGAAGATTCTCTCACCTTCTGACACGACAACGATAGAAGAAATGAAGCGCTGGTTACTGGCTGAAAAGCGTACACAGAGCTGGGATACTCCTATAAATACTGTGGATGCAGTTTATGCTTTCCTCACAAATGCCAATGGCAAGATGGATATGACTAAACTGTCATCGGGCAATAACAGCGTATGAAAATTGATGGCAAGACTTTAGAGCTGTCCAAAGCAACGGCCGGATTAGGCTATATAAAAGCAACGGTCCCTCGCTGCAGACAATAAAGTACTTACCATTGAAAAACAATCTCCCGGCACTTCCTGGGAGCCTTATATGCTTCATCATGGCAAAAAGCTATCGGATGTAAAGTCGTCGGCAGCTGGTTTAAGCGTAAAACGTGATATAATACCCGACCATCAGGGTATGTTAAAAACAGGAGACAAGGTGAAAGTGCGTATAACCATTAAGGCTGAACGCGATTTTGACTTCGTGCAACTGCAAAGATAAGCGTGCGGCTTGCATGGAACCGGCAGAGCAATTAAGCGGTTATCGTTGAGGGCTATTACTAGTCACCACAAGATAATGTTACCAATTACTACTTCGATAAACTCTCAAAAGGCATACATGTAATTGAAACATCATATTACCTTGACCGCACAGGCGACTATACAACAGGGCTTTGTACCATACAATGTGCGTACAGTCCTGAGTACAGTGGCAGAGAAATGGTAAAATCTCTGTCTGTGAAATAAATAATAATTATGATTAAACATTTTCTCTTACTGGGCCTGAGTACCCTTACCATGGGGGCTTATGCCCAGATTATATCGACACACCACTATCGACTGCAAGCAAGTTATGTTTAAACACCCTGTTACTGCTGTATTTACGCTGAAAAACAGTGGTGACAAGCCATTGCTTATCAACCGTATAAAGACAACTTGCGGCTGTACTTCGGTATCTTTTCCCAAGAATCCTGTCACAGCAGGAGCATCGTTTGAGGTTAGTGTAACCTACGATGCAAAACAAATGGGGCACTTCTACAAGCAGATAGGTATATTCAGTAATGCTGAAGAACCTACTATGTTAGCCATTATGAGTGTTGTTACTGCCGAACCTGCAGGATATAGCGGGCAATTACCCCCATTACTTTAGGAACACTATCAGTCGACCGTAACGATATAATGTTCGACAATGCAAATCAGGGGTGACATGCCTATTGCTGAAATAAACATCCGCAATAACGGCAATGAGACAGTGCGTCCTGTACTGATGAGTCTTCCCAATTACCTTGCAGCAGAGGTACAGCCCGCAAGAATAGCTCCAGGAAGAAAGGGTAAAGTACTATCCAACTGAACTCATCGCTGCTGCATGACCCTCGGTTTGACACAGACAACTGTATATTTAGGTCTCTTTCCTGGCGATAAAAATAAGTCAGGAAAAGGGCAATAGCCGTATCGGCCATAGCATTGCCAGCATTAGAAAACTTTCAGATAATCAACACCAGCAAGTCCCCTAAGCTCCGACTTTCAGACGGCCAACTTAATCTCGGAAGGTTTCAAAGGGTGCTGCCAAAAAGCGAGGATTCATTCTGCTCACCAATAAGGGAAAACGGTACGTTAACAATACATTCGTTGCAAATGCTAACCGCGGGACTTGAGGTTTCACTTGCAAAAACTGAATTAAAACCAGGAGAATCTACTCGCCTTAAGATAACTGCTGAGGCTGGAGGATTGAAGAATGTTAAGCAACAACCACGTATTTTAATGATTACAAACGACCCTGACAACGCAAAGGTAGTCATTAATGTCAATGCAAAACCCTAACAAGGGCATACTTTATACAATAGAGAAACTTTGTCCCTGACGATTGTAAGACGGATAGAAATGGAAGTACAAATAGAAATAGATCATGGCAGTGGTTTCTGCTTCGGCGTGACAACAGCCATCAAAAAGGCAGAAGAGGAACTTGCAGCTGGCAATACATTGTACTGTCTTGGCGACATAGTGCACAACGGAATGGAGGTAAAGCGCCTGCATCAACAGGGACCAATTACCATCGATCACGAAGAATTTAAGAAGCTTCACAATGTAAAAAGTACTGCTTCGGGCACATGGAGACCTCCCGAAACATACGAGATCGCTGAAAAGAAATCATATAGAAATCATTGACGCTACATGCCCGGTAGTGCTCGCTTTGCAAAGAAGAATTAAGAAACAGTATCAGAATAAGTCGGAAGCACAAGTTGTAATATTCGGTAAAAACAGCCATGCCGAGGTATTAGGACTGGTTGGACAGACAAAAGTCAAAGGCAATAGTTATTGAGAAATTTGACGATGTGACAAAAGCTTGACTTTTCTAAAGACATCAATCTTTATTCGCAGACAACGAAGAGCCTCGACGAATTCCACCGTATTATCGACTATATCCAACAGCACATTTCACCCGGAGCCTCATTCAAAAGTTTCGATACCATTTGCCGTCAGGTGGCCAACCGGATGCCCAACATTGCTGACTTTGCAGCCCGTCACGACGTCATTCTCTTTTGTAAGCGGACAAAAGCAGTAACGGCAAGGTGCTTTTGCCGAATGTAAAAGCGTAAACCCAAATAGTCATCAAATAGAAAGTGCCGATGAAATTCAATTTGAATGGCTCAAAGATGCCCATACAGTAGGAATCTGTGGGGCTACAAGCACACCGAAATGGCTGATGGAAGAATGTCGTGACTATATTCTGAGACACTGAAATTGATTGTAAAGGAAGTAAAGAGATATTATTCAGGAGTTCAGGAGTTACATGGAGCTATGGAGTTAAGACAATACTCTGAGCGTTGTTTATGCGATACAAAAAGTTGATGATAAACATAAGGTAAGAAGATAAAAATCATATCACAATCGCCACCATTATATAATGGGGCGATTTTTTTATTTGCCAGAAGCCTGCTCTACCCTACCATCTATATTACATTAGCCTCGTATTTGTCTTAACTTCACAACTCCTTTTCACTCCTGAGCTCCTGAATAAGAACTCCTTAACCCCTTAATACCATCCCCACAAATCTTTGAAAGCATACCTTTAATTTTCGACATGGCGCCATTTTTGTCACCACAACAAGACAATACGTCAGATATAATTAGTTGGGCATATCGTTTGAGTATATATAAGCGTAAAACAAAATTAGAACATAAATAAAAGATACAATATAATGAATTTCGACAAATTTACAATCAAAGCACAAGAGGCTGTGCAGGAAGCTGCGACCTTAACGTCGCAAAGCTCACCAGCAAGTCATTGAGCCTGTACATCTGCTTCAGGGTATCATACAGAAAGGGCGTGATGTCAGTAACTTCATTTTTCCAGAAGTTAGCGTCAATGCAGCTCAGATAGAAAAGCCTTTTAAAGCAGGAGATGCAGCACCTGCCCCGTGTGGAAGGCGGGCAGTTTATTTCTCGAATACGAGCAATGAGGTATTGCAGCGCGCCATAGACAATTCACAAAAATGGGCGATGACTTCGTAAGTATTGAGCCAATGCTCCTCGCCTTGCTCCAGATTAACTCTTCTGTAAGTCGTATTTTGAAGGATGCAGGCTGCAACGAGGAGGAGATGAAGCATGCACTGCCGAGCTTCGACAGGGTCAAAAGGTACAAAGTGCAAGCGGAGATGAGAACTATCAGGCTCTTTTCGAAGTATGCACGTAACCTGTTGACGATGCCCGTAAAAAGGCAAATTAGACCCGTTATCGGGCGTGACGAAGAAATTCGACGTGTACTTCAGATACTCTACGGCGAACAAAGAACAACCCTATCCTCATAGGCGAACCGGGAACAGGTAAGACAGCCATCGTAGAAGGCCTCGCCGAGCGTATCGTTCGCGGCGACGTTCCTGAGAATTTAAAGGATAAACAGCTCTTTTCGCTTGACATGGGAGCTCTCGTTGCCGGTGCCAAGTTTAAGGGCGAGTTTGAGGAACGCCTTAAGAGCGTTATTAAAAGAGGTAACTAATTCTGACGGGAACATCATCCTTTTCATCGACGAAACACACGCTTGTAGGCGCAGGTGGCGGCGAAGGCGCAATGGACGCTGCCAATATACTAAAGCCTGCCCTTGCCCGTGGCGAGTTAAGGGCCATTGGTGCCACTACACTTAACGAGTATCAGAAGTATTTTGAGAAGGACAAGGCGCTTGAACGTCGTTTCCAAACCGTCATGGTTGATGAGCCTGATGAGGTAGACGCCATCTCTATTCTGCGCGGATTGGAAGGAGCGTTACGAAAAAACCATCATAAGGTTCGTATACAGGACGATGCCTGTATTGCTGCCGTAAAACTGTCGGAGCGCTATATTTCCGACCGCTTTTTACCTGACAAGGCCATTGACTTAATGGACGAAGCTGCTGCAAAACTGCGTATGGAGCGCGACTCGGTACCTGAAGAACTCGACGAAATTACACGTCACTTAAAGCAGCTGCAAATTGAACACGAGGCCATCAAACGTGAGAATGATGAGGACAAACTTAAGCTGCTCGACAAACAAATTGCCGAATTACAGGAACAAGAGCGTCAGTTTCGCGCCAAGTGGGGAGGCTGAACGCAACCTCGTTAACAAAATACAGCAGGACAAACAAGAAATAGAAAGCCTGAAGTTTGAGGCCGAAAAGGCTGAGCGTGAAGGCAACTATGAGTCGATGTAGCCGAAATTAGATACGGCAAGCTAAAGCAGCTGAAGGACGATATTAACAACATACAACTGCAGCTGGAAAAACAACACAAGGCGGTACCGCGCTATGATTCGTGAGGAAGTAACAGCAGACGATATTGCCGAAGTGGTTAGCCGCTGGACGGAGCATACCAGTAACCAGAGATGCTGCAGAGCGAACGCGACAAACTGTTGCATCTTGAAGAGGAATTGCACAAGCGTGTTGTTGGACAGGACGAGGCTATTGAGGCTGTCAGCAACGCCGTACGCCGCAGCAGGGCTGGGCTTCAGGACCCCAAACGTCCTATTGCATCGTTTATTTTCCTCGGTACAACAGGGTACAGGTAAAACCGAATTAGCCAAAGCACTGGCCGAATACTTGTTTAACGACGAAAAACATGATGACGCGAATTGATGCGAGTGAGTATCAGGAGAAGTTCAGTGTATCACGTCTTATCGGAGCGCCTCCGGGCTATGTGGGTTACGATGAAGGCGGACAGCTTACCGAAGCCGTACGCCGCAAGCCTTACAGCGTGGTGTTATTCGATGAAATTGAAAAGGCACATCCCGATGTTTTCAATATACTTCTTCAGGTATTGGACGATGGAAGGCTTACCGATAACAAGGGACGCACGGTGAACTTTAAGAATACTATCATCATCATGACGTCAAACCTCGGCAGCCAATACATTCAGGAGCGATTCCAAAACCTGAACGACAGCAACCGCGAGACGACCATCAGCGACACGCGGAAGAACGTGATGGAGATGCTGAAAAAGACCATTCGTCCCGAGTTCCTGAACCGAATTGACGACATTATCATGTTCCTGCCACTGACTAAAGAGCAGATTGCCGAAGTAGTTACGCTGCAAATGAAGAATGTTAAGAGGATGCTCGAGACACAAGGGATTTACCTCAGAGTGGACTCCTGAGCGCCATTAGCTGGATAGCTGACAAGGGCTATGATCCGGGTTTGGCGCACGACCCTGTGAAGCGTGCCATTCAGGGACTATGTACTTAATGAGCTGAGCAGGAAGCTGCTTACTGAAGAAGTAGTACGTGAGAAACCTGTTATGATTGATGCCAGAAATGGGGAACTCGTCTTCCGCAACTAATGAACGGCTAATCATTAGCCTTATATAACATAAGCACTTGCATGTATCTGTAAACACTTTACAGCATACATGCGAGTTTTATAGTTTGTTCATTGTTTGACGGCCGTCAGCAACGCGTACGGCGACCGTCGTACGAGATGTGCGGCGGCCGTCAGTAACGCTGCTGACGGCCGTCGTACAATTAACCTTACAGGCTAATGAATGATACTTTATGCTGTCTGAATGTAGCCTTTATGCCATAAAATCATGAAGAGATGAGCATTTTTGTATATAATTGCTTACTATTTATTATCTTTGCACACGATTGACGACCATTTGATTATCCATCGAAACAAAATAACAACAATCCATAAAATGAACGAAACAAACGAAACTACAAAGGAAATACTGGAGCTTCCGAGATGCTTTCCGCGAATTGAAAGACGGTGGGGCTTACGAACCCATCATGAAAGCAGGCCAGGCATATCCCGAGGTGAACGTATGGTCGGTAACCTGGGGGTATATTGATGGCAGTTATATTCTCAGCAGCTGCCGCCTATCTGGGCTTAAAGGTAGGACAGGTTTTTGAAGCGGCTATCCCAATAGCCATCACTTGCCGTAGGCGTATCAGCAGCAACCCATCGCCATAACGCTCTTGGTGAGAACGTAATTATACAGAGTATTGGTGCCTGTTCGAGGTGCAGTTGTGGCAGGTGCCATCTTTACGTTACCGGCAATATACATTCTTCAGGCCAAGTATCCGGAAATAACATCTTCCTTCCCTCAACATGTTCCTGGCATCGGCGTTGGGTGGTGTGCTGGGTATTCTTTTGTTAATTCCTTCCGTAAGTATTTTGTGAGTGACATGCATGGCAAGTATCCTTTTTCCCCGAAGCAACGGCAACTACACAGGTTCTTGTCAGCGGGGCCAAGGGAGGAGACCAGGCACGTCCGCTATTGATTGCCGGATTAGTAGGCGGTATCTACGATTTTATTGTTTCAACATTTGGATGGTGGAACGAGAACTTTACAAGCAGGTTCATCGGTATCGGACAGGACATAGCCGATAAAGCCAAGCTCGTGTTCAAAGTTAATACAGGAGCAGCTGTGCTTGGCCTCGGTTATATTGTTGGATTAAGATATGCTTTGTATATCTGCTTAGGCTCGGTTGCCGTATGGTGGCTCATAGTTCCGGGCATGTCGCTGCTGTTTCTCGATCAGGTTCTCAACATATGGGACCGTCTATAACCGCAACCGTAGGCAGCATGCAGCCTGAAGACATATTCAAAGCTTTGCACGCAGCATCGGTATCGGCGGTATTGCCATGGCTGGCGTGCTGGGAATTATCAAGAGCTGGGGCATAATAAAAGGTGCTGTGGGGCTTGCCACGAAAGAACTAAAAAGGCAAGGAGGCAGCATTGCTGACGTAAAACGTCAACAACGCGATATTTCGTTCAGAATCATAGCCATAGGAAAGCATTGTCGTTATTCTGCTGACGTTCGGCTTTTTCTGGCTCGGGGTAATGAAAGGCAACCTTACTTTTGCCGTAGTTGGCATATTGTTGGTAGCTGTTATTGCCTTTCTCTTTACTACCGTAGCGGCAAACGCTATTGCCATTGTAGGCAGTAACCCCGTATCGGGCATGACATTGATGACCCTGATACTGGCCAGTGTAGTTATGGTTGCTGTGGGATTGAAGGGGCCCCGGCGGCATGCTTGCAGCGCTTATCATGGGTGGTGTAGTATGCACGGCATTGTCAATGGCGGGCAGTTTCATCACCGACCTGAAGATAGGGATACTGGTTAGCACTCACCCTGCAAAGCAGGAGACATGGAAATTCCTCGGTACCATTGTCAGTGCAGCCACTGTTGTAGGCGTGATGATTGTGCTAAACCAGACTTATGGCTTTGCAGGCAATAGCCTGTCAGCTCCGCAGGCCAACGCTATGGCAGCAGTAATCGACCCGCTGATGAACGGTGTAGGGTGCACCATGGGTGTTATATGCCACTGGTGCTGCGATAGCAATCGTACTCGACCGCTGCCATATTCCTGCCCTTGCCTTTTCGCTGGGTATGTTTATCCCATTACAATTAAATGTACCCCTCGTTGTAGGAGGTGCCATAAACTGGTATGTAACGTCACGATCTCAAAAGATGAAAAAGGTGAACAAAGAACGTGGCGAAAAAGGGTACCCTTTATTGCGAGTGGGTTCATTGCCGGTGGTGCATTGATGGGTGTTGTATCGGCTTTATTAAAGTTCGGGTGGCGTTGAATGGTCGATAGCTAAGGACTGGTGGATAAACTTTATCGAGATTTGTTCGCTCGTTGCACATCTGTCTTATTGCTTACTTTATCAGGGCTACCAGAAAATAATATTATAATAAGTTAATATCTGAGTGGGGATATGCCGTAGCCATTGTAAAGGTTCGGTGTATCCTCTACCTTATTGTATATCAGCTGCTAATCACGCATACAGGAACGGTGGTGAAAATCCACATCACAATCAGCAAATAATAATAATTCTGAAATGAGCGAATAATTATTATGCTGTCAAATACTAACTGTCACTTCATAAAGTATATGCATTGTTTTGCATTTTTCAACGCATTTAAATAGCATTTTATTACAAAATAAAACTTTTTATTACGGTTTTTGTTTGTTTTTATTAATTAATTTATTACATTTGCAACGAATTAACAACATTACTAATTTTATACAGCACGATGAGGAAACTTTATCTTATGTTAGGTTTGTTTGCGTTTTCACTTGCAAACGGCTGGGCTCAGACTATTTCTAAACGAAGACTTTGAGGGCTATCACCAACAAAGTGCAACGTATTATTCGGCCAACTTTCCACAAGCGATGGACCTGCAGGTAGTGGCGTTCAAACAACATGCGACTATTACACATGGAAAGTAGAATGCTATCAGGGCAAGATTCCGTCAATGACGGGGCACGGCTGGCTCTTTGCGGATGCGCCAACATACAATGGAGACAAAAAGGTGGCTTTGGACCACGTAAAGAGCGCATCCTACGCCTGAACTTAACTTAGATAATACTTACCAATTAACATTTGATTGGAAAGCCTCATCAGCTATGGTGAATAAAAACAAATGGTATACATTAAAGGTGTATGCGGTTGATACGCAAAGCGGTAACGAAACTCTCTGTCGCTCGATATAGCCAATACTGAAAGCCTGAAAGCAGAGCGGAGTTACCAGCTTCAACACACTTGGGAACAGCACTCATTCCAAGCTCGATTTGAGCCCATTCCAGGAAAGAAGGTTCGTAGTTGCTTTGTTTACGACATGCTTAAACAATGTGGAAATGCACTGTGGATTGACAATGTGAAGGTACAACAGGGTGTCCTCTTACTTCACCAAAGGCTCAATCCCAGGCTCCGATGCAATACAAAATTTCCAGAAGATGATCGACGAAAAGTTATTCAGAGACATTTACTCTGAAGAATGTAGGTAAAAGGGATTAAAGGTTACTGGGTTTGAAGCACCTGAAGGCGTAACTCTCAGAGCCGATACCGCACATCAACCTCAGATGTCAACGCAACCGCCCTATGCAACCTCGCTTATAAGGCCAGCCTTACATCGCCAACAAGCGGCAATGCCGTCATTAAGACCAATGGTGGTGATATTACAATCCCCTACACCGCCACCAAAGGAAGCTGCTGCCGGCAGGCTATCAACTGAATTGTTTGAAACGTTCCCGCCGGCAGGTTGGGACGTAAAGGGATGGCGTTCATCATCGACGGCGATGAAGGTGACAAAAGTGTTTACTCGTCAATAGACTCATGATGACATGAACCTACATCGCCACGTCTTGACCTTTCTGATCCATCAGCTCCTCACAAAGTGACGTTTACGTATAATAATCTAGTTTACATCGGAAGAAGGAAAAGCATTATCAGATAATGAAATTTCATTGTTAGTATCAACCGATGGCGGCAAAACATGGAAAATACAGGATGGAAAACAGGTAACAGTGAATCGAGTATTTATAACAAACTCGAAACGGTTACGGTAGATTTAAGTCAATATAACACCAACAATGTAAAGCTTCGCTGGAAAAATCCTGCTGCCGACCTCAGTGGGTGAAACTGGTGTAGGCGAATACAGTACGTTCTTCCTCGACCGTGTTCTCCTGCCAAATGTCTACGGAACAGACGGTGTACCATTCGGCGTTGCCTATAATCTCACCCGCCAACAACAAGACAAACGTGTTCTATAAAGATGTAAAATTCGAATGGAAACCAGCACAGTTTGCTGAAGATTACAAGCTATACGTAGGTACAGCCAGCAATAATTTTTGATGTGGTAAACGGACAAAGCGTTGGCAATGTAACCCTCATACACGCTTGCAAATGTTCCTGACGGCAAGCAATTATTCTGGAAAGTTGTAGGTGTTAACAGCGTTGGAGAAGAAACTGACGCACCATTATGGTCGTTCACTCACACAAGAAAACAAAACCATTACCGCTTTCCCGTGGTTTAAAGGATTTGAGAATAACACCACGTCTATGCCATTAGGATGGTATGCTAACACATGTAAGTCAGTATTCTGCATGGGAAATTAACAACCGTTATCCATATGAAGGCAAGTACATTGCATCGACAAGTGGACGTGCTGCCGGCGATACCAACGTACTCATACTCGCCAAATGTTAAGCTCCCTGCAAGTGGACAGTATCAGATTAGCTTCTGGTGGGGTAACGATCAGCCTGTAAACCTCAAAAAAGATCTCAATCGTGTACGCACAAATACATTTAAGACTACTGACAACAACGCCGATTATGGCACGTTTGAAGTATTGGTTGATGGCACATGGAAAACGTTAGACCGAATCTCGACAACAGCGAGGAAGACCAACGATATTGGGTTCACGATGTCTTTAACCTTTCAGAATATGCAGGTAAGACCGTACAGTTCCGTTGACATATACTCTAACCAACTACTATAACTCGAATGCTCTGGCAATTGACAACGTAGAGATTGCAGATCTTAATTCAAGTAATGTTTCCTCAGAACAAACTGTTGGTCGGCATACAGCAAACTTTGGCAAAGCTTCTCAAGTGGTGTTATTGCAATTTCGAATCTTGGACGGCAATAGCGTAACCGTTAATTCAGCAAGTTTCTCACACCTAACTTCACTACAACGTTAGCGCCTAACACTACCGTTGCAGCCGGATCCTCTCAAACCTTTAAGGTTACATTCAATGCAGGCTCAACTGTACTGCTGACTCCGTAAAGGTTACATGGACAAACTGAAAGATCCAGCTCAGCGATGGCTCTATAATTGAGCTTCCTGTTGAAGGAAATTGCATTACCAAAAGACGTACTTATTACGGATTTGAGGGAGGATGTTACAGGAGGTCTGCCACAAGGGTTCACAGGAATCAACGCCGACGGAACGTCTTCAGAGGGTATTATGTATTGGACAACGCCTAATTTTACACGAAGGTGCCCCGCTTAGCTTCTGCGTATTAAACGATTCTGAATGCTTTAACAGCCTTTAAAGGTGCATACGGTCATCAGGCATTAATGACACGATGCAACTCTGAAGGTGCTGGTGATGACTGGTTATCTCAGAAAATAAACATACGACCTCTGCATCAACTCTCCAGTTTGACGCACGCGCTTGGGGAAACAGAAGCTTCCATCAAGCCAATAGCTACGCCGAAATTTAGAGTTCTTGTCAGCGAAACAGTGCAACAAACCGCCTCTTCTTTCACACAAGTCGGGAGCGATTTACAGCCAAGCTTTATTCGATGGTACGAACTGGACACATTATAATATCGACCTTTCGGCCTACGCTGGTAAAAGTGTTTACGTTGCAATTGAAGCCTATTATACCAACTCTCTTGGCGGTTTCATTGATAATGTAGAGTTTGGCCACATTGCCGTGGTACGCCTGACGGTATCAAGGGTATCAATGCCAATTCAGACACAGCAGACAATAAACCCATGTATAATACCCCTGGACAGCGTATCAACAAGTCATATAAGGGGATTGTTCTACAAAACGGTAAGAAGTTTGTTAACAAATAAAACCATACTGGCAACACGCACATGGAATCGGGAAATCATGCTCGATTCCATGCTGTTTGCCAATATTATTAAACTATTTGAGACGAACTGATGTTGTTTCATCGTTTTAATATTTATCTTCTTATTGTGTTCATTTCATATCAAATCCGCGCTATTCGTTTCCAAATTTTTCGTTACCAGGGTACGAACAGCTCACCAGCTATCCTTAATAACGTTTTGTAAATACGTATTTATGAATTACAAACATCTGTATTCCCTTTTATTTCTATCCATATTTGCATTGCCAATATGTGCACAAAAGAGGAATATCAATTTAACCATTCACGTAAATACCAATACTGGTGAAGGCTTAAACAAACAGCCTGTCAGCCTCATGCAGTCTGATTTTTCGCTTAGTTATGGCAATATTCAGCTTAATACAAGTGGCACAGCTTCCGTAAAGGTATATCCGGGCAACCATCATCTCAGCATCATCTGTAAAGGTTTTGACGAGTTTGAAACTGCATTCAATGTTAAAAAAGACACTACCGTCAACGTAACTCTGAAAGAATCGTTCCTCACTCTTTCTCATTGAGTACGAAAAATCAATCATAATCCACAAACCGGTCTTAATGATATTACATTGTCCTGGAACCGTGAGAAGCCGGTTTTTCTTTGACGATTTCGAATCCTATGAACCATTTTCCATTACCTTTGGTGATTGGATTGGTATAGATAATGATAAGTTAAATGCCGCGCCTCTTGCAGGAAACTATCCCACTCGCGGCGTATTGCAGTATGCTCAAATCATTAATCCGCTTACCGTTGACCCAGCATGGTGGTACAGTTACCCAGTATTGCGCCCTTTTAGCGGATTACAATATGCAGGTTTTACACGCACCAACAGCGGAGAAGCCAATGATGACTGGCTTATCTCCGGTTGTTACTCCGGCAATCATACACGTATTACAATTCCTTGCCAAGGTTGGTGCAGACAAATACCCTGAGAAGTTTCAGGTATATGTTACTACAACTACTGACAACCCTACCCCTAACGATTTCACTCCTATTTCAGCAGGGAACTACGAAAGTGTCGATCATATCAGATGGCATCAAAAAACATACGATCTCGGCATATACGCAGGAAAGCCCATCCGTTTTGCCATTCGTTACATAGGAGCAAGCAATAATGGAGGCAGTTTCATGCTAATGGTAGATAACGTTTATGTAGGGCAACCTGAAATAAATGAATCAGATGCCAAAGCCGGTACGGTATACGCCGACAAGGATGGCATGGCAACAAGGGCAGAAAACAAAAATAATACTTCCGCCGTAATCGTGCGTTCACCGCTCAATCCGAATGAAAGCTTCCAAGATTTACAAAGATAATGTGCTGGTTGGTACAACCAATCATACAACTATGTTTTCCGTAATCTGCCGGCTGGTACATATAAATTAGGCGTCCAAAGCGTGTACAAAACGGCATCCAGCGCCATTGTCGACACTACAATTACCGTTGAGAGCAACACGCGAAAGCCATATTCAACATCAGTGGCAACACAACGTTATACCTGAAGATGCTGTTCTCTCTCGCTAACCAATAAGGAAAGCGGGATGTTTTCTCTGAAACGCTCAGCAACGTAGCCGACAATACCCACCCCAACAGCAGCAGCATTGCTTTCAATTCTCTGCTCCACGGTACGTATTTATTAAGTGTAAAAGGCTCCCCATTATGAAGAATATACATCTGAAATTGATGTAAACGGCGATCGATATCTCAATATTGAGCTGCACGAAACCATTGTCGACCCATATAATATTATCGCTGACATTATCGAATAACGGCAACTACAATGCAAGAATGAAGTGGAATCAGAATGTTAGTTTCAACGACAGCTTTGAAAACTATAATGATTTCGAAACCAATACATTTGAGATTGGCATAGTTACGACTTCGACAAGCACATTTGCTATCCCATTTCATTAAGCGGTTTAATTGTCGACCATCCGGGAGCAAGCACCACACAAGCACCGAAAGCGGTTACTTCCTCGTGTTTAACCCAAGAACGACCACTCCTGCCATGACTAACGATGCAGCCATATGCTGGCACCTGATGGCGACAAAACCATCGCATTCTTCTCTCCACAACAAAGTGCTGCAACAATGGATAGTGTCACCGCTGCAAACTATACGCGAAAACTATGTTGTTCGATTTGCTGCAAAGGCTTACACAAACGCCTATGGTGACGAATCAATGGAGGTAGCTGTCAGCACAAACGGAAACAATCCCCAGACAAGCGATTTTGTAACCGTCAGTAAAATTGATGCCATCAGTGCCGGACAATGGACCAATTACGAAACCGATCTCAGCAAATATGCCGGTCAAAAGGTTTATATCGGATTACATTATACTACCCGACGACGGCTTCCTTTACACAGGTAGACCAGTTCTTCGTGGGCAATCCCTCAATGCTTCAACAGTGGCTGATGTAGGTGCTGTTATAAAATATAATATTTATGTTGACGGCATTCTCGCTGCCACATCCTCCACTCCTTCCTGTACATTAAGCAACTTAAGTGCCGGTGCCCACACCGTAGGGATAGAAGCTGTATACGCCAGCTGGCAAGAGCAAGACGGTTAATTATACGCTCAACACTTCTACCGGTATACAGAGTGTAAACAAAGAAGACAACACCAATACCGCCAACGCCGCTTCTGTTTTTACAATCTGAACGGTGAAAAAGTATCTGCCGGTAGTACGAATCACCCGCCAAAGGGCGTTTATATTCAGGTAGACAGAAACGGAAAATCACCGTAAGGTCATGATAAAATAAATGTTTATCCGTTTTCTATCAAAAACAAATAAACATGAGATAAGCCTCAACCGTTACAGGTTCTCTTTCAGGAACACAACGGTTGAGGCCTTCTATTTATCCATTATGCCCCGTAAAAATCGGCTCGGCTCGCGCTTTCGTTGTAATAAATAAACAAACGGCGTTTGCTTCGTGACATGGCAACGTAAAGTTTACGGGCGTCTTCAGCCAGCAAGGAAGGGGTATTGACATGATAAAAATTGGGTATTCGGCCATCAACGGCGTCGAAAACAATTACATTATCAAACTCAAGGCGCCCTGGCCTTATGAATGGTTGACACAAATATCTTCAATGGTCTTCGAACTGCACAAACTCAGCCTCCTTAAATGTATTGATTTCAAGTGCATGATGATCTCAATTGTTCTATCAACGATGGTTCTGTTGCCGCATGAATTACATCGGCAGCCAAAAACCCTAAAAACATAATCGGCCTTTGAAACAGCATGTATCCATCCTTCCTCAACAATATTATGATAGAACTCGCGCATCACATCAACAAGAGCCGGCACACCATGTGACAAAGGCTCCCTGTCGTAAAGACGGGCTGTATCACGCTGGAAATACTGTCCATAACGTGCACGAAGCTTTTCAATTCGGTCGATAGTAGTTTGTCGTTTCAGATATTCATTTCTGACCTCCAAACATAATTTGCCCTGTTCGTAACAATACTTTACCAACGACACCGTTGCATTTACATCATCATCAGCAAGATGAGAGTTTTCTCCTTTCAGGCCCAGTTCCTTCAAAAGAAGCTTTAATTTAAAGGCCTTTAAATCAGACCGTAACAGCCGTATAAGCTTTAACGAATCAAAACAAACGGGGAAACGCGTTGCCCAATCAACATCAGGCAGGTACCGTTTTCAGGTTAAAGTTCATGATGTGATAGTCGAAGGCTGCATTGTGAGCAAGCAAAATGCGCTTCGCCTGCAAAATGAAATGAAACTACGCAAAGCCTCTTCATGTGTATAGAGACGATGGTGGCGGCGCTCCTCTCATAATCGGGTTGACTATATCACCCAATCGTTTCAGGTATCGGTTTATCGGTTTCAATGTATACCGAAAATCTGGCTATCGTCCTCTGGCGTATTTTCCGGCGGCAATTTGTATAATATCATCATCGAATACACACAGCCCCCGTTGTTTCAGTATCGAAAACAACAATATCCTTCTTTTCAAAAACTTGAATAAAGCGCTGTACATAAGGTGTGGCATCATCACCCAGAAAATCAGAGGTGACAGTGCACGAATCTCTAACTGGTGCACAAATTTACGCGCCGTTGCATGAGTTTCGCACACCTAAAGCCTTTGCATGATTCTGACCAGGCCAGAAAATTATGTTCGCTACCAAGCACACCAATATGTGCCAACAACAGTTTTATCCGGGAGCAGCAAACTAAATCGAGCCTGAAACTTTGAAATGATCGCATCCGATGGCCGTCAGCATTTCACTGACACGGTCGGCATCCTGATTGGAATTGACAATAACAGCTGTTGTCTGATCGGCAAACTGTTCATAAAGACGTCGTGCATGCTCGGCCACATCACGATATTCAGCTATAATATCTGCCGAAGCTACAAGTGCAAAGTCGTCATCACATCCCTCTTCCGCACGCTGCAGGTACTGGAGCAGCTCTTGTCAGAGCCCAGCTGCTGTATGGCATACGTATTCAACAAATTAACAAGCGCCCGTGGCGACCTGTGGTTTATACCTCAAAATGATGTACATTTCCTGTACAACGTGTTTTTAAGCAGTTCCAAAGTAGCCATTTTTGCTCCCATAAACGAGAATATAGCCTCGCTGCTCATCACCCAGATACATCATAACCGGTGCCGAAGAAGTATCGTTAGAACTACATAACGGGCAGCCCTATCATCAGCCCCATCTGCCCTGCCCCACAATTTATCGATAATAGCCAGCTGCAAACGGTTCAGGTCCTGCACTCATCAATTTGTATCCAGCTGTAATGTTTGCTGTCTTTACATTGTACGAGCGTAGTATAGGTATATTGCAGAAGGTCTTCAAAATCGAGTAAACTGTTCTGTCTTTTGTAAGCTTCGTAGGCATGTGCATACCTCATCTTGTACAGAGTATCCTGCATGCCTGATGACGCAGCTGAGGCTGAAAGTCGGGCGAAAACGACAAATCGGTATAGAAATCGTTGTGTTCATAAATATCACAAACAGCCTCAACGCCAAACGTTTTTGCCCTGAAGGCGGCATACAATTCACGCACATAGCTACATCGTCCCGCGTCATACACTCGGGATGTGTACGCAGTTCTCTGGGAAAATTATGCTTCAGCTCGTACATCAAATGCGAAAAAAACATCACCTGGCTATAAGCCCTTCTTCTGTCAAAATCGGCATTAACACGCTGCTCGTCTTCATTAAGGTACATGGCTATAATGCTGATTACTGTATCGTCGTCGATGATAGCACTGTCGGCTGCTACCACATGGTTGTCGTAAAGATAACGTGAACAGAAGCGGTGACGTTACCCACGAATATGTCTTCGGCCGTACGGTCAGATACCTGTTGCTCTATACGCTCGCATACCGCGGGCAGCACGGTTGGTAAACGTCAGGCACAGCATATCTTCAGCCTTACACCCCTGCTTCAGGGCAAGGCAAATACGTTCGGCCAATATTTGTGTCTTGCCACAACCAGGAGGCGCAAGCACTAAATGACAACCGCTATGCAGGTTGATAATAGCTTGCTGGGTTTCATCAGGAGTCCATAACGGGACGGCATTATTCGTCATAAAGGTAACAGGTAAAGACAAAGAAAGGGGAAAAACACCGCCATGCGCTTTCCCTTTTATACAAAAGAACTTAATTAGATATTATCTTTTTCAATATCCTTGAAATAGCGATAGGTGCTCACCTTCAGTTCATCGCATGCTGGTTCATCGGCTACAATAACGCTGTGTGCATGCTGTTGCAGAGCACTTATGGTCCATGCCTGTGTTGCAGCACCCTCTACGGCAGCCTGCAATGCGCGGCTCTTGTGATGGCCGTTCACCAGAATCATTACCTCACGGGCATCCATTACAGTGCCCACACCAACTGTAAGTGCGTGCTTGGGCACTTTATTGACATCGTTATCAAAGAAACGACTGTTGAGCAATAATGGTGTCAGTAGTCAGCGTTTTAATGCGTGTGCGACTTACCAGACTTGAGAAAGGCTCATTAAAAGCGATATGACCGTCAGACCTATGCCGCCAATAAACAGGTCGATACCACCTGCTTCGCGAATCATCTGCTCGTAGTGAGCACACTCAGCCTCCAGATCCTTAGCATTACCGTTCAGGATATGGATATTCTCCTTAGGGACAATCGATATGGTCGAACAGGTTACGGGCCATAAAACTATGATAGCTTTCGGGATGGCTTTCGGGTAAACCCACATATTCGTCCATATTAAACGTCAGCACATATTTAAAGCTTACACGTCCTTCTTTATAAGCCTTTTACCAGCTCGGCATACATACCTTCGGGCGAACTACCCGTAGGAAGTCCAAGCACAAAAGGACGCTCGGCCGTAGGTTTAAAAGCGTTGATACGTTCAATTACATGATTTGCAGCCCATTTGAAAGGCGATCGTAATCTTGTTCTATAATTACTCGCATACTGTTATAAGTTTAGATATATTTCATGCAAAAATAATAAAATATCGGCAATGGGGCAAAAACAAATTATGACAAATAAACCTTTCGGTCTGTTTTTAACGTGCCGGCATTAAAGGTATAAATCATAACTGCCATACCTGACGCCCGTATAACAGGGAAAAATAACTTCATAAAGGCTCATTACTTTATTACCACAAAGTCATCGGCATTATGTATCGAAAAGCTCATCGTTCGGCGGCCGTCAGCAGCGCGTACGGCGACCGTCGAACGCATGAGTGTGGCGGCCGTCAACAGCACTGCTGACGGCCACCACACAACGAATACCACGCCCTAAACACAGGAACTGTTGCATCCTTAATATCCCATCAATACGCAATATTGATAAAAACATGATGATGTACAGCCAAATACCTTAGAATGAATATAAAGATATTTTTACAATGCCATTCTGGCATCACATTAAGACACTCTGGCATATATAAAATCATGAATTTTCATACGGCACACACTTTGTGTACAGGGGAAAGTGAATTTAAGAAGTTCAAAAGGCTTTTGATTATTCAGATAACAAACAAATAAAATATAAGACAGAATATCAGGAGGTAAAGAATATGATGTTAGCAAAAAGAAACAACAATTGGATGTCGAACTTGTTTGACGACTTTCTCAATACCGAGTGGATGCCACGTTTAAACGCTACCGCTCCAGCCGTAAATGTAAAGGAAACTGAAAAAGTTATGAAATGGAAGTGGCTGCTCTCGGACTAAAAGGAGTATTGCCGCATAGATATTGACAATGACGGGAATCTTTGTGTAAAGATTGAGGCCAAGTTTGAACACAGGGACGATAACAAAAAGGAGCATTATCTGCGCCGTGAGTTTAATTACTAGCAACTACGAACAGAGCTACGCCCTGCCCGATGACGTTGACCACGACAAGATTTCAGCCAGAGTTGAAAATGGCGTTCTACGCATCAACTTACCCAAAATAGAGCAAAACATGACGAACCACAACATCGCATAGAAATAGGCTAAGCGTTAAGTTGGACACTACGCGATAAAATAATGAGGGAAGTACACTAATGTGTACTTCTCATTTATATTATGAATGGTTCTTTTACTGACAACAGGCGTTAAAAACTCGCAGCCAAGCATCAGATAAAAAGAACGGTTGCGCGGCCATCGCATCGTTTTTCCACGTTCGTCCTGACCGGCATAGCCACCGCGAACGGGTATAAAGCCCGCCTCGGCACCCAAAGTTGCTGTGAAAATGACGGTACACGGCCGAACAAACCAGACCGCAACCCACGTCGAATTCCCTTATTTCCATCGTGCCCATACCACCGAACGTGGCATACGAACGGTTGTCATAATAAAGTAGTTCCGCCCATGCCGTAGGCGAAATACGGCCCCATTCCCACCTGAAAAAGTGACGTCATCGCTGAGCCTGAAGTTCACTGTCACATCGAGAGGAAGCTCTAACGTCTGCTGGCATATTTTTGGTATTGGCGGGATCTCCTTGCGTCCACGACGCCTTTGCACCCTTTTGTACATAGCGCAAGGCAGGCTTAATGCCAAAGTATGTGTCGGTAAAGAAAAAGTCAACACCGGCTTCAGCTGCGAAGCCCCAGACGCTTTTTAATGCCCCGTACCTGCATTGAGGTATAGTCGTTGCACGATACGCCTGTGCGTAAATAAGGGTGAACGCCAGGCTTTACATAACTTCCATACGTACTTTGTGGGCGGTAAGGGTGCTCGGCGCTTTCGAAAAATGTCCTGGGCATTTGATGCAATGGGAAATACAATACATAGGAAAATTGACAAGATTTTTCATAAGATAATACGTTTTGAAAGTTAAAGGCGGGTTGAAAAGCCACACTAATTTGACCCACCCTGTCAAAAGTATTTTAGACCCAGTAAAACGATTTATTATTGACCCACTAAATGCCCTGGTCGGGTGGGTCATTTTATTTCGCTATTACTTGCTAATATTCTTTGCTTTTATCTTTCTAAGACTCTCTCCAGTTAGTTCTATTTGATATGAGGTATGCACAATTCTATCTAGTACAGCATCTGCCACGGTAGGGTCGCCTATTGCATCATACCAGTTGTCTATGAGGAAGTTGAGAAGATATGATAATCGACTTCCTTTCATGCCTATCTTCTATAATATCAAGTAATATAGGACGCTCTTTTGCATCTATAGGTACAAGGAAGGCATCATCGAGGATTAACAAGCGACATCGCTCTATCTTCTTTAGCTCTGTTTCTAACGTTCCTTTGTTCTTGGCAACCTTAAGTGTCCCCAGCAGCTTTGACATGTTAGCATACATCGTTCTAATACCATTTTTACAAGCATGATAGCCTGATAGCTAGAAGCGATAAAACTTTTACCAGTTCCTGATGAACCAGTAATAAATATATTGTGTCCTTGCTTGATAAAAAATCAAGTGAGAGTATTCTTCCATTTTGTTTTTGGCTAAGGTTGCGATTGATATTATAATCTATTTGCTCAGGATAGGTTTTATATCTAAACCCCTGCTGATTTTATGAGTCTTTCAATGGCTGCTGCAGAACGATAGTCCCATTCTCGAGATAAGAGCCAAGATAAAAAAGGCATCTGGTGTCATCGTATCTGCAATTGTAGTTGTTAGACTTTCTTCAAAGGCAGTTGCCATACCCGTAAGCCTCATTCTATGCATTAAATCAAGAGATAACTGATTCTTATCCATTTCTTGCACAATAGGTGCTGTCTTATTATTATTTAGTTCCATAGTTGTTTACTTTAATTGTTTGCTATTATTGGATAATTGCTTTGAGAAATAATCCTTGCCTCGTATGTTCTTATGAGTTTTTGGTTTATATTCAGGAGATAGCTCCATATTATCTTCATCCATAGATATATAGGGAGCATCATCACCCTTCTGTAGTATATCCTTTATCTCATTATAGCCATAGCGTCGTCCTTCCGAGGCACAGTTACAAGCTGCTACTAGACGAGCCATGCCATACTTTTCTCCAGCGACATGATACCACGGCAAGAGCGGAAGGCTTTTTGGTGGATATTTCATCTGCGTAGCGACTTCTGGAGATAAAGCAGAAGGATGTTGTCTATTTGCCCTGCCCGTTGATATATTTCCTCCAAATCCTTTTTCAAAGCTACCATGATGACCAGGAAGATTATGTGCATCTTTCTGTGAGTAGGTATAGGGAGTATCATCTCGCTGATGGATGGTAACTAACTTTAACCCATAGTAGATTTGAACATTGTCATTATCGTAAATAAGCTCCATACGTTTGCCGATATACTCTGTTGGAACACTATAACTATGCTTTCTTAGCATAACGAAGCTATTAGCCATGACAGTAGCAGACTTTCTAGACTTCATCTGATAGCGAGCGGTAGGAAGAGGGACGAAAATCTTTTTCCATTTCCTCAAATAGTTCTTGACGGGATTCCTTACGCCCACTCAATCTACGGCTGTTAAATGCTTTCAAAGATGCGTATAGCAACATTAAGTGATTCTAGATTATGGAAAATTTGCCTTCAATATCTGCATATACCGACCGATACATTAGCTTTTACAGCATTCTCAACCAGTGCCTTGTCCTTGGGACGGCGCACCCTAGCTGGATAAACAGCCATGTCATAAAATTCAGCCATAGCAGCGAAGTCGTCATTGATAACAGGCTCATTACGATCACTGCGGATAACGGCTGATTTTAGTTGTCAGGCACAACAGCCTTTGGGTACACCACCAAAGAAATGAAGAGCATTCTCGCAAGCAACGATAAGGTCTTCGCTCTTCGCGACCACACTGCCTCGCAATAGGTGTAATGACTGCATGGAAGGGTAGCCACAAAAACCTCTACCTTCCGCACCTCACCCGTCTGTTCTTCGACTATCTCTAGCTTATCACCTGCATAATCAATATACATCTGATCGCCGAGCAAGGTGCTCTACATGTCCCACGGCTCGTGTTTGACATCTATAGGCATGGATTGCGTGTTTGAAAGTAGAATACTGGTAACCATTAGGATGAGTTTTGAGATACTCCGTGTAAGAGATAAGATAGAAACACCCTTCTTGCTCAGCCGTTTCACATAATCAGGAACAAGTGCCTCTAACTCCAACTTGCGAGCAGAAGGCGGACGGATTTAATGAGAATGCCCATCTGAAAACAAGTCCGCCAGCTTATCATCTGAAAGCGACAGAATTTGCTCCATGGACAAGTTTTCACTTTTCTTGGAATTTCTACGGACATACTTGCGGAGGGTGTACGAGATATATGGAAAGTACTAGAAATACTTCTATTCCCTATACCAGATGCGTAAACAGCGCAATAAATTCTTTTAATTTTGTCATATAAATAATAGTTTTATGTTTTTAATGCCGGCTAGGCAGTAACATGAAAACTACAAAATGACCCTAAAAACTAGCGTTTCAAAGGGTCATTCTTATTTTTGGTGAGGTGGGTCTCATTATTTTAACCTTTACTGGGTCTAAAATACTTGCCAGGGTGGGTCAAAATTAGTGTGGCTTTTCCACGGTGGTGTCAACAGTAAATATTTTATCCGATGACAGAATGTACAATGTGTTGTCGCGGGAAAGCATCTTGTTGACGGGCACATCAATATAGGCTACGCCCGTACCGTCACTGACGAATAATCCAGTAATCGCTGTCCTTTCCCACTATTTTGTTATATACTACCAAGCAGGAGCCGCAGGGAATAAACTTGAAAATAAAGGGTTCCCTGGCCTGATAATCGTCAATAATATTCAGCTGACGGTCTACCACTTTCAGCAGGCCTTTGATGTCTGCATCGACGCAAACCGAATCGTTTGAGAACAGCGGCAAGGTCTTCATCGTTTTTGACGCGTAAATGAGTGTCGCGGGCAGCCATCCAAGCTCACCGTAAGCCTTTTGTGTTCCACGGACGCACCGTCAGCGTGCTGTCGGCGAAAAGGCTTTATACGCCATACGGTCGGCCACCATCAGAAAGGCAGACGATGCGCCTATGTGCGAACCTTCAACCATTGCTTTCGAATCCTCCGTCAGATAACGCAGGTAAAGCTGCTCGCCCGTTGCCTTATTGAAAGCCGCTACAAAACGGACGGCCTACGGCTTTCATCTTGTGTCCTCCCTCGCAAAACCGAAAGCATAGTTCAGCATAATCAGCGTGTCGCCCCTGCACTTTAGGTGTTGCATTGCCAGCCTCACGCTTTGGGAAGCGCACGGCTCCACATAGCTTTTCCCGTCGTGGAAAGGCACAAATGCTGTCACGATCCGACACGAAGCACCGCCCCTTATCGTATAAAACTGACGACGATGTAGCAGTCATGGATTACCGTCAACGCCAGGGATATAATAAGGATAATATCCGGCTACCATGCCTACGGCGCCAAAAGGCAAGACCCGCGGCAAAAGCCATGAGCGACTCTTGCGCTCGTTTGCGACAGCCCCGTGTGCGCCTTTGAACTGCCCTGAAGGCCCATGAGCGGATGAATAAAGAGTCTACACGGTCGTTCACGACAACCATCAGCGAATCGCCTGCCATCGTCATTCGCTTCCATCCCCAGCATAAGGAGTGCGCGACTTGGCCTCCCAAAGCTTCTCTCCCGTGCTTAAGCGGATGCCCATCAGCTTATTCGACACTGCCGACGTGTAGCCAACGATGACATCTAACGAGTCGAAGACAGCAACAGGATAAAAGCTTTTTGCTCCCATTTCTTTGTGGTTCCATACATGCCAACATCGTATATTTTGAACCATTAGGGCATTAAAATGCCGTAGGGCGTGATGCGAGTCTGGAACCTTAGGGGAATATTAAGCTGAACTACCCACTGAAAGGGTAGTTTGCACCTTGCATGGCTGGTCCATAGTGGCACAATATCGCCCTGATGATAGAGCGACATTAGTCCCTTTTTCGTCAATTTTCCGTCCTTTTCCTGCAGTTCTTTGCAATAGTAACACCTGCTTTTTATCAGCCGAAAAACGACAGCGAGGCACAATAATCACGATAGGAAATACAGGGTGCGGTGAGTGAAAGCCCTTGCGGCGTCTTTGCGAACTCTTGCATGGTCTGGGCTTTTGCATCCAAATAACACGGCAAGCAAAGCCCATAAAACAAACAGTAACATAGAAGCATTGAATAAAAAGGTTAAGGCATCATATTGAGAAGTAGAAAGCTCTCGTTTAGTAAACAGGAGCTTTTTAAGTTTCTTTCGCTTTCCACTGAAAGTGGTAAGGTCTACGCGAATAATTTCAACCCGATGAAAGCTCTTGTGCGCATAAATATCGCCAAGTTCCTTAAACTCAGGTGAAAGTTTATCAATAAGAAGATGCAATGCATCCATCTTCTCATCATCAGTTAAATCTATCCGTGCCTTACCAAAGAAGATGGCACTCATATTCAGTAGTGAAGTTCTTTGGCAAAAGATGGACATTTCTATAACACAAAGTGACACATTGGGATTTTCCCGATAGCCTTTCAGCTTGCGACCTTCAGGCGCACAATGAATAAAGATGCTGCTTTTACCATCCGCACATAGTTGATAGGGGATGCCATAGCCTCACCTTCCGACACCATGCTAAGCACTCCATATTCACTTTCGCGCAGAAGTTCGATGGCACGCTCGTCATCTAACAGCCTGTCCTGTCGCCTTTACACTGGCATTAATATTCTTCATTTCCATTGTTTGTAAGCTTTTTATATAAAGCAAAGATAATGATAATATATAAGAAAATAATAGACAAACCTGTAAAAACTATATATTAATCATAGAAATGCTTTCAAATTTACATTGTAAAGACAAACTGGAAAGTTTAATTATACAGAGAATTATAATGACAGGATGCTACTATTACAAGCCTGCCTATACTCACATAAAAACACCCGGCACTAGAATAAAAACATAGAATGTAGCATTACTTTCGCTCAACGTATTATTTAACGTTATCCTGTACATAGGATAAAACATAGGATGCAGAGTATTATCATAACGTAGAAAGCCTGCTCCTATGCGAGGAACAGGCTTCTATGTTTGTTTGGAATAAGTTTTTGTTATTTGCTATGCCTCAGCCTTTTTAGTCTTTTCGGCGTAAGCTTCTGGTGACAGCACAGATACAGTGCTCTTGTTGTGAGCTCCCTTGTGGAAGTAGACAACACCATCTGCAAAGAGCATATAAAGGTATCGTCCTTACCCTGAGCAACATTCTCGCCTGGGAAATGCTTGTTACCACGTTGACGAACAATGATATTGCCAGCAACAATCTTCTGACCGCCCCAAATCTTTACACCTAAACGCTGGGATGCTGATTCACGTCCGTTTCTTGAACTGGTTTGTCCTTTCTTGTGAGCCATTTGATTACCTCCTTGTTTTAAGCGTTAACTGATTTAACTTCAATCTCGGTGAACTGTGCACGATGACCGTTTTTCACACGGTAATCCTCACGTCGCTTCATTTTAAAGACAACAACCTTGTCGCCTTTAACGAGCGGTTTCACCACTTCTGCTACTACTTTTGCACCATTTACGACGGGTGCACCAACGGTTACTGCTCCTTCTTTGTCAACAAGCAGAACCTTTTCAAATTCAACAGTCGCACCAGCTTCAACATCTTTCATGTGATGAACAAAAAGCTTCTTACCAGCTTCTGCCTTAAACTGCTGACCGTTAATTTCTACGATTGCGTACATTTTATTAACTAATAAACTGTTTTTCCGCAAGGCGGATGACCTGTTATCACCACTTATACGAGCCTCAACGGACTATATCGCGTGCAAAATTACGAAATAATATTGAATGAAAAACTATATATAGGAAAAAGGTTTTTAACCTATTAGGGCAGATTAACATTGCAATAAGTAGCTTTGCAAAACAAAAACAGAACCATAATATTAAATATGGATACCAAAAAGAATCAACAGGAATTTGAAGCACTATTACGCTCAACAGGACGTGAAGGAATAGAATATGTTATAGAAGATCTCGAAAAAGACGGATTCTTTGAAGCCCCTGCTTCATCGGGCCATCACCTGAATATACAAGGCGGACTTTGCCAACACAGTCTTAATGTATGCAAGGCTGGACTAATGATTTGGGAGGGATTGAAAACTCTCTACCCTCGGGAGTAAATAATGTAAAACGTAAAAACGTTATCATTTGCAACACTTTTTACATGACGTATGCAAAACCGATATTTACAAACGTACGGTAAAAGCGAAAGAACAAGCTGGGACAGTGGGAAGACTCAGAAGGTTACAGGGTATCATACAAAGATTTTCCTATGGGGCATGGGGAGAAATCAGTCATCATGTTGCTTTGTGGCGGACTGGAAACTTCATGATGATGAGATGCTTGCGATAAGATGGCACATGGGAGCATGGGGAATAAACATGAACTCGTATGAGGATCTGCGCAACTACGATACGGCCCGCCAGAAGCATCCTTTATGCAGTATTATTCAGAGCGCGAGACAGTCTCGCAGCAGCCATTATGGAAACAACAGCTGAAGATCTCGACCAGTTATAAAAGAATACGCTTTCCCCAACAGGGAAAAGCGTATATACCTTTTATATATAAAGACTATATCTTGTTTGTCTTTCTGAAATAAAGAAACCGGATAACTCCTTAAATAATACTACTTTACTATACCTTTTTCAAGATATTCTTCAAGGTTTACCCGTACCTTTGCAGCGGCATCGTCGGCTGCAACCTTCTTCATATCTGAATCAACCATTAATTTTACTAACTCTTCAAAGCTTGTTGAATTAGGGATTCCAGCCCAGCTCGGCTTTGGCTTTTTGCCGGATCGCCCCAAAGATTTACGACGTCGGTTGGACGGTAAAAGTCTGGACTTACTTCTACAAGTACACGTCCTGTTGCCTTATCAATACCCTTTTCGTCGGCACCTTCACCTTCCCAACGTAGTTCAATACCTACATAATGGAACGCTAAAGTGGCAAACTCGCGTACAGAATGTTGTTTACCCGTGAGCTATTACGAAGTCATCAGGCCGCTTGTTTTTGCAGGATAAAGCCACATACATTCCACATAATCGCGGGCATAACCCCAGTCGCGAAGACTGGAAAGATTTCTAAATAAAGCTTTTCCTGCGTACCCTGCTTAATACGTGCAGCGGCAAGAGTAATCTTACGTGTGACGAAAGTCTCACCTCTCCGCTCGCTTTTCGTGGTTGAAAAGAATACCATTACATGCAAACATATTATAGGCATCACGATATTCTTTCACTATCCAGAACCCATACTGTTTGGCTACGGCATAGGGGCTGTAAGGATGGAATGGCGTGTTTTCATTCTGTGGAACTTCTTCTACACGTCCATAAAGCTCAGAGGTTGAAGCCTGATAAATGCGGCAGGTTTCTGTTAAGCCACACACTCTAACTGCTTCAAGAATGCGCAATACACCAACTGCATCGACATCTGCCGTAAATTCTGGTGAATCAAAACTTACCTGCACATGGCTCTGCGCTGCAAGATTGTAAATCTCGGTCGGCCTAACTTTACTAACAACATTTAGTATTGACATGGAGTCGCCAAGGTCGCCATAATGAAGATGGAACTTGGGGCGGCCTTCAATATGTGCAATTCGCTCACGATAATCGACTGATGAGCGGCGAATAATACCGTGTACATCATATCCTTTATCTAATAAGAACTCTGCCAAATAGCTGCCATCCTGGCCCGTAATACCTGTGATTAATGCTACTTTTATCCATAATATTATATAAAGTAATGTTTTAAATTATTGTTTTAATGAATTGCGATACCACTCATAAAGCTTTTTCAACACCTTCTTCTATTTCAATTTTGTGTTGCCATCCTAATCTGTGAAGTTTGCTCACGTCAATAAGCTTACGAGGAGTTCCGTTCGGCTTCGTTGTATCCCAACATAGTTCTCCTTCAAAGCCTACGGTTTTTCACAACCAACTCAGCTAAAGATTTTTATAGTAAGTTCCTTTCCTGTTCCAATATTAATATGGCAATTCCTGATTTCTCCTAAACTTGGAATTGCACCACCCCTGCCCTTCTGAATTATTACGATTTACCTCACCGTCAGTCTTAACTCCATAAAAATACGGAAGAATATTTATCAATACCTATAATATCCTTAAAAATCGACATTCAGCAATAAATAGACCGAAGCGTCGGCCATATCCTCCGACCAAAGGAACTCACGAAGCGGGAGAACCATCTCCCCATAACAGAACCTTATTATCTTCAATACCGTAAAAAGCAAGTGCTTGTAGAATTCTTTCTTTCGATTCTTTGCCGTCTACATTCCCTTCTCCTATTTGTGCAGCTAATTTTGAAGTTGGATTAATGGGACGTTTATCCATATCTATCCGAATAGCTTCCCAATTATTATCATGAATAAGTTTTGCTAAATAAACCTTACGCATCATAGCCGGGAGGACATGACTATTTTCAAGATGAAAGTTATCATTTGGCCCATACAAGTTCGTAGGCATCACTGCAATATAGTTTGTACCATATTGAAGATTGTAACTCTCACACATTTTCAGACCCGCTATTTTTGCAATAGCATACTCCTCATTGGTATATTCCAACGGGGAAGTCAGCAAAAGCATCCTCCTTCATCGGCTGAGGAGCATTCTTTGGATATATGCAAGTAGACCCCAAAAAGCAATTTCTTAACCTTATGAAGGTAGCTCTGCTCGATAACATTACATTGCATTTTTCATGTTTTGCATGATAAAGTCGGCTCTATACAGCGAATTAGCCATAATTCCACCTACGAAAGCAGCAGCCAATATTACAGCATCTGGCTGTTCTATATCAAAAATTGTTTAACCGCAAGTTGATTCGTTAAATCAAGTTCGGCATGTGAGCGACCAATCAAATTCTTATAGCCCCTGTTTTTAAGATTATTCCAAATAGCCGAACCAACGAGGCCATGATGGCCTGCCACAAAAATTTTTACTATCTTTTTCTAACATATGATGCTTTTTATTTTTCATCTTTTAAAAAGAATGGCTTCTTTTACTTTAAAAGACACTGCAAAAACAAGTTTATATCGGGTACAAAGATAGCATATTTATTTGAAATTGTTATTTAAAATCAAGAAAACAAACTTAATAGCATAATTTATGTGATATTTCCATAAAAATTTGTTTGTTTAAAAACAACTTAATTTTGCAGTCGTAAAAGTTTCAATTAGCGATTCGATATTATTTTTATAACATTTTGATAATACAGATTATGAAAAAGCTTTTATTAGCTATCACGTTGTTTGCCGCTGGCATCAACGGCGCAAGTGCGCAAGAAGGTCTTCAAAAGGCAAAAATTCCTCGACAACTGGTACTTAGGGCGTTAAGGGGCGGTGTTACTACTCCTATGACCTTTGACCACGTATTTCCTCTCAATCCTACAGCTGGCATCAAGCTCGGTAAAAACTTCTCTCCCGTCTTTGGTGCAAAACATTGAAGGTTTAGTAGGTTTTGGTGACAACGGTTTCTGCGTTGACACACAGCACAAGACTTTCCTCCATGCAAAGACTTTTGCAAAGATTATGAACATTGGTCTTAACGGAACTATTAATCTTACAAACCTTTTCCTCGGTTACAACGAAGACAAAACATTCGAAGTAATTGCTGAGACAGGTATTGGTTACAGTTATCTTTATGGTGACAAGTTCCTGAGAATGACTCCTAACGTAGGTGATGACGATGAATTGACAGCAAAAGACAAGCCTTGACTTTGCATGGAATTTAGGTGCAAAAAGCATGGCAACTGTATGTTGAACCCGCCGTTTACTGGAACCTGACTAATGGTCCTATCGATGCAATCCACTTTGATCGTCGTGCTGCTCAGGTTGGTCTCTTCCTTGGTTTGAACTATAAGTTCCTTTACAAGCAATGGCACACACAACTTCAAGAAGATTAGTGTTGATGACCTGAACGCTCAGATTAATGACCTTCGCAGTCAGTTAGCAGCTAAACCTAAGGAAGTTATTAAGGAAGTTGAAGTTGTTAAGGAAGTTCCAGTTGAGAAGACTGAGCAGAAATCTATTAGCTGTGAGAATCTGTACTTTTGTTACATTCCAACAGGGTAAGTCAATTCTTACTGCAGCTAATAAGAAGAGTCTCGACAACATCGCAGCTGGTAGCCATGTTGAGATTGTGGGTAGTGCATCTCCTGAAGGTCCTAAGGTTTTTGAACGATCGTCTGTCACAGGCTCGTGCTGATGTTGTTGCAAAAATACCTCAAAGGCCGCGGTGTTATTGTTGATAAATCTACTGGCGAAGGTGTTATGGGTGTAACCCCTAACCGTTTGGCTATAGTTTACGTAAAATAAATTGGGGATAAATGCTTTAAGCATTTAACTTATCCAATCTAAAATATTTTATAACTTATGAAGTAACAGATGTGTTGCTTCGCAAGTTTTGTTTTTCGTCTCAGGTATCACCAAATAAAATAAAACCTTAATCTACTCCTTTTTATCTAGACTATATCATCTACAACTAACTATCAGATACGCACTAACAAAAATAAAAATCGATTTAGAAAAGTATGAACATCAGATACAAAAGATGCACATTACATTAAATATTATATATAAACCGGAGCTTAATGCTATATCTTTTCTATCCATAACAAGTTAAACGATTATACCATCTCCACACGAGGAAGAAATATATGAAGTATATATTGGCAGCCTCTTTAAATCTATATCAGTATAGAAAGAGAATCCTGTTTACGTAAAGATGACGATACCTAAGCTCTCTCACAGCATTAAATACAAACATTGTTGATTATTTAACAACAAATTATACTTTTAAGATCTTTTATATAAGAACATCTTTATCAAGGTATTGAACCTTAAGAATAACAACGAACATCTATATAATATCGGATATAAAGGAATTAATCTTAATACAAGAATTTACGAAGTATGATAATAAAATTTATCTGTACAAACGATATAACACATTCAAACTTATAAAAATAGCGTAATAAAACATATTAGTAGGTTAATAGTTCCAAAAGTCTGTCACGACTAAAAAATTAGATATACAAATACCAAATAAGCTATGAGCTTTACTAAATTCTAAAATTATCATACCTAAATTTGCTACATAACAAAGGACTTTAAAAATCTTAATCTAAAGATTATCAAAAGTCCTTTTCGCTATGCTAATAATATTGCTACACTGAAATCATGTATTAATTCCAACGCGCCCGCTCAACATTCGACTCTACATTTTTCTCTATTTCATCAGGTAAAATTACAGAAGAAGTCAATTCCGTGCGCTTCTCCAATTCCTTAATAGAAATATATTCAGTAGTACTACCGCCAGCATGTGGTGACCATATTCCTACGGCCTGATAACTATTTGTGGCTTTTGTATAGCCCAAAGAGGGCCATATAAAAATACTTTGGGACAATAAGACCTGATGAAGTATACTTCATAATATTGCCAGCATCAATAGTTGCAGCCTTCACTACATATAGCGTATCGTATTGTTCAGCCCAATCTCTCACCTTATTTTCGAGGCCAGCCCACACTCCCCATTGTGGTCTTGAATCTGTGGCTGCATATTTGACAGGAAAAATGTTTGTGAATTCTGCCTCTTGAGCACAGGACGATCACTCGAAGGACACAAGTGTCCCGACTGTAACCAGAGCCACGATAGTCGCTAAGTGTTGAGCGATAAGCTGCAGGAATAGCTGTATCTTCTTTAAAAATCATTACTACGCCCAACATTCCGTTTCATATTCTCTGCATAAAGTTCATAGCAAGTCCAACGGTTAGCCTTGTAAAGTCCCATCCCATTCCAACGAATATGTGATGCCATAATCGACTGTTGAATGTGTGACCCTCAAATGTTTTATTGGTTCCTTGATAAAAGCGAGGAAACTCTAAACGCCAACCCTCACGATTTCTTTTCAAATCGTCGGCACTATTCTTATTGATATTTTCTATTGCTAACATTGGTATTAGTATCCCACCATGTCATATTCGTAACATAACGGTACAGGAAATCTTTTCTCCTTTGTACTGTTACAACAAACTTTAACCCTCAAGTGTATCACCAGCATCATTAAGAATAATGATAACACTGTCAATCTCATTTTTCTCAAAGTTCACACTTCACCTGTTGTAAGACTGATACTTTTTGAGTTTATGGGTATCCTGCGCATTTACACTAACCGCAAGTAAAAATGTAAAAATAATACAAGAAACTTCTTCATAGCAATAAATACTCTCATTTAATTATAACTTTACGTCCACCTATTATATAAACTCCTTAGGTAAATGGCTCTTCTTCCCGACTACGCGCCTACCTCCAATATCATATATTGTAGTATCATTCGTTTTTGATAACTTGATCATGTCAATGGCATTAGGTATAACCGTCGTCATCATAGGATAAACCTGAGAGAAATTAACTGTTGGATTGTAACTTCTTACTTCTGCTACATTTCCAGCAAGCCCCAGAAAGTCATCATTCATTGCAGTGGAAACAACTATTCCTGTTACAGTTACCCTATCACCTACTACTGGAATCTGATAACCATGCTGGTTAAACACATTCCCCAATCGTACATTACCTGTTTCATCCTGCCCCACAGCTGTGTCAGTCATGGTCATATTTGAAATAGTAAACCCAGTCTGCCAATGCTGTGAGAGTTGTGAAGCCTTGATACCAAGTGGCTCTACATTATCCTCTTCAACAGGGTCTGCCACAATTAGTCGAGTCAATGTCGAATGTTCAGTAGCCTCCATTATAGGCATATTCCCCTCAGAAGAACGTCGTCCTGTAATATAACCCGCAAAGATGTTGATTATATACCATTAAACCTTTTTATACAAAACCCTTCAGAACCAAAGCACCCGTAGCATCACGAATATAGGCATCTTGCCCATTAACAAAAGTTACGCGGGCATCAGTGGCCTCTGGAAAATAAAGACGAACCTCACTACCTGATGGCTGTACAAGGAAACCAGATATTGATGTTACCGTAGGGATAACCTGTGGCTGGGGTGTCTGAGAGCCATCCGTTTTGAATCTCAATTTTGCTAATATACAAGGCCTTTGAAGACGTCTGCTGATAATTTAAAAGTAACCTCACCGGTGGCATTACCGGTAAAATATTAGTTCCGTAGATGATGATTTTACAGCCACAGGTGCTCCCATCGTTGTAGAAACCGGCACTTACAGACAACGTTGCATTAATACCATTAGCTCCACTTGTCGTTGACCTTTACGAGTATTAATATTACCCGTTATACCCGATGATACTAACTTAAGTGTACGTGCCGGCTTTTTCGATGAACCTATCTGGCACCCTTTGCTGCGCTTCCACCAAAATAACCACCATCAGTTGTTAATGTCCAATTAATAGTACCCAAAGATATAGTCTGGCCAGAAGCACTAAATTCATTACCATCAAAGGTATAACTATAATGCATACTCCAAGCATTTAGAGTAGCAACGGCAAGCACAAGAAGGGCCGCCAAACGAGGAATTTTTATTCATTTATATTTTTCTTTGTTACAATATGATGGCATTTTATAGCCCCACTCTTCATTTATAAATAATAATAGTAAAAATACAACTTCATATTTTATTTTTCCAAACTACTATCATCCTACCATGTATTCAGCAGCAGGAAGATACGATAATAGTTTCGTTGTTACAATGCAACATAAGTAGTTAATACTGCAATTACGGGTATTGCGATTTCAACGGGTAGTAAGGGATGTGCTACATCAACACCATAACGAACTGAGATATTGGACTTACATGTGCATCAAATACATACCGAAAGATAGCTTACTTACCTCTGATACAGCGAGGAGTTTTACCCTTTATACAGCTAAAAACAAGGAATATACCAAAAGTAGACGCAATAAGTTAGGAGTACAAAACTCCCATCCCACTCTAATTCCATAGAAGGAAGCATTACACCCGGTACCCTTTCCACCAAAAGGACCAGGCTGTAAAAGCTGAACCCAGAACAAAACAAGCTGTTCCTATACACAAACGCCGCGATCGCCTCCAACTAATATGATACTCGTATATAATGAGCAAGCACCAAAATACCCCAGGTATCCTGAGCAGTACCAAAAGGCTCCGAAATCATTCCATAAGGCTTCTCCAAAAATATTGGGTGAGACAAAGCGGTGAATCTATTTGTAAGAAAGTCGTAAAAGTGAAGAATCCCAGGAATATTCGTTCATCTTTTGCCGACACCTTCTCCAACCAGGGAGATACTATTGGTATAATCAAATACAAGCTAATTAAAAGGGTACATAAACCAAAGATGCCCGGCGTTAACAGGAAAAATTCAATGGCGTCATTGCAAAGCACGTTGACCGTTTCGATACCATGTGCGTTCACCCCATAAGGCTGGCAGAACGCTATACAGAATCAAAAATAAGATAAACGGTGGCAATATACGTAGAAAACGATGTTTATAAAAAGCTGACATTGTTACATCGGACCTGACAGGTACCAAAAGGTATGACGAAACAATAATAAACAAGGGTACACATGTACGTGCAATACCACCATCATAAAAAGCCACCCAAAACCTGTTTGCATTATTGGCAAGTACCGACGATGTATCATTATAAATGTAGAAATTCTCACTGGCGTGAACCAACATTGCCAAAAACACGCTATTGTTCTTATATAATCCACGAAAGTGATACGTTGTTTCATACGATACTTCACTTTATTCTGTTATGTCTACCGTTAATAATACTACAAAGGTAATTATTATGAAACATAAATCAAAACATTTATACATTTCTATTTTTCCCATTTCAACTAAAACAACATATAAAATAAAAACGGATACGCATTGAAATACGCACCCGTTTAAAACATTTCTAAAATTACTTAATGTGGGTGGTGATGGATTCTGAACCACCGAAGGCAAGAGCCAGCAGATTTACAGTCTGCCCCATTTGGCCACTCTGGTAACCACCTCACTTTTTATTTCGTAAACATCAATATGCACTTATATTGTGTTTTCTAAAAAGCGGTTGCAAAAGATAGAAAAATATGTCACAAAAATATTACAAAGCCAAATAATTAACATTTGTTTAACACTTTGTTTTATATACATTGTTATTTATTATATCCTGTAATACATCCTAAAAATATGATATTAAATCCTTTTTAAATAACGAATATTGATCCATATTGTACCAAACCTATATAAAAATAATATCAGAATTTTTGCAATATAAAAACAAAATGCGTATTTTTGTCATACTATTAAGGAATTATATTGAGAATGTTACCTATACGTATTCTTTTCTATTTTTAAAAATGACAGCGTTTGCAGTTACTTGCATGTTCGTCCCACAAAAACACATGTGCCCAGGATACAACAACATCCGATAAAGGCTGGGGATTATTCAATGTTTCTGTATGTAATCTTCGTAATGAGGGTGATTACGATGCCGGTATGGAATCACAAGGGCTTATGGGAATGCCTCTGCATATCCTGCAAAAACAAGACTGGTGGCAAGTTGAAACCCCTGAAAGGATATAAGTCATGCGGGTTCATCCTTCATCTGTACAGAAATGAGCCGTAATGATCTCTCCGCATGGAACAACGGTCCTTTTGGTCATTGTTACTGCTATTTACGGCTTTGTCTATTCAAAACCCTGACACACTGAGTCTGCTACAATTTGTGATATTGTTGCTTCTAACCGACTTAAGTTACTCGGAACCAAGGGGAATTTTTACCACGTACAAAACACCCGATGGCAGGTAAGGATATGTACTGCGTACAAAAGCTGACGAACTAAACCATTGGCGTAAAAAAATCTGAAAAATGGCACTACAAGATATTCTGAATACTGCTCGAACCTTAACAGGTATTCCCTATGTGGGGTGGAACAAGTACAAAGGGGGTCGACTATAGTGGTTTTGTTCGAACTACGCTACTCCAACACGACATCATCATACCGCGTAATGCTTCACAGATGGCCATCGAAGGGACTCTCATTTAGATATAGCTCCTGATTACAGGCAATTTTACAGCCAGGCGATCTACTATTCTTTGGTACCCAGGCTACAAACGATAAGCCAGCACGTGTTTTCACACGTAGGATTCCTATATCGGAAACGGACGCTTCATTCATTCTTTGGGACGGGTCTCGTGAGGCCAGCTTCATACCATCAGATGTCGATTACGATGCCTATAACTTAGGGCGTTTGTTATGGGCGCAGCGTGTTTTACCCTTTATCAATAAACAAGTCCATTTAATGACCACTGACAACAACCCTTTCTATAAGTAAATTAAGGTGTAAACAGACAGGTCATATCTCTTACATCTTAATATTTCTACTTTTTCTTTAACTCCTATTACAAAACAACTATGTCTTCTCGACGCGATTTTATAAAGAAAGCTACATTGGCAGCCGCAGGAGCTGCACTTACAACAACAGGTGTGAAAGCCATTGAAAAATTTACCATGCCATCAGTTATTATAAATCGTAAGGGCAAAGGCGACGGCCGTTTACACTTACGCTTTTTCCCTTACGAGCTAAAAATTACGTCATGTCTTCACCGTTGCTACGTATTCACGCACCACGACACCCGATGTCCAGGTTGAATTAACTACGAAGGCATAACTGGATACGGAGAGCCTCTATGCCACAATACCTTTGGTCAAACGGTAGAATCAGTAACTAAATTTTTAAGTAAAGTAAATCTTGAGCAGTTTACTGATCCGTTCCGTATTGAAGATATTCTTACTTATGTAGATAGTCTCTCTCCTAACGATAGTGCTGCAAAAGCTGCAATTGATATTGCATTACACGACCTTGTGGGCAAGCTCCTAGGCGCTCCCTGGTACAAGATATGGGGATTAACAGCATCAAAGGCTCCTTCTACCACTTTTACCATTGGAATTGATACGGCTGATGTCGTAAAACAAAAAAACACGCGAATGTGCAGATCGCTTCAATATTCTCAAAGTAAAATTGGGTCGTGATAATGACAAGGAGATGATTGAAACGATACGTTCTGTAACCGATTTGCCTATTGCAGTAGATGTTAATCAGGGATGGACTGACAAACAGCAAGCCCTTTGATATGATATTCTGGCTCAAAAGAAAAAGGGTATTGTCATGGTTGAACAACCTATGCCCAAGAATATGATAGACGAAACAGCATGGGTTACTGAACATTCACCTCTGCCCATATTTGCCGACGAAGCTATCCAACGCCTAAAAGACATCAGGGCAATAGAGAATGCTTATTCTGGAATTAATATCAAATTGATGAAGTGTACTGGTATGCGTGAAGCCTGGAAAATGCTTAATTACGCACGTGCAAGAGGCTTAAGGTCGCGATAGGGCCGCATGACGGAAACATCATGCGCCATATCTGCCGCAGCACACTAGCACCAGCGGTCGACTTTTGCCGACCTCGACGGCAACCTGCTTATCTCAAACGACCGCTTCAAAGGCTATGCAAGTGGTTAAGGGTAAAATAACGTTGCCCGACTCTCCAGGAATTGGAGTTACATTAAAATAAGTATAGTTTTTCTGCTGATGTTCTTTCCTATGATTATAAAAACAGGAAAGAACATCATCTGAGATATAATAGGACTTAAACCCGAAAACCTTTATGAAAAATCAAAAGTCAGAAAAAGTATTCTTAATTCTATTATCCCTATCTCGAATAACCAACCCATAGTGCGTTTTCTTTCTTTATCGCTTTTCTTTTCACCATAATTATGGTTTTACCGCTTCATGCCCAGCACCCAGCATGGCTGGCATAAGGACAGGCAAAAACCGTATAGCTATGAGACTTTAATAAGACACACGAAAGAAGTAAAAACTACATTAAACGTTATATTCCAGACGTTACAGACAGTTTGATGGAAGCGTGGGAACAGAGGCGGTGCACTTGAAACTTACTTTATAAATGGTAAGAAACATTATTTCCATAGTGCTGGTCCTAACCTCTTTTCGTATTGATAAGGCATGTCGTGATATTAAGGCTGGAGTCAGCAAAGTAGGTGATAGCGGGGCTATGACAGATGATATTGCAAATGTCCCGGCCATAATTAGAATTCAGGTCCTGACCATTTGGCAGAACCTAAACGCATACGTGTAAGATATACTATTATGTAAATCCCGATGCTGTACCCGATGGCACTCTACTTCGCTGCTGGATGCCTTTCCCGTACAGATATTAAACGCCAGACAAATGTAAAATTAATCAGTACAAGCCAGGATAAATTTATCTCTCCCATGCGTGCGACCACTCATCCATTTACATGGAACATAAAGCACAAAAAGGACAGCCTACCATTTTCAGTGAAGAGTTCGAATTCACTACTCGCGGAGCATGGTTTAATTTAAAGCCTGCTGATGTAAAAGCCATATAATAAGCATTCAGCTGCTTACCGTAAATTCACCGAAAATCGACGTCAACACATTATTGTGACCCCACGTCTGCAACAACTTGCCGACAGTATCACACGCGGAATCAGTAATCCGTTACTCCAGGCTCGTGCCATTTTCACTATATCAACGACCATTTCCATGGGCTTCAGCTCGCGAATATAGTACAATTCCCAATATCCCTGAATACGTTATTGATAACAAGCATGGAGATTGTGGCCAGGTTACTCTCCTTTTCCTTACTCTTTGTCGTGCAAAAGGCATACCAGGCCATTTTCAGAGCGGCTTCATGATGCATCCACATGAGCAGAATCTGCACGACTGGTGCGAAATTTATTTTGAAGGTCCGGGCTGGGTTCCGGTAGATCAGTCGTTTGGAATCATGGACTTTTCAAATGATGAGGCCATACGCTATTTCTTTCTTGGAGGTATAGATAGCTGGCGAATGGTCGTAAACAACGACTTTCACGCAACCTTTACCCTGCAAAAAGTTTCCACGCCCGAAACTGTCGACTTTCAAAGAGGAGAAGTTGAATGGTATGGCGGTAATCTCTACTTTGATAAATGGCATTGGGCCATCGACGTTCAATACCTCGAACCTTAACACAAACTTCAAATCATTCATATTTTCTATACAATCGCATCATCCAGATAGAAATCCTATAATATGAAAAACGTTTTCCTTCATCATAGGCTTATTATTAAGTTTGTATTCAATCTCTATCATGGCACAGAATGACAGAGATTCTATTCTGCTGGAGCCATATCTGCACGCGTGGGAGGCATTACTATAAATGACAATTCGCCTGACAACCAACCATTTTACCTGAACGATGACGAAGGAATACGTTCCACATCACTGGTGATTACTATCTTTCCAACCGGTTTTGTACTTACAGGAGGGCTTTTTACCTTGAAAGCATCGGTATGATGACCGATGCGGCTAATGGCATCGGCTTTAAACACATTAATATGGCAGGTATCGAAGGAGGTGAAATATTACTTCTTTCCTTTGAAATGGATTGTGCAGCCACATATCGGTGCTCTTGTACAAACCAACTTCCTTAACTTGGGTAAAACTGTTGGCAACGGAGTGTTTACAGCCCAACAAGCTTACCCCGGGCGTAAATTTAAATTGGCCTGGGACGTGCAATGCCCGGGCTTAAGTTTCTGCCCGCAAATAGGTTTCGATATACATTTATTAAGTACCCTTTCACTGTGTATTGACTATGAATATCGCTTTGGCCTTTGGGGACACAACCGTTATGACGTTACTTATATTGACGGACCGCTGGTAAACCAAACGTCACACAAAAGAAACACATGGATACGCAGCAATATTTCTGTGGGCTTGAAGCTTGACTTCCCCACCGAACCCGTAAGCACCCGTGCATGGAATAACCTACTTTGGATCATCGGAAGCTGGATTGAGTCGAAGGCACGCTAAATAAAATATTCCCTGTTTTGAATGTCAAAACGGGAATATTCTTTATAATCAGATTTATTATGGAACTAAAAGACGCAAGCTATCAGCCTCAGAACGAGCTTTTAACCATTGCTGTAAACGCACATATTCAGCTTGCGACATACGACCATTATACGATAAAACCGCAATGACATAACGCTTTGCATGAACGCTATCTGTACTTGTTTCTTGTACAGGAGCCAATATAATACTGCGCACTTGAGGGCTAATAGCCTTCAGCTCTGCCAAAATTTGGCCGCTTAATTTCTCATAACGTGTATATTTAGCTAAATCGTTCTGAAGTGTTTGCATTTGGGGCTACCTGTTCTATCAGCTGCTTTTTTTAGTGGTGTTAGCCGACTGCGCAGATACGCCCATGCTCGTATCGGTTAATAAAAGACTATCACTTTCGTAACCCTGTATTACGTGCAAACGATATCCTCCCAAGCTATACATGGGTAGTTGTTTTTGCGCACGGGTTATCACATCTTTGGAAATCAGTTTCCCAATCAAACAATCTTAATGACTTGTTTTGCATCATCACGACTCTGAGAGGTATTTGAGCACCCTTTACCGACAATTCGTTCTTCTACAAAACTGTTGGTATTGTTGTCGCGTATACTGTCTTTAATAATCTGTACCGTCATATACGTGGCTGGTAATAAGGTTGCAACCGTTATTAACATGATGTACATACGCACCTTTTTAACCTTGCTGCCTCAACAAACTGACGGCTTCGAGGTGCATCATTCTGACACCTACATAGGTTGCCAGTGCGATAAACACAGTATTAATAAAGAAAAGATAGATGGCACCAAAAAAGAAACTGGCCTGTCCTACAGCCAACCCGTAACCCGCTGTACACAATGGTGGCATCAGTGCGGTAGCAATAGCCACACCGGCAACACATTTCCCTTACCCTTTGTGGCCAATGCCAGAATTCCTGCAGCGCCACCAAACAAGGCTATGAGCACATCGTAGAGTGTTGGAGAGGTGCGAGCCAAAAAGCTCTGAGCGCGCTTCGGTAATAGGCGACAGCGAAAAGTAAATAGCTGCTGTAAGCACACTGATAACCGTTGCTACCAAATAGTTCTTAGCTGAGCGTTTTAACAAGTCTAAATCACTAATACCAATAGCCAGTCCATGCCGATATAGGGACCCATTAATGGTGAAATGAGCATGGCACCTATAATAACTGCCGTTGAATTGACATTCAAACCTAACGACGCTATGAAAATAGCAAGGGTAAGAACCCACAGGTTTGCACCATTGAAAACTACACCACTACTAATCTGTTCTATCGTCTGTGCCTCGTCTTCCTTATCGGGTAATGCGTTGAAATACCACTTAACGGTTCGCCATAATTTCGATTGAGTTTGCTCCATCTTATTCTTTTACTTTGTTACAATGCTTGCAAATTTAATAAAAAGAAAGAGAATATTCAGCTTTATACGCTTAATACTATATAATTCTATACGAACTATCTTTTTAAAATCATACAGAAGTACGCTTTATCTCCGTAAAGACATGTGAAAATATTTTTATAATAAAGGGCCAAAAGCAATTTAAGAATATAATTGTATCTTTGCATAATGAAACATAATTCTATAAAGCTTAAACGATGACAAGAGCAATTATTACAGTAGTGGGCAAAGACACCTCAGGAATCATTGCCCAAGTGTGTACCTATCTTGCAGATAACGGAATCAATATCCTTGATATCAGCCAAACCATCGTACAGGAATTCTTTAATATGATGATGATTGTTGACCTTAGTAAGGCCACCAAGAACTTCGAAACACTAAGCAACGAGTTACAGGCTGTGGGTAACGCAAAAGGCGTACAGGCAAAGATTCAGTTGGAAGATATATTTGATAAAATGCACCGTATATGATAACGCCATCAGAAGTCTTAGAGACCAACCACATGGTTGAGCAGGAAAAACCTCGACGTGCGCACCATCACCATGGGCATAAGCTTACTTGATTGTGCCGACACTGATATAAAAACCTGCTGCGATAAAATATATAATAAAATAACAACATGCGCCAAGATCTTGTATCTACGGGCGAAGAAATCAGCCGTGAAATAGGAATCCCCATTGTTCACAAGCGTATCAGTGTAACCCCCATAGCTCTGGTAGGTGCTTCGTGTTGCCATACTACCGCTGATTATGTACAGATAGCCCTTACCCTCGACCGCGCAGCAGCAGCCGTTGGCGTCAATTTTCTGGGTGGTTTTTCGGCTCTTGTATCTAAGGGTATGACGCCTGGAGACGAACTTTTAATACGTTCTATCCCCGAGGCACTGGCCTCAACCAGCCTCATTTGTTCAAGCGTTAATGTGGGTTCAACCAAGAATGGTATCAACATGGATGCGGTACGGTTAATGGGCGACATCATAAAGGATACGGCCGAAGCCACTCGTGACAAAGGCATGTATAGGGCCAGCCAAGCTTGTTGTCTTCTGTAACGCACCTGATGACAATCCATTTTATGGCAGGCGCTTTTCATGGAGTGAGCGAAGCTGACACCATAATTAAATGTGGGAGTATCGGGTCCAGGTGTTGTAAATATGCCTTAGAGAGATGGATCGCAAAGCACGCGAAGAAAGTAAAGACAAGAATGGCGAAGCTAATTTTGAACTTTTATGCGAAACTATAAAAAAAACCGCGTTCAAAATTACGCGTGTTGGACAGTTCGTTGCACGCGAGGCAAGCAGACGTTTAGGCGTTCCTTTCGGCATAATCGACTTATCTTTGGCCCCCACTCCTGCCGTAGGCGACTCGGTTGCCGACATTTTGAAGTGTATTGGTGTAGAGCATCCCGGAGCGCCTGGCACAACAGCGGCTCTCGCTATGCTCAATGACCAAGTGAAAAAAGGCGGCATTATGGCCAGCTCATACGTAGGAGGACTGTCAGGTGCTTTCATACCCGTAAGCGAAGATCAGGGGTATGATTGATGCCGTTACGACAGGAGCGCTTACCCTTGAAAAGCTTGAGGCCATGACATGTATGTTCTGTTGGTCTGGATATGATTGCAATTCCTGGCGATACGCCTGCAACCACGATAGCAGGACTTATTGCAGACGAGGCCGCTATTGGTATGATTAACCAGAAAACAACGGCTGTCTCGTATCATCCCCGTGATTGGAAAAGAACGTAGGTGAGCATTGAATGGGTGGATTATTGGGTAAGGCTCCCATTATGCCGGTGAACAGTTTTCGAGTCAGCGTTTTGTTGACCGCGTGGAGGACGTATTCCAGCCCCTGTCCATTCGTTTAAAAAAATTAGCATATTACCGTCATTAAGACAAAGTTTTTACGTACCTCCTTAAAATGTTTTCCATTTTAGGAGGAACTTTTTGTCCGCCTGCAAATTCTTTTTCGGTCCGGCCTATAAATACTTTCATTTAAAAAGCAATATTTTCCTGTTCGAAATGAAAAATGTTTGTGTTTGGAAACATTGCGATTTCCATTCAAAACCAGCAAAAACTATATAAAAAGTTCGTCTTTATTCTTGCACATTTTTGGCTATTTTGTGTAATTTTGGAATGATTTGAAGCGAAAAGCATTATGATTGATTCTAAAATTACGAACAACTTTTACAAGAACTCAAGTTGTTTCTCCCTCTGAACGAATATATACCGATGAATTACGCACGCTTGCGTGGGGGTACGAGACGCCAGCTTTACTGGTTAACGCCACGTATTGTCATACGTTCAGACAATGAGAAAGAAGTTTCACAAATCGTAAAAGCTTTGCTATAATCATCATATTCCCTTTACGTTTCGTGCTGCCGGTACATCACTTTCAGGGCAGAGCCTGAGCGATTCGGTTCTTATCGTTGCTGGTAAGAGCTGGAGATACCATATAAGTGCAGACCGTAATACCATTACCATGCAACCCGGACTCTGGGAGGCCGTGTAAACAGCATCTTAAAACCATTCGGCCGTGTGCTTCCTCCCGACCCCTGCATCGGCAAAACAGTGCCATGATAGGAGGCATTGTGTGCAACAATGGTTCTGGAATGAACTCGCGGAGTACATGCCAACTCCGACCGCATGTTAGTGCTCGGCCCGTATCATTCTGGCCGATGGAACCCTGCTTGATACGGGCGATGAAGAAAGCAAAAAGCAGTTTCGTCAAACCCATCCCGATTTTATACGCAACATTGAACAGTTGCGCGACGATGTAAGAAGCAACAAAAACACTGGCCGACCGCATCAAAAAGAAATACAGTATTAAGAATGTTACCGGATTGAATCTGCGGCCATTGACAGCCTATGACGACCCTTTTCGACATCATTGCCCACTCAATAGTTGGTTCTGAAGGCGTTAGCTTTCCTCGCTGAAGTTACCATGAAAACACTTCATGAATATCCTTTCCGTGCAACGGCAATGGTATACTTCCACACAATGGTTGAAAGCTGTCATGCCGTAGTGGCTTTAAAGCAGCTGAAAGCACCGGTACAGAATCTAGAAATGAGCGCCGAAGACCTCATGGTTAAGAGTGCTGAAATGCTCGATTACCTGTCGTTGGCATCGGTCAACGACCCTGTTTTCCTGCAATATAAAAAGGATGTTGATGCGGGAAGGTGGAAGGCGTGGCCCCTGGCGATTATCATAACCTCACCGCCATACTTACAGAAACAAAGGCTATGTCGCAGGGAGGAACTCGACCACAACGTCAGTACCATCACTGATACACTGAAATCGTTCAACCTTTACCAGCCTTTCTCATTCACCGACGACCCGGAGGTGTATGGAAAATACTGGACTATGCGGGCAGGTATTTTTCCCAACGGTGGGCGGAATGAGGCCAGCGGGTACCAGATTGCCTGATAGAAGATGTTGCCTTCCCGGTAGAAGACGCTTCCCGAAGCCACCGTAAAGATGCAGCAGATTATACATGACCATGGCTACGATGAAGGCTGTATCTACGGTCATGCCTTTTGAGGAAACTACCATTTTATATTAAACCAGAGTTTCAAAGAACCTGAAGAGGTGACACGATACTCTGATATGATGCACGAAATTATTAAACTCGTCAAGAGCTATGACGGTTCTTTGAAGGCAGAACATGGCACAGGACGCAACATGGCACCGTTTGTAAAGTATGAATGGGGTGACGATGCTTTTCGCTGCAATGCGCCGATTAAAGGAGATTTTTGACCCTGAAGGGTTGTTGAATCCCGGCGTCATATTCAACGATAATCCCGATTGTTTCATCGAAAATTTGAAACATTTACCTGAACTCGACTACGATTTTTCACAACTTCCCGACAACAAAGAGGATGCCCTGAAAATGCAATCGCCCATGTCGACTACCGAAGAGACGATAAAAGGTGTGCGCAGAGCCAACAAGTGTATTGAATGTGGCTTCGCGAACGCAATTGTCTTACCTGTGGATTAACCCTTTCTTCGCGCACGCGTATTGCCACACACGCGAAATTCGTTACCCTTAAGAATAGCGAAAAAGCCGGGGATCAGGAACGTGCCAGGCGCTTAGAGCAACTGTATCGTTATTATGGCGAGCAAACTTTGTGCGGCTGACGGCTTGTGTGCCACGTCGTGTCCTATGCACATTAACACCGCCGACCTGACGCATTTACTACGTCAAATCAGTTCAAATCAAAGTAAAATAAAATATCCAGTTGGTAAAGCAGGAGCGAAACACATACGCCTGAATGCGAAACGGCCGTAAAAGGTTTTGCTCACAGCTGCCAACCTTGCTCATACCGTCGTTGGCACAAAGGCGATGAGCGCTATCTGTGAAACGGCACAAAAAACCGGGCTGCCTTTGTGGACGCCTGCAATGCCTCAAACCCAACCATATTGACAAAAAGCAGCTGGCCGGACGTAATGCTGCCGTCGATGCTGCGCGCAAAGGCAACGACGTTGACCTGAAAGTGGTTTTACTTCCCAAGCTGTCTTAACCAGACGATGGGCCTGTCAAAGGATGCTCCTGTCAAAAGAAACTGTAAGCCAGGAAATATGCAAAGTGCTGAACCGTGCAGGGCTATGAGGTTATATTTCCCAACAAAATGAATCATCTTTGCTGTGGACAGATATGGGAAAGTAAAGGCATGATGGATATTGCCGACCGCAAAACAGCCGAACTTGAAGAGGCTCTTTGGAAAGCCAGCGAAGAAGGACGCTACCCCGTTATCTGCGATCAGAGTCCGTGTCTGCATCGCATGCGCAAAGCTGATTACACGTATGAAACTGTATGAGCCCGTTGAATGTATAATCAAATATGTCCAGCAACATCTTACCTTCCACCCTGTTAACTGTACCGTTGCCGCACATTACATGCTCAATGCGCGAGATGGGGCTTGGTAATGAGCTGATAAGCCTGGCCGAAAAGTGTGCAACCCAGGTTGTTGTACCCGAGGGAGTAGGCTGCTGTGGCTTTGCAGGCGACAAGGGTTTCAACCGTCCCGAGATGAATAAGTACGCTCTTCGTCACCTCAAACCAGAGATAACGAAACATCATGCCGTTGTTGGGTACAGCAACAGCCGCACTTGTGAAATAGGCTTACAATATCATTCAGGGCATACCTTTATATGAGCATTGTTTATCTTGTTGATGAGGCTACTCGATAAAAATAAACAGACAAGTGAAGGGGTATAATCCACCTCATGCTTAAAAAACAACTTTCATCTCCATCCATATGCTCATTGGAGCAGGATGGAGATTTTATTTCCCTGAATCCTGGGGAAGCTGTTGTTAATCGGTACGGAAGGTGTATACATACAATAATGGCAGCTTGTATCATATTATACGCTTATATTCTATTTTATTTCTGCCGTATTCTCCATACCATTATGATGATATACTCATCGTCTCGACAGCCGTCAGCAGCGTGTACGACGACCGTCACACCCATCGTTCGACGACCGTCGTACGCGCTGCTGACGGCCGTCGAACAATAACCTTTACATCGATAATCATACACCATTACATAAAAACAAAAATACTGGTACACCGAAAAGGGAATACCAGTATACCGTATTGTAAACCAGATGGTAAGGTTGCGTGATAACGAAAAATTATCCGTAAATATCTTTCAATATGGCTGCACCCACAAGGCGGCGATAGTGTGCCCCATCATAGTATAAACCGCGATAATGAGAGAAGCGGCGGTTGCGCGTATAATCGTAGACATTGCCACGACCCAATATATCCTGGAAGCGTTTTCAGGTCGTGCGGGTTCATCTGTTCGCCATGACAGTTGGGTCCTATTACCAATTTCAGGTTGGTATGGTGCCGTCGACAAAAGCTGTGTATGGTTTCCAAACTGGCACGCTGCGGCTGTTTGATAAAGGCAGGCAGCACAACAGGACGGGCAATTTCAGCATCACAGTCGGCCCATCCGCGCCCTTTCCAGTATCGTTTACCCTGTGCACGAATCGCATCTTCCTGATAAAGTATGGCATCGTTCGCCAATAATGTTCGTGTAGGACACCATGGTGATATGCGATTTTTCATGCTACGGTCATACTTTCCTGTAAGCTGGTAGCGGATATAAGGCAGCAAAAACGGGTATCGAGGAAAGCCTGGAAATACGTCAGCTGAATTTTCGAGACGCTTGCACCACTTACTTCAGAAGGCATCATGTGCATAGGACCCTCCTGTGGCAGGCTGCTGGCAAACGTTGATGGCTCTGCTATAATCAGCAAATAGCGCACAGGGTAACGGTATAAGCTGTCAAGGGCGTGCAGTTTTAAACACAAATCGCCCAAGTTTTTCGTTGTTACTGAAGAGGCGAAACGACTTTACGGGGGTATTTTTATTCCAGTCGGTACTGGTAAATGCCTTTGTACATGAGTTGCCCTAACACAAAAGCATCATATCTTTGCCGATGGCCAAGCTGCTTCAGTTTTTTTCCCAACCTACGTAGCCTTCGCCCTGATAGTAAGGGCTGTTGTCATATTGTTGTGGCGTATAATCGTGCAGAACCATAAACGGATCTTTCCAGATATACCAGGCAGTAAGCAACAAAAACGGTACGGGCCAGCACGAGCATTTTCAGAAATAGCGAAATAAAGCGGACGTCGATTGTTATTAACGGTCATAACCATGAGTGCTTTAGAATTGAACGTAAATAAAGTTATCCACACCGAAAGCACCATATAAAAAGATGACGAAAACGATGATAAAGTAAAAGCGGCCAGCGCACACACAGTACGCTGTTGCCCGGTCCATGCTATCAGGTTACGCCTGCTGTTTATATGCTCTATCACAAACATCAGAATTACCGCAAAGGCAAAACTATCCAGTAATGGTCGTCCATTCCCAGACGTAACTCCTTAATATTCGATGAAATACCATCGAACATGTGACGGTAGGCGTAAAAAGCATCACTTATTTTAGGCATACGGAAGAAGAGCAAATGAAAGTGCAAAGAACACGTATGTGCGAATAATCATCAATGGTTTCCACACCTTCGTCCCTACCCTGTTTTGCAACTGCTGACGCTGCTTGCTGAAAAGCGTTTCATAAATAACCAATATACCCTGAAACAAACCATACAGTGCAAACGTCCAGCTGGCACCATGCCATACACCTGTGCCACAAACGTAACCAAAAGAGAGACAAAAACACCTGTCTTTCCCTCAGGAACGCAGCGACGCATTAAGCGGTGTGAAGATGTAATCACGCACCCAAAAACGAGAGCGTCATGTGCCAACGACGCCACAATTCGCCTGTTGTTTGCGAGATAAATGGACGGTCGAAGTTCGGCTGAAGCGTGAAACCAAGCATACGTCCCATGCCAATGGCCATGCAGGTATAGCCTGCAAAGTCGGCATAGAGCTGTAAAAGGATAGAGCGATGTAGCAAGTAAAATCTGCATTCCTGAGGATGAAGACACATGATCGAGGACGGTGAGAGTGGCAATCGCAATACGATCGGCAATGACAAGCTTCGGGAAACAGCCCCACGCTACGAGCTTAAGTCCGCGCGTTACGGCAGGTATAGTTGAACCGCTTACCTCCTTTAGCTGGCAGAAGATCGTAACCGCGTTCAATTGGGCCTGAAAAAGGAACTTCATAAACAGCAGCATATACAGTGTAAAATCAGGCAAACTGTTCGGGTTCTTCCTCCCAGTAAATATCAATCAGATAGGAAAGCGCCTGAAATGTATAGAAAGAGATACCAATTGGAAACATACCCGACCAGTAACGGGAGAATAAACCAAAAGCCTCGCCAGCCTGACAATACCGCCCAATAAAGCTATGTTCCTGAAACGAGAGTTCCAGTTTTCGGTGTATGGCCTTGCCCGTATAAAAGGTAAACAGCGTTATACCGAGTGCTACAACAAGGTATTGCCAATGGTAAAAGGCAATGAAAACACAGCTCGACAAAAACAGCAACGCATGCTGCCATACACGTGAAGAGCTTATATAATAAAGCAAAAGCGCAACACCAAACAGCGTTACGAAGCAGTGTAAGAAATTCCATGGGTAAGTTTTTGGACACAAGGGCTCTACCGGCCTCTGCCTGATCATTACATCAATCATCGTCGCCGATGTTCTTCATTCGCACAATATCGCGGAGCTTAAAATGTACATTCCACTTCTTTCTATTTCGCCAATGATAGTCATATTGCTCCAGCGAGTCCCAGCCATCTATGTCATCAGCGACATATTATAATCAATTTTCAGTCCGGGTTGTTTAAGCACTTCTTCAAAAAATAAGGGCTAACTGCTTTAAAAATTTCTTCTCTGTCCATAGTTCTTATGTGGTTAAATCATTTGCTTTATACGCTTACGGTCAATCTTATTACTGGCATTCAGAGGGAACGGATTGATGTAATGGATGCTCGACGGCAACATATAGGCAGGCAGATACCGGCGCAGATAAGTCGTGAGCACATCGTCAGCCTGCTGCCGTTCGGCCTCTATAACGAGGGCAACAGCCGTATTTCCGTTACCATCGTCAACAGGAAGGGCCACCGCATTAACCGCATCGTTGAAGAAATGTCGGGCTACATGCTCAACCTCGCTTAGCTCAACGCGATAGCCTTGTATCTGGACCTGCGAATCTTTTCGGCCATAATACAGCATTTCGCCGGCGGCATCTACCGAACAAATGTCGCCTGTGCGATACCAACGACGGCCGTTTAGCATAAAGAATGCTTCGTTATTCTTCTCTTCGTTGCGCCAATAGCTTGGTGTAAGCTGGCGTCCGGCCAAACAAAGTTCGCCTTTTTCGCCCTGCACAACAGGCGTACTATCGTCACCAATAACCAGTGAATCAACATGCTTCATGTCCTTAGCCCTATCACACAATGCCGTTAACCTCGCGTACGTTATGTGTGTGGAATAAGATAAAAAGGTGCTGTAAATGGTGTTCTCCGTTGGGCCATAGACGTTCCAGACATGTGCATTTGGCACGCACTTTTGCCACAATTTCACATCCTCTGACGGCAGTCCCTCGCCGGCAAACAGCACATAACGCATGGCTGGTGCATCAATTTCGTCGAAATATGGCCTAAGATAGTGAATCACACTGGGTACAAGCTGGGCCTCGGTTATCTGGTAATCGTCAATCAATCTGAACACTTCCTGCCACTTAATACTGCCCAAAGCAACGGTATAAAATACAGGCACCACACAATAATGGCGCCACATAGCTGCCCACAGACATATCAAAAGTGAGGTCGAACATTTGCAAACAGCGGTCCTCGTGCGTCAGTTTGATACCCAGAGAAAAGAACGAATCTTCAAAGGCAGCAACGTTACCTTATCGTGATGGCCACCCTTTCGGCCTGCCCGTACTGCCTGATGTAAAAAAGGATATAAGCCAGTTTGTTCTCATCATAGCTCACAGGGTCGAAGAAACTGTCGATGATGAGATGCAACTTTTCAGGATGAAGCACCTTGGCCGATGCAAAGGACACACCATCATTACGCGAATCAATAATGGTCTTTTAGCCCAACCTGCTCTATAATATCTTCACATGAAGCACTGGGCCAATGGGGATGAAGGGGAACATAACTTTTTGCCTTCCATCCACAATGCCAGAATAGAGGCATAGGTATAAAGGTCATCATTTGCTACAAGACCGATGTTATCTTCTTTCTTTTCGCGTATAGCGTGGCGCACATTTCCCACTTCACGGGCCAGCTGCTCGTAAGTATAATACTGAGTCGGCAATGCAAAAAGCGTTGCATTTTTGCGTGTGAAGCAATGGTTTGCTGCAAATAAAACCAGAATGTTTTGGCCTTTGGGGAACGGAAAATCCATAAGTATTGTTATTATCTTTTAAACGATAAGCGTGTACAAAGTTACGCTTTTTTCATCAATTTTGTATCTTAATGTCAAGTGTTTTCTCTATTAAACGGACAATGGTATCGAGGCTGTCTGCATCAAAATCGCCCGTCAGACGCTTGTTGGTACTGGCACAAGTAAGGTTGTACATGGTAATAGTCGGACAGGTCGGCAGCACATAGGGCAAAGCTGTATCCTGAAAATGGAACTGATGAGTAGCCCATACAATCCGGTTCGGTGATGGTTTGGCCCTGCATAACAGGGCGCAGAGCCTCACCTTTTAGCAAGCCGCGATCGCCCTCTGCCAGTTCAATTCCGTCATCCTTTTGCCGGGATGAAGCAAAATAAACACAGCCTTCGGCCACAAAAACGTCCGTACTGTCCCTGCCTGCACGTATTTCTATCTGCGTGCCTATGTCACGAACCAGATAGTTTTCCCTCAATGGTGAAGGGACGTGAGCTGTTATGCTTAATTTTTAAAAAGGCCTTGCCTGATACTGACACGCTACGCTCGTCATCCTTCTTATACGAAAGTATGGCATGCGGAGCCAGAATAACCTCTGTTCCATCGCTAAAGACAATGGTACGCTGGCTGTTTCCCTGCTTCTATTACAGTTGTTTGCTGGCGCATAAAATACATAACGGCAACACCTGTAAGCAACAACAGCATGGCAGCCACGGCCGCATAGCGCAAACTGAAGTGCTTTACGCGGTAGCCTGTACGCTCGCAGAAATGGGAAAAAGCGATGTCAGGATTAAGTGCGTCCGACTTAAAATGGCGCACTACATATCGGAAACTGTTTTCTTTCATAACTGTTTTCTTATCTGTCTCTATCCATTGGGTGTGCGATATGCTCCATCCGCCTAACAGTCCAAGCCCTCCTGACACATTGGTTACGGTGGGACGAATCTGCGATAAGCCATCTTTGGCAAGCTCATCATTGTTTATCTGGTTCAGGGCAAGCATGAAACGGTAATACTCTGGCGTAATACTGATAAGCCTCTACCTGATAAAAATGATTGTGGCCCCACTGCCAGTCGTAGGAGGAAATATTAAGGTGAAGCGTGTAGGTTTGGCCGTTAATGCTGGCATCGTCAAAGATATAGAAGTTACCAAAATAGTTGTTTTGAATAGCCGAACTCGTCGTCAATATCGGTTAATGGCGACAGCAACGGCTCACTTTCAATATTGAGAGAAGAATAGGTAAACCTTGTTTCGTCTATAATATTGGTATTCGATGCCGTATGTTTTACGCGTACTCCATAATACCTATGGGTTGCAGCATCGTCCGTAAACGTCGCCATCACCTGCTTATATGTGTCTGAACGATTAGAATATTTGTTCTAAGCTTCACCTCCTCATTTGAATATTGCCCACAGCTACGGTATCAGGGATGGCTGTTGAAGCAGAAACCGCCTGACCGTTTCGAGCTGAAACTTGCAACGATATATTGTCACCCACACGCTGGTGGCCCGTAATGCGGTAGTATCCGTGTCCTACCGGCGTTACCATACAAGGAGTTCCGTTAACCGTATAAACCACCGAGGCGTCGTCAACCTGCTCTACTTTAACCGAATCAGCATAATAACGAACGGGAATGCTGCGCGTAACACGCACATAAGTAGTATCGCCGGGCGAAGGAAAACAATATACAACAAGGCGGCTTTCCTGATTGAACGAGTTAAGGTTAACTTCATCCCGGCAGCCTGCAATCACCAGAAGCAGAAGCAGAAAAAACAATATCTTGAATATTTCATGTTGTTTAGAATTTTGCAGTGTAACTGAATGAGGGTATTACAGGGATGTGGCGTGGTTACGTATGCTAAACTGGCCTTTTGTCATTCTGGTGTATATCAACAAACAGCGAGTTGAGTGGCAGTAGGCGTTATACACCAACGTTCCAAATACGTTCACGTCCGTGCCTGGTTGTATGATGAAAGTCGAAACCTACATCCAGACGGTGGTAGGCCGGCAGACGATAATTGTTTGGTATGTCAAAGACGATACATCCTGTCTTCAACCATATCGCCGGGTAAATTTGCGCGCGGAGGCCGACGTCGGGCACGTCAGGGGTTTGCGTCATCTGCACAGGCACGGTAACATGATTGCCACTATGGTAGCTCCACGCGGCATAGGCGGCTATCTTTGACGTAAGCTGCCAGCGTCCTGTTAAATTTATTTTATGCCGATTATCAAACTTGTCATAGTGCACCATTCAGGGTAAAAATCGTCAAAACGGCGCTTGTTCCACGAAAGCGTATAGGCACCCGTCAGTTCCATTCGCTTTGTTTTTGTATACAGCGTCAAATTCTAAACCGAAATACTTTCTGCCATCCGTCACCATTTTTGTCCCAACGGCTGGCAGGAGGCTCCAGTCCTGACCAGCTCTGAATACTGCAAAAGGTGACGGCTTTGCTTATAATAGCCCTCCAAAGACAAAGTTAATGTACGCGCAGGCTGATAGTAAACGCCTCCCGCCCACTGCCACGAGCGCATAGGGATGAAGGGCTGATGTGGTAGGAACCCAATAGTCGGTAGGCAGCTCCAAGAAGCTATTTGATATTTTTATGCACATATTGTGTCATTGACGTAAGCGAAGTTTTAAACGACAAATTCGACAGGGGGCTGATACTTTAACAGCCAGTCGGGGGTCAGCGTTTACAAAAATTTTGTGAGATATTGAGAACAGTGCCACGTTTACACCGGCGTTAAAACTCCAGTGTTTATCGAGCGTAACCTCATCCTCGCCATACACATTCCACTCGTGTGCATTGTTACGATACGAACTGCTAGTGCTTATAGTGTCAATATCCAGGCCCGTACCATAGTAGTTTTTATGCCGTCGGGTTTGCGGATGAAACATGTGAAAGGTGTAGTCGTGTCCCATACGGATATGGTGATGAGGCGACGGACGATAGTCGAAAGCGGTGCGATAGCCCACATCATCAATCGTCGACCGGTATCCGTGCGAGTTATACATCACGCTGGTTTCACCAGCATGAGGGAGATGACGGCGTCATACGATCGTCATCTACATAGCTATACTTTGAAACATTGTGAGTATACACCGCCGTAAAGTTAGCAAACAGCTTGGGAGAAAACAGGTATTCCCAGTTGGCTGCAACGTTAAAGTTACCCCAGTTCATCTTAAATTCGCTCACCTCGGTGTCGCCATAGTCTGTTTCAACAATCTTATCCCCTTGTATGAATACGGTCTTCGCCCGAATACATACTGAGCGAAAGGCGTGACCTGTCGCTAAATATGTTGGTTACCTTAGCGTTGAAATCGTGGAAAAAATAGTTTAAGGTAATATCGTCTTCGTCAGCATCGTTCATCCTATTATATATGGCAAAGAAAGGACGCGTGAGCAAATCGAGCCAGCTTCGCCTCAGACCGATATTATAAGATGTACGCCCTTTTGCGTATAGGGCCTTCGAATTGTACACTGCCATCAAGCATACCGATGCGGTAACTGCCATGAAAATGATTGAAGTCGCCATCGCGCGTACGCACGTCGATAACCGATGACAGACGCCCGCCATAACGTGCCGGGAAGCCGCTTTTATAGAAATCGACGTTCTTTACCATGTCGGCGTTGAACGAAGAAAAATAGTCCCTAACGAGTGGTTTACCTGATAAAGTGGCGTTCCGTCAATCATGAAAAAGGTTCTCATCGTTGTTGCCACCATGCACATAAAGACCGCTCATCAGCTCTATTCCTTCTGAAACGCCGCTGGCACGCTGCAGGGTTTTTACCACATCGGCACTGCTGAGCAGTGAAAACTCGGTTTTAATGTCGCGCATATTCAGCGATATTTTACCCGTCTGTGTGTGCATAGCGGTGAATTTAGTCGCCCGTTACCACTACTTCTCCCAGCCGGGCATTCTCCTTCAGCGTAATATTCTCGGTTCTGTTCGATGCCAGCTGAAGCGAAATATGTTTGTCTTCGAAACCGATATAGCTGCAACGCAAACGATGTTCGCCCACAGGCAGTGTAAGAGAAAAGAAGCTCATAGGCGTTGGTCATGGTGCCAAGACCCGTAGTCTGGTCAAAGATAGTGGCATTAATCAGCGTTTCTCCACCCCGTCCTTTACAAAACCGCTTATCGGTATAGGTTCGTACGGGGCTTCCTTCTTGTGTCGCGACTCGTCGGCAGCAGCTGTTTTTGCCGGGCTGTTGCGCTGTTTCAGCAACACATATGTACCTTGCAGCTCGTAGCCGATATTGGTGTCGCGAAACAATGCCTTCAACGCCCTGGCAGTAGTAAGATGCAACAGCGACTGCCCTTCGTAAATTTTGCTTTAACGGTAGCGACGCATCACAAATAAAATGCACCTGATGCGTGCGCTGCAACCAGTCGATTTGCTGGCGAATTGTCATGCCTGCATTCTGCCCTTTAGCTGTAACAGCCAGCAGAAACATAGAGGCAAAAACGAGAATTCTTATAAATGATCAGTTTAGTTTTTTGTTATTTTTGTTACAACTATGACGCATCAACCTGCAAAACTCCCCCAAAAATATCAGAACTATTTTTAAAAATTTTTATTCTCCCGAGTTCACGGCCAAAAAGATAGACGAATGTAACCAGCTGGGCATAAATACAGAACCCGGATAATTGAACCATACCGGTGTAAAACAACTGCCGATACGCCCTTACGGTACCAGCTTTTACACCATACAGTATCACACATTGTGGTTATAATGTCATTGTTCGACGGTTGTCGGCACCGTTGACGACCGTCACACCTATCGTTCGACGGCTGCCATACACGCTGCTGACGGCCGCCGAACAACAAACAAAACGACAAAAAGGAACATTCAATCGTTCATAAAGCCAGTACAAAACCAATATAATTGGAGGAGAAACAGCCAACAACTGTATATTGATGCGCATGGCATCATTGCGCATGGGCATGGATATAAAAACAAATTTCAAAGCATCAGTGAAACCGAATAGAAAAATTTTTGTACGATACCCGCGCAACAATTTTCACAGCCCGTGCCATTTCGTGTTCGACCGTTTTTTTCGGTAATGCCAAGTTGTGCAGCAATGTCTTTATACTTCATACCATCGCGCTTTCCCATTAGCAACACTTTGTTTTCTGCGCTCGGGCAAGCTGTCAATAGCTGCCCTGCAAACGTGCTTCAATAACCGATTGTTCCTGAGCTTCGCTATCGCTGATGGCTCCATCCAGGTCGTAAGGGGTGATATTGTTGGCGGTAGGTTTCGTACGGCGCAGATAATCAATACAGCCATTACGAACCGCTGTGTAGAGAAGGGCACGCGGCTGTACCGGAATATGTTGCCATAACTTGACAAAACACTCCTGTACAATATCTTCAGCCTCACTGCTGCTGCCCGCGCAAATAGTGCATGGCATACAGACAAAGCGGCCGATAATAAGCTTCTTGAACAATGCCTCTATATTCATATTAATAAAAATACCTGCATAACGGCCGGCCTTATAAGCCATACTTTCTGAGGGCTTTATCTCGTCATTCCGTTATCTTTCTTGTTCTGTATTTCATAGAACAAAAGGGTTTCTTCTGAGACAAAATTACATAAAAAGACATAGAAAACAATGTTATTTATCATAAATAACAGCATATAAAGCCGATGAGCCAGCTTAATTCTATTGAGAAAATAAAGCGGAATCGCCTGTCGCAAGGCAATTCCGCAAATGCTGAAAACAACATAAAAGAGTTGTTGCTATGCAATAATATACAATTAAATTTTTATTACACTAAAGCTTCAGAGCTTTGAAATTCTGTATTCGATGTGATATTATTTATCCCACGCATCAAAGCCAATCGGATAGCTGTCAGTCTGTGCGGTCTCATCGTTTTCGATGAAAAATCCGGGCTTTGCAAGTCCTTCGTTCTCACCAACTGCATGTGAACTAATAATAAATTGGGCCAGATTCTCTTCGGTTTTCAACGTAATCACGCCTGTTTTAGGTTCTGTATATTTAAATTTCATCGTATTATCATTTTTAATGATGATATAGACAAGGCTGTAAACCAGCCTGTATCATAGTAATTCATCGTGTACTTGTTATATTTATTTTACAATTTTTCTTTCTGTTAACAATATAAATTCCATGCGAAGGATGTTCTGTACGTCGGCCCTGAAGGTCGTAAAGTTTCTCGTTCTTCTCTGTATCAACAGTTTGGGCACTCCCTATTTCTGTTGCAGTTCCATCAATAGTCGAATCAAAATCAACAATAATACCCTTTGCTGATGATACAGATGAGGGCAAACACAAACCAGCACTGATGAGCAGGTAATTTAATAGATGTTCCGTTTCGTACGCCTTTGTTTGTAAAAACCTATGCCGTCATCACCATTAGCCAACACAAAAATATCTCGTTGCCTGACACGTTGAATTCTTCTCCTGTTGCCGTGCCAACAAGTAAATTTCCTGTAACATCTTCTTCCACTCCGTCAACATAAGCACGATAACTTACAGTGCTATTCTGGGGGTAGCCTTCAAAATAAAACCAGTTTGTTTAGGTAATAACTACCGGGTCCGAAAGCCTTAACTTTGGCCCTTCTGTAAAAAGGCGCAGTGGTATCATAGGTTACTCCTTGTTACAATATATAAGCCGTACATCCTGCTGGTACTTCAAAATTCTCGTTGTTTAAAGAGTATGAAGTATAAACCCGTTGCACCAATATCAAGCTTCTCTACATAGGGAACTGGGGTGTTATCAAACGCATTCATCTTCCAATCTACACGTGATTTGTAAACCTTTGAATAATCTGTCGGTAGAAAAACTTTTACATCTCGTCAAATCCATATTAAAACGAAGGGTATGGGGAAAGGTGCATCACTGAACGTATTTACAGGTACTTCCGTAGGTAAAATATATATTTCTTCCATAGGAACACCAGAAACTCCTCCCAAACCAAACTGAAAAATAATACCATTATGATATTTTTAAACTGCTGGGAATCACAATGCGCTTCATGGAAGGTAAGTGAATAAAGGGCTGCCATTTCAATTGCTCTAAATTATCAGGTAGAATAAGTTCTGCAAAGATGTAAGTGGATTGTTGCTATTTGAAAAACCTGTAAAAGAATACTTAACACCAGAAGCATCCTTGATTAAATTGGGAATAACAAGACGAGTTACAGCATCCAGATTATCAACATCAACAAGTTGAACCGTTTTTCCGATTCATCTAAGACACTAAAATGCAATGTTAAACCATCGTCATTTACAACTGTGAATTGTCTTGTTGATTATGAATAAACAAATACCGCAGCAATAAGACATACAAGGTAATTCTTTTTCTATTAATAATAGAATTTGATAATTAAAACTAAAAATACATAAATGCTTATAGCTTAAAAACAAGGAAAGTACTATAAAACCACACACACAAGAAAGCAAAGGGTTTCGGATAAAATCCGTCACCTTTTACACTAAAAAGTCCCAAATCTACATGTAAATAGACACGCAGAAGAACTATAATTATAAATTAAATGTGATATGTATGTGTTAATAAAATATCTGAAAGCTCCAAATATAAAGCTTTAAAAATACGCAAAGGAATAAAAACATAATAATATAATCTCTTTGGTAAAGATACAATAATGATAGATTGTTCACACCGCAAAGTTATGCTTTCTAACTATTATAGATAAAATGAATATACAGTAAAATACAAAGAATAATATAATTTTTCTATTTAAATGACAAAAAGATTACTTTTGTTATCGAAAAATAGCACATAATCTGAATACAAAAAGCCTTTACAAATACAGAACAATCCCATATAAATACAGAAAGCTCCCTCGTAAACAAGAAAAGAAAACCTGCATAAATACAAAAAGTACTACTTCTAAATACGAAACATACACTTCCCTGAACACGAAAAAGAGCCCTAAATAAATATGAAAAAGTACACCTTATAAATTCAAAACAGGCTTTTTCTGAACACGAAAAAGAGCCCCTTATAACTCAAAACAGACTTTTCTGAACACGAAAAGAGCCCTTTACAAACACGAAAGATACTCCTTACAAACACGCAAAAAGCCCTCTACAAATACACAGAAATTCTCCATAAACACCGAAACAGAACTCCCTACAAACGACGAAAAAAGCCCTGAAGACATTTCTGTCTTCAGGGCTTTCGATCAAAAAGAAGGCGGCTACCTACTCTCCCGCATTGCATTGCAGTACCATCGGCGCAAGTGGGCTTTAACTTCTCTGTTCGGAATGGGAAGAGGTGGAACACCACCGCAATAACCACCTGATGTATCTTTCGCTGCGCACCATAGAAAAATGCCTGAACAGACAATACCAATACGGTGCGAAGGTATAGGTGACCCTATCGCCACAAGCAAAGACCGTATTACATAACCATCCATATCCAATCCAGAATAAGACATGCAATACCATACAACTGAAAAACATGAGCCATACACGAGAAAGTCCGGGCAATTAGTAGCGCTCGGCTTTTGACGTCACCGTCTTTACACCTGCGCCCTATCAACGTCGTCGTCTGCGACGACCCTCAAGGGAGTTCTAATCTTGCGGTGGGCTTCGCGCTTAGATGCTTTCAGCGCTTATCCCGTCCAGACTCAGATACCCAGCGGTGCACCCTGGCGGCACAACTGGTAAACCGGAGGTCTGTCCATCACGGTCCTCCTCGTACTAGTGACGGCTCACGCAAAAACTCCTGCGCCCACGATAGATAGAGACCGAACTGTCTCTACGACGCTCTGAACCCAGCTCTGCGTGCCACTTTAATGGGCGAACAGCCCAACCCTTGGGACCTTCTCCAGCCCCAGGATGTGACGAGCTGACATCGAGGTGCCAAACCACCCTGTCGATATGAGCCTTGGGGGATCAGCCTGTTATCCCCGGAGTACCTTTTATCCTTTGAGCGACGGAGTTTCCATACACATCCGCCGGATCACTATGCCTCAGTTTCCTGCCTGCTCGGCATGTCTGCCTCCCCAGTCAAGCGCCCTTATGCCATTACACTTTTAAAGGCCGGTTACTAATCGGCCTGAGGGCACCTTTGGGGAGCCTCCGTTACGCTTTTTGGAGGCGACCACCCCAGTCAAACCACCCGTTAAACAGTGTCCGCGATATATCGCGTTAGACCTCAGACAGCCAAAGGGCCGTATTTCAAGTGATGGCTCCACACATACTGGCGTACATGATTCGATGCTCCGGCCTATCCCATACATCGGATGACCAAGGTCAATGCTAAGCTGTAGTAAAGGTTCACGGGGTCTTTTCGTCCCATCGCGGGTAATCGGCATCTCACCGATACTACAATTTCACTGAGATCATGGTTGAGACAGTGTCCGGATCATTACACCATTCGTGCAGGTCGGAACTTACCCGACAAGGAATTTCGCTACCTTAGGACCGTTATAGTTACGGCCGCCGTTTACCGGGGGCTTCAATTCAAACCTTCACCCATAATATAGGATGAGCTCTCTCTTAACCTTCCGGCACCGGGCAGGTGTCAGGCTGTATACGTCATCTTTCGAGTTTGCACAGCCCTGTGTTTTTGTTAAACAGTTGCCTGGACCTATTCTCTGCGCCTCATTGAAACATGAGGACCCTTTATCCCGAAGTTACAGGGTCAATTTGCTCAGTTCCTCAACCATGAATCTCTCAACGCCTTAGTATGTTCTACCCGTCTACCTGTGTCGGTTTGCGGTACGGGTGCCCTGTGGTTATGCTTTAGCGGATTTTTCCGGGAGTATGATTACCAGCGCTATTGCCGCTGTCCGAAAACAGAAGCATACTGTCAGAGTTCCGCTCTGGGTCCGGATTTGCCTGGACCCATCTACACGTACACCCTTCAACGGGGACTTCTGTCGCCCGCGGCTGTGTCACTGCTCCGTCTCCACATCGCCCAAAAGGGCAGTAACGGAATATTAACCGTTTCTACCATCGCCCTCACCTTTCGGCTGAGACTTAGACCCGACTAACCCCGGGATGACTGGCATTGCCCGGGAAACCTTAGACTTACGGCGGAGGGAATCTTACCTCTTATCGTTACTTATACCCACATTTGCTTTTCCATGCGCTCCAGACTCGGTTACCCAAATCATTCAACGCACATGGAATGCTCCCTCACCGATACTTTTATTATTACTATCCCGCGCCTTCGGTATCTGCCTTATACCCGATTATTATCCATGCCCGGACCCTCGACTAGTGAGCTGTTACGCACTCTTTGAATGAATGGCTGCTCCAAGCCAACATCCTAGCTGTCACGGGGACCAGACTTCGTTAGACTAACTCAGGCAGAATTCCGGGACCTTAGACGACGGTCTGGATTCTTTCCTCCGGGGACGGACCTTAGCACCCGCCCCCTTACTGCATGACAGCCGAACAAGAGCATTCGAGTTCGTCAGGACTTGATAGGCGGTGAAGCCCTCGCGTCCTATCGGTCGCTCTACCTTCTTGGTCTTGTCATCGCGGCACCTAAATGCCTTTCGGGGAGTACGAGCTATCTCCAAGTTTGATTGGCCTTTCACCCCTACGACACAACTCATCCAGAAGCTTTTCAACGCTTATTGGTGCGGACCTCCATCCGGTGTTACCCGGACTTCATCCTGGTCATGTGAGATCACTTTGGTTTCGCGTCTACCCCCACCGACTATAACGCCCTATTCAGGCTCGCTTTCACTACGGATAACGTGACTCATGCGTCACTTAACCTCGCCGGTGACGGTAACTCGTAGGTTCATTATGCAAAAAGGCACGCCGTCACTCTATAACAGAGCTCCGACCGCTTGTAGGCGAATGGGTCTCAGGAACTATTTCACTCTTCTTGTCGAAGTACTTTTTCACCTTTCCCTCACGGTACTCGTTCACTCATCGGTCTCATTCGAGTATTTAGCCTACCGGATGGGCCCGCGGATTCGCGCAAGATTACTCGTGTCCCGCGTTACTCAGATACCGCTACGCCACGGCACGCTTCGGATAAGGGGCTTTCACCCGCTATGGCGGAACTTTCCAGTTCCTTCTCCTCACGATTCGTGTACGATGGCGCGGTCCCACAACCCCGGCATGGCATTGCTACCATGACGGTTTGGGCTTTTCCCCGTTCGCTCGCCACTACTAAGGGAATCATTATTTATTTTTCCTTCCTCGGGGTACTAAGATGTTTCAGTTCCCCTGGTTAGCTCTCTGCATAAGGCAGAGTAGACAAGCTTCACAGTCGGTCTGTCCCATTCGGAAATCAACGGATCAAGGGTTATTTGCACCTACCCGTCGCTTATCGCAGCTTATCACGTCCTTCATCGCCTGAATGAGCCTAGGCATCCACCATCTCGCCCTTTCTTACTTTCTCTGATAACCCGCACCTGTCTTTAAAACGGCTGTCCACAAGGGAATGCCAAAAACAAATACGGACGCTCATACTTTCAGCTGTATTGTCTTGTGAATAAAAATTCTATTCACGAAAGTCTTTCTGTTTTGAACTTTGTTACTTTTACAGTTTTGCTTGTGTCAATATGTCAAAGAACGGTGAAAGATAACAGAGCAGAAGAATTAAAAGTATTAACCTTAAACTCTTGACTCCATTGCTTTCTGAGTGGAGAAACAAGATCGCGAATCTTGAGCGGCCCTGAAGCCGAAATCTCCTGAAGTATCTTTTTATCCAAATATTATTAGTATATTCCAAATAAAAATACCTCTATCTCTTATTAATATAAACAGTATCCGTAGTACGGGAAGCTTGTAGGGACTCCATTCAACGAATCCTTTCAATCCCCTGTTCCATCTCCATGGTTCATGAAGACGGACCATTACCTTCTGTACTCATCTATAAGCGCACGCTCCAGAAAGGAGGTGTTCCAGCCGCACCTTCCGGTACGGCTACCTTGTTACGACTTAGCCCCAATTACCAGTTTCCTTTGCCCTAGGGCCGATCCTTACGGTCACGGACTTCAGGCACCCTGGCTTTCATGGCTTGACGGGCGGTGCTACAAGGCCCGGGAACGTATTCACCGCGCCATGGCTGATGCGCGATTACTAGCGAATCCAGCTTCAGGTCGGGCTGCAGACCCCAGTCCGAACTGAGGGAGGCTTTCATGATTTGAATGACCTTGCGGGCATCCTGCTCGCTGTAAATTTCCATTGTAACACGTGTAGCCCCGACGTAAGGGCTGTGCTGATTTGACGTCATCCCCACCTTCCTCACACCTTACGGTGGCAGTATCTGCAGAGTGCCCAGCATTACCTGATGGCAACTGAAGACAGGGGTTGCGCTCGTTATGGCACTTAAGCCGACACCTCACGGCACGAGCTGACGACAACCATGCAGCACCTCTCACCAGCGCCCCGGAAGGGCCCTCGATATCTCTATCCTCGTTCACTGGCAATTCAAGCCCGGTAAGGTTCCTCGCGTATCATCGAATTAAACCACATGTTCCTCCGCTTGTGCGGGCCCCGTCAATTCCTTTTGAGTTTCACCGTTGCCGGCGTACTCCCAGGTGGGATGCTTAATGCTTTCGCTTGGTCTCTGACTTTAAAAGCCAAAAACGGGCATCCATCGTTTACTGTGCGGACTACCAGGGTATCTAATCCTGTTCGATACCCGCACCTTCGAGCTTAAGCGTCAGTTGCGCTCCCGTCAGCTGCCTTCGCAATCGGAGTTCTTCGTCATATCTAAGCATTTCACCGCTACACGACGAATTCCGCCTGCGTTGCGCGAACTCAAGCAGACCAGTTTGCGCTGCAGTCAGACGTTGGGCGCCTGAATTTCACAACACACTTAATCTGCGGCCTACGCCCCTTTAAACCCAATAAATCTGGATAACACCAGGACCTTCCGTATTACCGCGGCTGGCACGGAATTAGCCGGGTCCTTATTCGCAGGGTACATGCAATGAAACACACGTGAATCACTTTATCCCCATACAAAAGCAGTTTACAACCCATAGGGCCGTCATCCTGCACGCTACTTGGCTGGTTCAGGCTCCCGCCCATTGACCAATATTCCTCACTGCTGCCTCCCGTAGGAGTTTGGACCGTGTCTCAGTTCCAATGTGGGGACCTTCCTCTCAGAACCCCTACTGATCGATGCCCTGGTGGGCCGTTACCCCGCCAGCAAGCTAATCAGACGCATCCCCATCCATAACCGAAATTCTTTGCTCCCATTCTGATGCCGTCATGGGAGTACAGCTAAGGTAATAGGCCGCATTTCTACGGGGTATCCCTTTAGTTATGGGAAGGTTGGATACGCGTTACTCACCCGTGCGCCGGTCGACGACAGAAAGCAGCAAGCTGCTTTCCCGTTTCTCGACTTGCATGTGTTAGGGCCTGTAGCTAGCGTTCATCCTGAGCCAGGATCAAACTCTCCATTGTAAAATAGTGTTTTTAAAGGCAAAAGGTAAAGAGTAAAAATTAAAAATAATAATTATACCCTCAACTTTATAACCTTCAGTTGTAATGTCTAGTCTCAGTACGCTTATCCGATAATCAAGTTTTCTGGTAATGAAATTGTTCCGGCTTTCATCTTCCCCCTAAAGGACAGGTGAAAGCTTCGGACGGTTCGTTTCTTTTTACCCTGGTCTTCATACAAATGCTTTTCAAAGCCTTTAACGGCTGAAACAGGCACGAAGACCGCTTCTTGTACTACTTCTTCTGTTTATGTAAATCTCTCAAAGAACTCTTTCTTTTCAGGGCCGTAATGCTTCTTTCCGAGCTGCCCCGGCAATCATTTCGTCAATCATGGTAAGGATTCGTTTCCTGAATTGCGGATGCAAAGGTATATAGAATTTTAGATTCATGCAGCTTTTTATGAGAAAAAAATTTAAAAGAAATGCCATTTTTCTGCTTTCGTGGCTTTCGACGCGTCACCAGCTGTCCAAACACATTATTATATATAGAAGGCCGCGAGAGGAGACAACGGGCACATCTGCACAAGCCACAGACAGCCTCCTCTACCCCCTGCCCTGTGGTTTCCATCATACAACATGGCGTAACCCGTCAGTCTTTCAAACCAGATGCAGCTCTCTTTTTGAGAGAAGGCATGTGGCAATAGCCTGTAAGGGTCATTGTTCGGCGACTCGTCAGCAGCGCTGCCGGCGGCCGTCATGCTTGCGGTACGGCGGTCGCCGTACAACGGGTGTGACGGACGGCGGACGATGAACCCTGCGCCTGTATTGCACGGGAAAAAGGATGCAGGGGGCAAAGATACTTTCAGTCTCGTCAGGCAGCAGGAAGATGATGGCAGGGACGAACAGATTCAGTCTGTCAGGCGGCAGGAAGATGAAATCAGGGCCACCGCTGATGCGATGGCCCTGATTCGATTATAGAAGAAATTATAATTATTCTTGTTTAGTTATCCCATCTGTCAGCAGCTTCCGGGGCTTTGATTATGGACATAAGCTGTACCTGCTGCGGCATCTCGTCAAAAATCCTCAACACTACACCATTTTGGCTCCTGCCACGCCGGGACCGGGCGTACTGAAATAAACAGGCTGGCTGCAAGTCTCACCCTGGGAACTGCGTTTACACATACAATTGCGGAACAATATATTTTTGCTTTCTCATGACTGTTTTTTCTTTTCTGATTTGAATTTTATGCAACACGAAAGTGTGCTTTTCCTATTTGACTCACCACCTTGCGTCCACCGTGGATATAGACACCGGCCGTGGCAGGTTTTGCAGGTAAACGAGTACCGAGAGCGTATACCATGCCTCAGGGTCGGCCGTACGGGCATTGTCTGAAGGCAGCACAATGCTCTCAATACCGGTTGTTTCGCCGTCCTCGAATATCAGGCGGAACTGCTTTGCATTGCTTTGACCAGGTCTTGGGAAAGACAGACTCGCGCGGTATTCGGGAATCATCGTATTGTCGCACTCGTCAGAATCCGGCTGCATAGGCGGCGTTGCCCGAGTGCCAGTAGAAGTCGTAGTTGCTGCCGCTGCGCGATTTTACAGTCACGCCTCCGCCGGCTCTGCAGCAGGGTTTGTCGTCAGGCTCACGGCTGCCGGTGTATAGGAAGGTATACTCATCGACGCTGGCGCTGTTGCCCCGAACAGGAATCCGCCCATGGCGCGGCTTTACACCCTTGTTAAGCTGGGCTGCCGCCGTGCCGAAGCCCTGCGAGTGTGCCGGCGTTGTCTGAAGGCAGAGCCGTAAGCGTAAGGTCGCCTACCTTGGCCTGTGAGGTGAATCGGCCAAGCGCTGGCGTCAGAAGTTCTAGCCGGCAAGGGCATTGGTATTGTTCTGCACCGTAAGCGAGGAAAGCGTCGGCGTAAAGCCGAGGTCGTTGTCACCCAGTACCGAGGGATTCTTGCACTCGGCTTCGGTCGCGGGCATGCGAGAAGTCGTACTGGTTATTGTATGTTGTACCGCCATACGTCAAAGCTGTCGTCGGCCTTTGTAATGCTGCCTGGGGCATAAAGTGTGCCTGCGGTGGTCTTCTTAAGGTCAACGGGGGCATACACCATCGTCTTGCTCGTGTTTAGATTCCATTTTGTAGCATACAAAGCGGCCTTGCCCTTCGGCACGATAAAGCCGGGCCGCCCTTGACGTTGGCAAAAAGGCTGATGGTGGATGTCATTGACCGTACCCTCGTCGGTTATTGTAACTACTGTGGGGTAGGTTTTTAATTAATCGTGCTGTTTGCATCAGCCTTCAAATTGCCACGGAGGGTAAGGGAGGTGATGGAGAGTCATAAAACAACTGTGAATTGGCCAACTCTTCCATATTATGAATGTCTACTTTTTGTAGATTAGGGCATGGAGTATAAGGCATGAACTGCGTATCAACAAGCTTTTTCAGTTTTAGCGCATTTAATTCTTTCAAGGCTGTACACATGGTACCAAGAGATTAAATAACTCTTCAACATCAGGTAATGAAATTTTTCTAAAGTAGTTAGACCATATGTTATAAAGGCATGATCATTCGATATTTTGGTAGCTCCATTGACCGTGATACTTGATACAGAGGCATCTGGTGAAGACAACATTCCGCTAGTCGCAAGTTCACAACCATTAGATAAGTTTACAACTGTTGTTTTACTATGAGAGAGAAACCAGGTACAGAATACTCGTTGAAGCTTTGGAGCATTAAATGTTTGTAGCCCCAACTCAGCAAAAACTTTCGAGTTATCACCAGCATAGTTACCATCAATAGAAGTTAGCTCTGGGATGTCTAATACTTGTAAGGTTGGTAATTCATATATAACGTTGCCACATTTCTTTATGGTTACAAGTTTAGGAAGCCTGATAGAAGACAATGCTGAAAGATTCCTAAATAAATTTCGACAAGTATCTATATTCTTTAATTCGGGGAAAATATATAGAGGTGATAACAGGATCATCAAATAATAAAGAACATCTCTTAAGTAAAACCAATTGAGGAAAATCTACTGAAACGCAATTTGTAAATTGGCTACATAAAGGCAGATCGTATTGTGTAGTATTCCCTACAATACTCTTTATGGACTCTCCCTTTAATAGATGTCGGAGCACCTTTAAAAAGCGTACTCGAAAATGATATTGCTGTTACATTATATGTCTTTCCATTATAAGAGACTGTTGTTGGAATAACAATGTCACCCGAAGTTAGAGATGATGCCGTGATGGTTGCATCGTCACCCGAGAATGTGTAGGTGTAATTGCCGATTGTAACCTGTGCCATCGTCCTGACTGGCGCAAGCAGAAATGCGGCAAGAAAAGCAAAGAAAAAGATGTAACTTTCGTTTCATATCCATTGTTGTTTAAAACTTTGTGTGAAACTAATGTGTAATAACTTAAATGTAAAAATGTAATAGAAATAATATTTATCCTGACAAGAGCACAAAACCGCTGTAACATCACTTACAACACAGGCATAAGCCGTTAAGGGCAGGAAACAATCGCGCGATTCCCTGCCACAAGGTTCGTCCCCGTGCATAAGCCCTGCACAGGCGCCCGTATGTAATTATGTGTTTAAACGCAGTTAAACCAATCCCCTAAAGGCTTCTATGGTTTACTTGTGTGTGTGTGTGTGTGTGTTAGCAAATTATTTGGAACTGCCAAATAAAAAGCGTTAAAAGATACAGCATTGTCTACATTTGTATACACCGATGCGGGCAACAAACTGCTGGGATTTAAAAAATAACCGTATCATTCTAACTGAATAACCTTTGATTTTATACAACGCTGCAAAATTAAGAAAATAATAATTGAATAATTACTATAAAAACAACAACTTTATGCACAGAAATATCAAATAAAGGTTTTAACGTCAGCCTTATTGAAGCATAAAAATGCGAAAACAAAGGCAGCATTATTCTTCAACAAGTCATATTATACTGGCTTTCAGCCCTGAAAGCCACCCAGCATCTGCTCCATTTCCTTCTGCTTAAGAATAAAAAGAATGTTTTTACCGTCGGGTGTGTAATTGACATTTGAACAAAAACCAGAAAAGTTAAACAAATATCATATTTTAATTTTTATCTTTGCTCGGTAATAGATTTTGCGCATCTCATATTGTTAAAATATGCAGCAAAACACATTAATCATATATTAAACAACGACACATAACTTTCAACATGACCGCTCATCAAAATAGCCATTCTTACACTTTCTACCCTACCTTCGGCATGCTATGGATACGCGACTTCAGAAGAAACCGAAAGATGCTATGCCCATGCAGGGCGATGATGATTATCAAAAGTCATACTGGCTTTCCCTGTTGCCAAGCAACAAGTGGAAATACATATGGAGTAATTTTCGCAATTTATCGTTGCAAAGTTGGAATAACTATCTCTGCTGTGCTGGGTGGCCATCAATCTGTATGGCATAGGTGGAATGACCGAAAGTAGTATGATTGCCATCTGCGTGTTGCTGATATTTCACATTAAACAGGGTACTAATTCTTTGAAAAGCCTACCGGGATTTTTCAAAAATACAAAAGGTCTCATTTCTGATATTATCGGATGGTGTTTGTTCGGTAGTCCACCGAGTGGACTCCAGGTGATGAGGGACACCGATTACGCAACAAATCGTATCAGCTGAAAGACTATATCATTACCTCTTTTTGATGCTCCTGGAGCCACGTTACCCACGTGCACATATACACGGATAACGTTGCCGTAGAATCAAAAAAATTCCTGATTCAATTTTTCTATGAGGACAAAAAGTACGCTCAATGATATTCTGCGCGCCATAGCTCCACGATTTAAAAAGACTGCGACACAGACGATTTTTCCTTAGTTTAGACGAAGCAGCAGATGCAGAGGATGCAGGGCTGGCTGCATACCTGCTACTCATACGCACCTGACAGCAAAGAACGTCCTCCGTTTACATCGCAAACAGGTGGACGTCCTAACCTGCCTGCCAACATTGCATGGCCCTGTCACATGGGAAGACCGATGAGTTGTCTGGCACAAATCAGAATAAGTGAGATGCAAGACGGCAGCGAAACGGAGACTCCAGAATCGCCATTAGGGAGAAAAAGGTACGCTTTTTCTTCTTTGCGGATTTAAAGACACAGAATCGTGATGACCAGGAATCGTACAAGGTTATTTATCTGCCAGATGAACCTGTTGTACCAGAACGCCCCTACCCCGACGACCTTACTGCATCGTTTCGATCTCGATAGCATACCCATAGTTCTGGCACCTGATTTAGGCTTCTATGATTATATGAGTTACGGGTATGCTGAGGATGGACAGACGATGACGAAAGTCAACGTACGACGCTGTCATCAACCTGTATTTTAATGATCACAATATGGATATAGGACATATGTTTTGCGGGCACAATGGATAGAGCATTCTCCTATCACATATTAAAGATTGCAAACAGACAATGTATTTTTGTTACTTCAATTACAAGGGTCTTGCAGACGATGAAGAGATCTGCATCCTCTGCAGATAGGAAGACCTGAATCATTAATGTTCTTTTATATTAAGAATGAGGACTTAGAGAAGCGCGACTTCACACATGTATTGGTGGAGTGGCATGATTTAAAAGTAAAAGGGTAAAAAAGTAAAAAGGTAAAAAGGATGATGGAAAGGTTATATGGTAAAAAGAGTAAAAAGTAAAAAGGATGATGGAAAGGTTATATGGTGAAAAGAGTAGTAAAAAGGATGATGGAAAGGTTGAAGGGTAAAAAGAGTAAAAAGGTAAAGGGGACAGAGAAAGATAAGAAAACAAAAGAGTAAAAAGCAAAAGGTGGTCAGGACGTGGACAGCTCTAAGTTGATAAAAACGCCAAGATATATACATGATTGGAAGATGTGAGTTATGCAAATATGAGACAAGACAGAATATGGAAAAACTATCGTGATAAGGAATATGCCTCTCAAGGAACTTCGCAAACAACTGAAACGTCTGGCATCATAAAGATCTGGCAGGCATGGATTAGACTTTTCCTTAAATATAATGGAGACCCGCGATCCTGATCTGAATATTATTCTGCTAAGGCGCGGACATGCCAGCGATGCAGACTTTCTTACCTTATGCGATGCGCTGTTTACTAAGCTGACCGATAAAGATATTGATGCCAAGGCATGGTTTACTCCATCAGACCGTACCCTGCAGGGATTACACAGCATCAGGATATATTGGTCAGAACAAAAAGGCAGAAGAATCACAGTGACGATGACGGCTATTCAGAATTTTTCATATCTTAAGTTGACTGCATCCGATGGCTCTATATTTCAGGAAGACGAAGAAGCTCTTGATAGATTACCCGACGATACTACCGTAGAAGCATGTTTTCAAAGCTTCAGCAGGTACACGCGCGCATACACATCGTTCTCACCTGCAAAAACATTTCCACCATCGCCAGAGAATATTATCGAAATCAGTCAGAAATTAACGCTCAGCCAAAAACTCCACGCGCGCTATATTATGCTGGCTTTTTGGAGGTTCGAAAATAGGAGAAAAGTACAGGCTTTATAGACTGTCTTGTCGGCGTCCTTGCACCTATTGTTGCTTTCTTTGCGCTTGTTATCGTAGCGGTTCTTGGTGCCTGGGCTTATAATGACACACTGTTACCTTTCCAAAATGCCATTATACTGGTATATCTGTATTATCGTAGGCTGTCACTAGTAGTAGCTGTTGTTCGGGGAACAGCTATCATATAGAAAAATAACTGTTTAGCCCCCTGGTCTTATATGGAACGAAATAGTACCACAATCTTTCTATATACTTTATATTTGGGTATTGCTGTTGGATTAACACAGGCTCTTATATTTGGTATCAATGAGCATTTTCGATCTAAAAAATGTTGAATATCGTAAAGCAATAGTAAGTGAAGTAGAGGAAGAACGAACAAAATCGGGAGACCCTAATAACAAGGTTGTATTATATTTGCCACAAACAGGTACATACATTCATCTTTTCGTTGGTCAACGAACATACTACAAGCCCGGCATGAAATGTCGTCTTAAAGTGCATCGTGGCCTGTTTGGTATGTATGTCGCAGACGATATTGAGGATTCACACTAAAAAGTATAACAAATAAAGGGCATAAGGGAAACAGCTTAATATAGCAACTATTTGATTCAGGATACACTTAATGGATAATACGTACTCATCACATACTTATATTGCCATTGACCTTAAAAAGTTTCTATGCTTCGGGTAGAATGTGGAGAGCGTGGGCTTAATCCACAACCACTAACCTTGCTGAGTAGCTGATGAAAAGCCGTACGCAAAAACCATATGTCTTGCCGTTTCACCCCTCACTTAAGCAATATGGTATACCTGGAAGACCGCGTCTTTTTGAGGTGATTGGACGTATAAGACAACAAACTATGAACGAAAAACTGGCCGCAAAAGAACAGAAGTTCACAGGAAAAATCGACAGATGACCTCGCACTTAAAGCTGATAATAGCCTGGTTGTAGATTATATTACCGCAAGTCCGCGCATGGCATTATACATTAAATATAGCGCACTGCATCTACCAAATATATCTGAAATACTTTTGTACCTGAGGACATACATGTCTACTCTATCGATGAAATATTCATTGATATTACCATCTATCTTGCCACCCATCGTATGACGACCACACGAACTTACCACGAAAATTGTAAAGGAAGTACTTTGTGAGACGGGTATCACGGCAACGGCAGGGATAGGCTCAAATTTATATCTTTGCAAAGTGGCTATGGACATTGTGGCCAAGCATATCCCCTGCAGATGCAGACGGTGTACGCATAGCTGAACTTAACGAAATGAGCTATCGACAGCAACTTTGGGATCATAAACCACTAACCGACTTCTGGCGAGTGGGACGCGGAATGGCAAAAATTGAACGTGTACGGTATAACAACCATGGGACAGATAGCACGGCAATCGATAACAAATGAAGAATTATTGTATCGACTTTTTCGGTATCAATGCCGAATTGCTTTGATTGACCATGCCTGGGGATGGGGAGCCTTGCACCATGGAGATGATAAAAATATCGGCCACAAGCCCCATCTATCGTCAGCGGACAGGTATTACAAAACCCTTATCGCTTAAACAGGCTAGAACTGTTGCCCGCGAAATGGCTGACTCGTTGTCTCTAGACCTCTTTGACAAGCGTCTTGTCACAAAGGAAATAGTGACTGACAGGATATGATTGCACATCATTGACACAACAAGACATTAGTTACACTGGGCCTATAACCATTGATTATCATGGCAGACAGGTGCCAGCAACATGTCACACGGAACGAAAAGACTCGAACATTATACTTCGTCTTCACGACTCATTATGCAGACAGTGAGTAATTTATTCGATAAAATAGTAGAGCCTCAACTACTTGTCAGACGAATCAGTATTGCAGCTGAAGATGTAAAAACCGAACTCGAAGCTGCACAAGAAAACAATAAGCCTATTCTGCTTAGTCTGTTTACCAACTATGATTCTAGCATATTCAACAGCAAAAGAGGCTAAAAGAACAAAGCTCGTGAACGCCGAATGCAAGAAGCTACATTAAGTATTAAGAAACGATATGGCAAAAAATGCTACTACGTGGGCTTTGATTTTTACAGATGGTGCCACCACGCGAACGCAACCAACAAATAGGGAGGACAAGGCTTAAACATGCTTCTTAGGGTTATTCAATAAAAAGGAAGGAGAAAAACTGTCATTTATGGACTATTCTGACATTATTAATCTATCACACACATACATCAAACCGACATAAACGCATGTCGCTCTATGAACGATGCAGCCCAATTCTGCACCTCTTTTCTGCACTGACTGGCTTTGATGAAGCTATTGACGAATCAGCTCAAATCAACTATTTAGATTATATTGAACAGCCACATAGGCTTCGCCCGTCTCTGTTGACCAACAAAACCTGTTAGTAGTGAGCATAATCTGAATGCCCCATAAGAACTCAACGAATCATGGCGCCTATACGTTATAACAATATTCATGGATATATGGAAACGTACAGAAACAGTAAGAACAAAAAGAGTAAAATGTATGTTTTATCTTTTATGTGTCATATTAATAATATCTAGCTGTGCTGATAAAAAGAATAGATATGGTGTAAACTTTATCAACTGCAAAGGAGTATTATAAAGTTACCTCTATTGAATTCCTCTTGAACATACGCCCCTCCTATACATCGGATGGATATGGGATAATCCGCTAAAAAGACGGAGTTCCTGTTACTTAAAAAGCGCAATTTAATAAAGAACAATAGGATAATTTGGGAATGTGATATATATTTGGGACGCAAACTTATATGACATATAGATGGAAGTATACGAGAATCTTTGGATGTTACATACGATTTTGAAGAAAAGAAATGGGAGTACGTCTATCATACTGCTAAAAAGAAATTACAATAGCATTGCTTTTCTCAAATTAAAAATTTATATCATAGTATTGATGTCGTAATATCAAAATGTGAAGCGGACTCTATTCTATCCTCTTGGAATTTATAATTGATTTGGTCATCTTCAACTATATGATTTCTCCATATAAGTGTATCAAAATGGTAATTTAACTTGTAGCGACGATTTATTGTACATTGTCAAATTAAAGTAAACGATTAAAAAGATTAGATGTTAGAAACTAAAAGGCAAAAACTGTTTCAAAGAGTATTTTTGATAGCATTGGTCAACAGAAAAACAAATGACGGCATCTTTTTATTGGACACCTCTCTTTACCCATAAAAACGAAATGAAAAATATATATTAGTAAATATTATCTTATTAGCTATTTTTGTATATGTTTTTGTCGTTATACTATCATAGAAAAAGCCATTATAAGTTGTGAGAGTCCGATACATAAATTCTCAGTATTAGAAGTTAATTGCAGTAGTGGATACCGAGGAGGTTCAAATATTCTAGTAGAATCTCAATACAAAGCAATATTATGTAGGAATTACAGCGAGTCAATGTAAAATATTTTTAACCCCAAAAAGATAAAAACTTTTTACGACAAAGAAAACGATAAAATTTTTGAACAACACGATGTAACAATAAGATATATAGTATGGTACTTTATTCTTTATTTATGTTCATGTGTTTGGTTGTTTGTAATAGTGTAAAGAATCAGAAATCTTCAAATCAGTAATTGTAAAAATAAAAAGAAGTTTGGATAAATGTAACAACAGCTTGTAGAACGGGAGTAAAAAGCTTCTTTGGGAAGCATTGTCGACCAATTACTAATGAAAAATAATTGAAAACAAATAATGAAGTATGGCAAGAAATAGAACAAAAATATTGTGCTTTATCTTTGGAGGAATATTTGTTGCTATCACTCTTCATGATGAGTCCGTTTTATATTGATATATCGTGGAAAAAGTCAATATAAATCAAGACCACTTCAACAAAAAGTATGTAACACTTGCAAACTTCCTTAATTTGAATCAGGGTTCACAACTTTCTGTATTCATCATTTTTACAGATGATGATTTAAAGCAACTACCGCATGATATACCACATCATAAAAATTCTCTATAGCAATAACGATAATCTTATCAAACAGCTTCTAAATGCTTCTTTTTAATACTGGTGGAGATATGACAACAGTTAGTAGCAAGATCGTTATATGTCAAGGTAGAAAAAATATTTGAAGCTCAAATTTTTGCTGAGTAATGAAAATATCGGATTACAAAAAGTAGTGAAATAGGTTGGATTGAGGCTGTAAACACAAAAAACTCTCATAAAAATAATATCAAGATTCGACATATATAAATACCCTATATTAATAATATAAGGAATAAGATAAAAATAAAGCAAAATTCAATCAACAAAAAGAATTTTTGATAATAAAAAGAATGAAATAACAGAGTAAATAACTATATTTGCTGTTGTTTACTTTTTGTTTGACAACATACAGCAAAATAAAGGTCAAACTATTAAATGGTAGTATATTTGAACCAGAAGGGCATCAATCGTTATGCTGCTTGCTGATTTTTATACTTGAGTTATTCTATTTATGTACAAGAAGCAGTTATAGCAGTGTTATTCAATTTGTATACAATGAGGAGGATCGACTATTTTGATAATATTAATTATAAATGCTTTGTCATCATGTGATTGTTTTTATAAACGAAAAACTTTAAGAATTGCAAATAGTATATCTGCTACGGAATCTCAAGGGCGAGGTGCGCTTGTGTCTGTATAAAAACGGACAAAATGGCAATAGGATTTGATAGTATATGCATCTCACAAAAGGAGCATTTGTAGAGCATCCGTATAATTACAGAGATTACAATAGTGAAACATTAATAGTTGACAGAGATAGCTATCAATTTATAATTATCTTATCAGGTAGTGATAGCTTGCAAAAACAAAGGTTATGGAGAAACTTGGGAAATAGATAATATTCCTGCGTTTGAAGCACCGTACGCTTAATTATTATTTTGAAAGGCAAGTCCCACCCTGATACCATTGTGGTTACAATCTATGACATTCGTGAATTACCTAAGAGAGAGTTATAAAGGAAATATCTTTTACAAGGCACATGAGAAATAGTTGTACAAAGGGAAATGTGGCGAAGCAATTATTACTGACAACGTACAAAAGGCATACACATATCATAATATTTCTAAACCTATATTCAATCGTATCAGCTATTTGTTGATCACCAATGGATATATCCCAAATTACTTCTAGAGAGGCGTCGAAGAATTTGGTTTTACAGAGTGTAGAACAATAGAGATTGCTTTTTGAACGTCCATTGGTACCTGGAGGTGGAGGTATATCGAAAGGAATTTGTTCTATTGCTATCAATTTGCCCCTTTTAACACTATATGAGTATTGATAATATAGATATGTAGGAAGAATAGCTCCTTTGTGGTCAAGTAATTTTAACGAATTAATTCTAATGAAAGGAATCGTATCTCCAGTTAATAGAAAATGATATTCAAAAATTATTATACATAATAGAATCTACATTCGACAGGGTTTCATGCACAAAAATAAACTTTTCCATAGAGTCAGATAATAAATTATCTGACTCTATGTTGCTCAGGGACAAAAAGAACTATTAGAAGAACATTTGATTACTTGGTAATTCTTTGTTTTTCCTTGTACAAAAACAATCCCAACCTGTTTGTACTATACATGATGTCATAAAGAAACTGGCAAACATGCAAACAATAACTAAATATTTCATTCTTCTTGTTTTTGCTCCTTTCGATTTTTCTATCGCATTTGTAATATCCTTTAGTGCTACAGAGTAAGCTGCATCAAAATTACTGGCTTATCATTAAAAATTTGCTTTCCGTTTTGACTTGTTGGACTATCTAAGTTCATCATATTATGAGACTTAGGTGTACGTTGTCAAACAAAAAGTGCACAACTGCAAATATAGTTATTTATTCTGATATTTTATTCTTTTATTATCAAAAATTCTTTTGTTGGTCATGCAAATATACCTTGGTTTTGTTATAATTCATACTACATAAAAGACTTAATTAAAGTACAAGTTTTGAACTTTTTGTTTGATGACGCACATTTCCTAATTAGTTATTAAAAGGGGTTGGCCCAAGGTTGTATCACTTTCATAACTATGATACAATTATTCATTAAACTATTATTTCTTTGATCTTGGGCTTACATTGAACTTCCATACTATAGAGCACATCAAGTAACTTGGTAAACTATTATACCGGATTTCCTGTTCTTCCCTGCTTATTCATCTCATATTTAGTAGTTGATCTCTGATGAAGCAAATCATAACCAGTAATCTTGGCTAATAAAGCGCCATTTATGAAACTACGAGCCAAATGCGCATTCCAAATCCATTCGGCTATATTCATCATAGCGCTATAATATCCTCGACGTCCATACATTCCAAAAGTTTGAACCGAACGAAAGTTTCCATGGAAGTTGCAATTCTGCTTCAAAGCCCAGTCTGTAGTCACCTGCATGAATATTTTTCAAACCCACTTCTACTACTGTTAATGTAATAGTAAGTACTATTAGCATAAAGTGTGAATTCATATTTCTCATTAGGTCTAAAATTCAACTTTACATTAGCACCATACTGCCAGTTGTTTACAATGCTTCTTATAATTCCTGCGCTTATATCAGTTGTTGTCATGTCAACGTTATGGTCATAATCAATTGTTAGATGGTTGTCAAGTGTCCATTTTCGAGCACTGTCAAGGGGTAGCTTTATAGTCAATCTGTACGTTTGTACGCCAATTTCCATTAACACTTACAGGTTGCATTGTTGCTGTACCAGTTACAGTGTTATACAAGGTAGCAAACGCTATATCATTGTCTGTTTTATTGTAATTTATCGAAGCATGCCACATTCGTTGTCCCTTTCCTTCATGCTTTAAGGATAGTGACGCATTATATCTGTGAATATTCCTCAAATTTGGATTACCTGATATTAAGAACAATGGATCAGAGTCATCACGATAGTCTATCATGTTTACAAGATTAGGAATTTCTGATTTTATGCTTGCATTTAGTTCCCAGTTGTATGTCTGTCCCCAACGAAAATATGCTTCAGGTTCAAAAGAATATGGTGTTTCTTTTTACATCTTTTCTGCCAGCTCTTACATAGAACATATTTTTTATTCACCACTCGTAAAGGCATTCTGATGTAACCGAATTCAATATTAAGTTTATTAGCTCCAGATGCTGCATTGAGATACCATTCAAAAATATTCTATGGTGATTCTGATATTCTGTGTACCAATAGCTATTATTGTTATCTATTACTGCCAAGAGTGCATTCTTTGCTGATGGAAAGTATATCATAGTGCAAACTATCGAATCCTACTAGTTTGTCAAGTCTGTATAGCTCATTGTTTGTTTTTGTTGTATTTAAAAATTATAATCATATCCTGGTTGTAAAACTCCATCCTGGCCAATTCCAATAATAACTGATGTTTCCTCTCACATCCAAATTATTGTTGTAAAGCTTCAGATAATTATTTCTAAAGTCGCGTGCATTGACCGTATTCATATATCGAAGATCATAGAGTGAAAAGCGGTCTGCATCTTGCTTGGTATACTGCACGCCAAATCCTGTATACAATAAATCTACAACGCTTATATTAAAATTGTTTTTCATTTGCAAATTTTATATTAAACTGCTCGTAGGGTATGGGTTTGTTTTCTCATTCAATTCATTCAACAAAGAGTTTCCTTCAGAATTTGAGGGTGAAAGCTGATTTATATTTATCGTTATGCTTATATAAAATATCAAGTGTAGAATGTGTACTATATTTACCATTTTTCTTCATAATTAAATGCATTTTTACTATCAAATATAGTAGACTTATTAATAGTTCCATCTTGTGCATGTTGATAAATATTTCTACTTGGTAGATATACTCTGCATTTTTAACATTTGAATATCTTCGCCATTATGCGAAATAGTATTGCTTGTGCTAATCCATTTGAACATGTCGCCACCAAAAGAATTTTTGCATAGCTCACATTTGCAGTTCTATTAGTTTGTAATCCATTCGTATTTTTCTTGTGGGGTCCATTGCCTTTGTATATTAGCAATTTGATTGTCATTAAGGTTGTTGACGTTTGCAAAAGCTAATAACATCTCTTTTCTGTGAATTTTTCATTCCAAAACCTTTCAGCGCAAATCTACCATTGGTACCAGCACCGGATTCAGCATTACCGAATATAGTTGCATCATATTCCTTTTTCAACTTTACATCCATAACTAAACTCTGATCTCCCATATTACTCTCGCATAAGGCGCGACATAGTTCCTAATCGCTTGTATACCTTAATGCTTGTTGACAGTATAAGATGGAAGATTTTCTAAGGGCCATTTTGGGATTTCCTGTAAAGAAATCGCGTCCATTAATCAACAAACTCTCAATTAATTTTTCCATTAACATATATCTGTCCATCTTTTTAGTTAATTGTGCTCCTGGCAAACGTGACACCAACGCATCAAAGCATACTTCCTTCTGCAAGATTAAATGCATCAGCATTGTAAACAATAGTGTCTCCACTCATCATCATCTTGATTTTTGTTGCTTTCACTACAACATCAGACAATTCTATGTAGTCGTGTTCCATCAAGATTGGCTTTGCAAATATATAAGACTGACGTGAGCTTTTTAATTCAACGTCAATGTAGGCGTCCTTATAGCCGGGCATCACTGCCTTAATGATATAACGGCCTATTTCCTTAATTTTATCATTGAATACATACCGAGCCTGTTTGTCTTGGAGATGGGGAATTGTGCTTCCTCAACAGTAGCGAGTTGTCGTGTCAATCACAGTGCTATCAGTATTCATCAGATAAATCTTCGCAGGTATAGCAACTCCATTCATTTTATCAGCAACACGCCCCTGAATGTTGTGACCAAAGTTTTGACCACACACATTAAGAAAACAAAAGAGAGAAAAATATCACAATCAATGTTAATTTATTCATAGTAAAAAGATAATGAGGGCGCCTTAAGTTATTATTTACAAGACACACCATTAATTAATATTTAGAAATTTTTACTTTATAGTTAGGCCAGCAGATAACCCCAACATACAGAGAAAAACATATTCTTCCTGTCATTCTATGTATTCAAGGATATCCGTTTCTGTTACTATGGAAAATAGTTTTTACCAATATCATTCTCTGGATAAGTTTTCAATATATTTTTAGCTAAAGACAACTTCTTTTTCACAAAGTTTTGTTGAGTTTCTCCGGCCTCAAAGTTGCAATACCAGCTATCACAACTATTAATTATAAGACTATTTTTTTCATGCAGTACATCTCCTCCTAAAATGGGTACATTTTTCTTTCAACTTAGAAATAAGAATAAGTGCCTGTTGTTTGGGAAAGCTAAGCGTTTATCCCCAAATGCATTAAGGAATAGTATTTCTTCATATTAGTTTGCTTTGATAGTCTGTGGTTTATAGATTTTTGATGAATTCAACTGTTTGTTGTCAAACAAAAGTGCACAACTGCTAATATAATTGCATTGTTTTGATATTTCATTTGTATGTTATCAAATAAAAGTTTAATTACAAATATAGTTATTTTGTTTTATATTTGCCTGAATTTTATTATTTTTAATCTTTTCGCAATTAGTTTACAGTTGTATGAATAATGTGATGACGGCCGTAGTACATATATGATGACGATTGTGATACTACTGCGTACGACGATAGCCACGACATATTTGACGGCCGGTGTATCTTTTTTACTTTAATGACATTTTATACTATGATTACAAGCAAAAGTAGTAGATATATTTCATGTTAGAAATTATGTTTATGAAGATTTAAAAATATTCTCTATTCAATGTGTTGGATTGTTGAATAAATTGGTCTCACTGTCTTAAATTTAAAAATATTGTTTATCAAATTGTAAATTAGGCTATAATATCTATTTACTTATATATTATTTTTATAAGGCGTATAATATAACATATGTGTATAGCATCACTTTTTAGTTGTAGACGTAATAAAAGGTAGAAGGAAAATTATAGATATACAATAAATATTATAGATTTAAACTCGATACTTCTGTATGCCTGGATTGATAAAAAGTCATTAAAAACAGGTAGACTATTATGATGGTATTAAATTTCATAAGTTTGCTCAGTTATACCTTGTACAGAAGTGTATACTTATATATTTACCCTAACCAATAATTTTAGAGAGAGATAACATAGAAGAATCAATCATATAATTTATAAAAACATAGTAATAAATTACAATCTTAAGTAACTCTATTTGCAACTGCAGCCTGAACGACAACGTACAAATTATATATATATACTCTTTTGAATCTATATCTCATCAAGATACGCACAATCGTATCTTTATTTACAGGGTAATATCGATAGGAGAGGTTACTTCCTTCTGTCTACACGAAATAGACGGAGTCACTCGTTATTTTTAACCATGTAACTCCCTCTAAACCCAATAACCATATATAATGATGTTTTGGAGGTATGCAATTTTGCCTTGCTCATATTCATCAAGCAGCTTGTTATTATAATAAAAGAAACTTAAATGATTATGTACTTTTCATAGACTTTTTAATGGACTATTGAATCATAAGAATACAAAAATAAAATATTATACTATACTATACGTGCAAAATAGTTCCGTTCTCCAATAGAACACTAGCACCATTTATCTTGAGATTCTTATTTACCATTTTAATTTCATAATATAGTACCACATCATATTTTCTAAGCTCCCACTATATCTGGTATAAAAACTTGATAGCTGACACGATAGATGTTAAAAGAATATTTACTACATTTATCGTTTTGAGAGAATGTTACCAAAACCATAATCCGATGTTATTAGGTCACGGTCTAATCCACTTTTGTTTCAGTCTCATTTACCAATTTTCCAAATAAAACGCGTGAGTACAAGTTTTTGATACAAGCTATCAACTGCTTATGATACTATCTGACGAGGTTTTACCTCAAATGCGGTATTACATGTCAGCACTTTTCAAAGAAAAATTCAGCGTTTGAATCTTGAGCTTTCATAGGAAGTAACGATACATAGCATACAATCAAGTATATTTTTCGCATATTCTTCATAATAAATGTTGCACGTTGTCAAACACAAAAGTGCATAACTGCAAATATAGTTATTTACTTTGATATGTCATTGTTTTATTATCGAAAATTCTTTTATTGATTGAATTTTTGCTCTATTATTTCTCTTATCTTTTTGATTTTCTCCCCTGCCCTAAATATACGTCTTTAGGTGTAAGATAATCCAACGATTCACGAAAATCTTTCTTTTATAGAATTTCACCCAAAGCGTATGTTTTATAATTAGTATAAGGAAAAACGCTCATGGGGAGGATTGAATGCTCTCAGAGAAACATATTGTAGAGTACCGACAACGGGAACCGTATACCTGATAATATCTCGACAAATAGTGGTTAAACTTTCTTTAGAGCATCCAGAGCTCGCCCTCAGTAAATTATCATATTGGAAGAGAGTCAGATATTTGTTTGCAAAGTGTTTTATCATTATATGAAAGAGGTCTACTATTGTAACGTATGGAGCATGATTTATCTTTCTACAGCTGATGAATTCCATCATAAGACAAAATTCGCCAGTCGAGATGTGGCAGACCGATTTTCTCTTGAACCTTCAAATAGTATCATAAACGTACAATCTATTGTATAATAGTCCTTTAATTAGAATACTAATAAAAATGAGATTTCATGGAAAATCTTTGGTAGAATCAATTTTGTGTAAATTTGGGTGCAGAAATCAAAACACCCAAAAAAGTATGAACATCAAGCGGAATATCATCTTCACGTTGGAAAGCAGGAAGAAGGACGGAGTACTCATTGTTAGAGAATGTACCTATCCGTATGCGTGTTAATTTTGCTTCCAAACGAATTGAATTCACTAGGTTATCGTATTGATGCTGCGAAATGGGATTCTGATAAGCAGCGAGTAAGAAACGGTTGTACAAACAAATGAAAACAATCAGCTTCTGAAATCAATGCTTCACTCTTGAGCTATTATACAGAAGTGCAGGAAATCTTCAAGAAGTTTGAAGTAGAAGAAAGTAATGCCAACCCCTGAACAAATAAAAGAAGCATTCAATGCGCTGCACAAACCCTGTGAGGAAGAAGTCAAAATCGAGAAAATCAACACCTAATGCTTTCTACAAGGTATTTGATGAGTTTGTACGAGATTGCGGACGACAGAACGACTGGACTGATTCTACTTTACGAGAAGTTTGCTGCTGTGAAAAATCATTTGATGAACTTTCGTGATGGACTTACATTTGATTTCTTTGATGAGAAAGGTCTAAATGATTATGTTGCCTATCTTCGTGATGTAAAGGAAATGCGCACTCTACTATTGGCAAGCAACTCAGTTTCTTAAAAGTGGTTTTTACGCTGGGCTTTTCAAGAAAGGTCTGCATCAGAACAATGCTTACGATAGCTATAAACCTAAACTCAAAAAGCACACGAAGAAAATCATCTTCTTCACATGGGAGGAACTGAACAAACTCCGAGAGTTCGAAATACCAGCTGCCAAGCAAGCTTTGGACAGGGTGCGTGATGTTTTTCTTTTCCAATGCTTTACGGGGTTGCGCTACTCCGATGTGTTTAATCTTCGTAGAAGTGATATAAAGGGTGACCACATTGAGGTGACGACAGTTAAGACTTCTGATAGCCTGATTATCGAGTTGAACAAGCATAGTAAAGCAATTCTTGATAAATACAAGGATGTGGCATTTGAAGATGACAAAGTGTTGCCTGTCATTACTAATCAAAAGATGAACGATTATCTTAAAGAGTAGCTGAACTCGCTAGGGCATTGACGAGCCTGTACGTCAAACTTATTATAGAGGTAATGAACGCATTGACGAAGTTATACCTAAATATGCTCTGCTTGGAACACACGCTGGTCGTAGAACGTTTATCTGTAATGCACTTGCATTGGGTATTCCTCCGCAAGTAGTTATGAAATGGACAGGGGCACAGCGATTACAAGGCTGTGAAACCATACATAGATATTGCGGACGACATCAAAGGCAAATGCCATGAGTAAATTCAATCAATTATAACACCGAAACAATGATGAGCCAAGAAATAAATAAAGCAGAGAATCAATATTTATCATCTCGTTGTACGAGCCATCGGTTCTGACCTCGAGACATACGCAAGTACGCATGATAGCCTCTGCAAATGCAGATATGCTCTTCCACTATTGGAAAAGTAGGGACATTTTATTCTCTACCTCCAAAAAGAAAGAAGGTTGAAAGCAAAGTTATAGATAATCTTTCCAAGGAGATACGTTCTAAATATCCAGATAAGAAAGGGCTATTCCACTCGTAACCTTATCTATATGTGCCAATTCGCTAAAGCCTATCCTATGGAGGTTCTATTAGAAATGGGTAAGGTTGAAAAACAACTTTAATAGTACTTCGGTAGATAATGTATTACAACTTACAAACGAACTCAATTAATTTACGCAAGAACCTCTTGCGCAAATTCAAGCATCAGGGTAATCAAGGAGATATAATTACGCAAGAAGCTCTTGCACAATTAGGAGAGATGTCTGAAACGTACTGTCCGTCATTTACCAACACGATATAAATCAGATAGAGAAATTTTTCAAGCAGTCTGCCGTAGTTCGCACTAACTGGGCAAAGCCATGTTATATTGCTTAATAGCAAAGCTGCCTTTTGGGTGAACGCTATTGGTATATCACGCAGGCGGTTGCCAATGGTTGAGTAGTAATGTTCTGCAAATGCAGATTGAAACCAATCTTTTCGCCTCGGCAGATTACGGCAAAGAAAGTGAGCAACTTCTCGTGCGATTACCCAAACCGTAAAAGCGACCTTGCCAACTATCTGATGAAAGACCCATATATCTTTGATATGATGGGGACAGACAGATAAAATGACAGAACGAGACATTGAACGGCAATTGGTTTCGCATATTACGAAATATCTTTCTGGAAATGGGTAGTGGCTTTGCATTTTTGTGGCGCAGCAGAAGCATTTTTGAAGTGGGCGATTCTGATTTCTATGCCGACCTCATACTCTATAACATCCAACTACATGCATACGTTGTTATCGAACTTAAAGCCACACCTTTCAAGCCTGAATATATGGGACAACTGAACTTTTACATCAATGTAGTAGATGACACTCTACGTGGCGAATACGACAACAAGACCATCGGCTTGCTTCTCTGTAATGGTGGTGATAAAGTGGTGGCACAATATGCTCTTTCTGGCTATGATCAGCCTATTGGTGTCAGTGATTATCAACTGACAAAGGCTATTCCTGAGAATTTGAAATCAGCTCTGCCTACGGTGGAGGAGGTTGAGGAAGAGTTAAGTAAGATTGTGGAGCAAAAATACAACTAAAACATTTATATTATGTCCAATAACATCAAGGAATTACTATCTCAGTTATTACCATTACATCATGCTGAACAAGAGAGGCTAAAGAAAGAAAAAGAAGGAAGGAAAAAGCTTTAATGTGTTTTTCTGCGTTGGATATATGCTCTGACGAAGTACGCTTGCATTCACGTTTACTCGCACATTACTCAATCCAAAGGCAAACCATGTTTTGGGAAATGAATTTCTCAAATTGTTCCTTATAGCTTTGGGATTGCTAGAGGATTATATTACATATTGTAAAGAGGCAGATAGTTGAACGAACCATAGGAGAAGTAACAGAAACTACTGGCGGCCGTATAGATATTATTCTTGAAGATAGGGGACATGCCGTTATCATTGAAAATAAAGATTTATGCAGGTGACCAACCTAATCAACTGCTTCGATATTATAACTATGGGAGTAAAAACGTTTGTGGGAAAATAATTTCAAATTAGTTTATCTTACTTTATATGGTAATGAACCTTCTAGACTCATTAGGAGGAGAAAATTTTGAATTTATCAAACTTTCCTATGCACAGGATGTTCTAAAGCTGTTAAAAAAGTTAATGAAGAGTAAACCCCAAAAGCCTGTTCACCGCACCATCAAAGATTATATCACGATTATCAAACAACTTACAGGTCAAGATATGGACTACAGAATATCAACAAAATATTATTGAAAGCTATTAAAGATGACAATATTGAAAGTTACTTCCGAATTGCTACTGTTAAAGGAACAAATCGGAGATAAATTAATAAAAGAGACCACATAATTGAACCTTTAATAGGCCTTTGGATTTAAACAACGTCAAGATGACAATGGTGCTTTATGGAAAAAGTTTGAATAGCATTATTTTTATCGTTATTAAAAACAGATGAGGCATATTGGGGAAAAGTGTGGATTGCGGTTTACTTCGGAGGATAAGACAATTGCGCTGCAACCTAAATTAGATTGCTTTTTACACATGAAACTAACCAAAAATTATCCTTATGGTTGGAGTTGGATTTCTGATAACGAAGGTAACAACTGGCGTGCCCCGCTCAATATCCTGCAATTGGAAAAAGAAGAAGTGTTGACGTGGATAAAGGATAAGATTAGCGAAATAAAACTTGTTTCAAAATCTAAAAATTTAGAAAAGATATAATAACCCATAACAATCTAAGATGACTATACTTCAAATCTCAGATACCCGCACAATCGACATCAGCTGCTGACCAATTTACCAACAGCTGATGTTTTGGTGCATTGTGGAGACTTTACTGATATGGGTACAGAAGAGGAGGCACTCAACTTCCTGAACTGGTTAATCGAACAACCCTACCGTCATAAGATTTTTGTCACGAGGCAATCACGATCTATGTTTATGGGAAGCTGAAAACATAGAAGACTTGCCCTAATAATATTTATTTCTTGCAAGACAGAGGCTGTGAAATCGAGGGTGTGAGATTCTTTTGGTTTGACATACAATCATCAAGAGAGCATCATACCGCATGGTGTAGACGTACTTATTACACACGAACCACCTGCGATGATACTGGACGAATCCAACGGAATACATTGGGGAATCTATCTTTGAGAAATAAGGTATTGGAAGTAAAACCCAAATTTCATCTTTTTGGCCACGCTCATGACGCATACGGCACAGAACAACAAGGAATGACTACCTTTTCAAACGGTAGCCGTCCTTAACGACCATTATTAGTTGTGTAACGCTCCTTTGTTGCATAAGGTTTTAACTGATAGTTAATGCGTATTCTAACGGTACTAAATATTTTCTTAAAACGTTTGCTATTTCTTCAAATGCATCTTTAGCTCTCTTTGTTCTTGCTTAATCTTATCCTGTTGTAGCGACAACTCGGCTTGCCGTTGCAGGGCTTGCCCATAATCACAACCTTTCTGTTGCATCTGCTGAATGGCTTTGCTATTGCGATGCGTTACAAATATGCTGTCAAGATGTGCGAAGTCTGAAGCGGTAGCTTTTGCCCTGCATACGCAGATAGCGGTAACGCAGGTCGTAATCGGAGGCTGTTTGCAGTTTGTTGGCTCCCATACCGAAGAACCAGCAACTCACCATGACCAGCCCACAAACCAATAAGAGTAGCATACGCTCAGCTAATTGTACGCTTGCAAAGAGCGAGTAGTTCTTAAATTCTACGGGCTTTTTGTTGCTTGCTGATGAGCTGTTGCAAGGCTTCAAACTTTCGGGTCGAGCTTTCTTACTTGATTGTGAGAGTGCCTCCAAAACAAAAAAGTTGATGCTCCTTGATTTTGGCTTGAGTTTCTTTCGAGAGATGGATTTGCACAGCTTCTTGCGTTTTAATACGCTATCTCGCTGTTGAGTAGATAGTTGTTCTGCAATAGTGGTGCGTAGTTCTGCTTGCGCTTTACTGATGGTTTTACATTCTTGTTTGAGTTCTTCGAGAATATCGAGAACAGGTGCTATTTCGTTATTCATACTGATATAAATTTTGATGTGATTAAATTCTACGTTTGCGATTAGCTTTATTGCGAAGTTTCTTTTGAAGCGAAGTTCATCAACATCTACGCCATTACTTGGGTGTTGGCATAGAAAAACACTTCACTAATTGCTTCAGATAGGTCGGTAATGAAATTGCTTTCATCTACAGAATCTGCCATAGGCTCATTTTGTAGATGAATTTTCTCTTGTCTGTGAGAATTTTGTTCTATCTCAGCATTGAGGCGCGAGAAAGAGCATGAGCGGTCTATCTTTGAGCCACTGAAACTGCATCCGTCTTTTTCAAAGATGATCCCTTGAACAACATCGGTATTGCCTTTCGTCTTGAAACGAGTGGTAATATCTTGTTGCTCTAATTCTGCAACAAAAATCTTTCCAAGTCTGAGATTGAGGTAATATAGACTTAATGGCATCGAATATCTCATACTGCAATTTATCTTCACCTCTCAATCGCGAGCGGTTTACCTCTTGCTTTCCTTCGCCAATGGTTAGACCATAACGCTCAGTCAGTTCCCGGCAAATCTTTGTAGAGCGGTATTTTTCATTGCGGTCGCTGATGGTTTTGCCGTCATTTCCAATGCGATTGATACAAATGTGCAGGTGCGGATGCTGGCGGTCGCTGTGCCTTACGATAAGGCTCTGTGTGTCGCCATAGCCCATTTTTATGAAGATATTCGTTGGCAATCTTCACCATTATGTCATCTGTCAGTCGTTCTGAATCATGTGCTGAGAATGAGAGTATGGTATGACAAACTGTTTTTTGTACATTCGGACGCATAGAGGCTTGCAGAGTTGAAGTCGTGTGCAATGTCATTTGGTAAAAGAACTGCGCACGCCATTAGCTCGTAAAACCTTGACTTGACCTTCACGCTTTGCTAAGCATATAATTAACAACTCCACTGAAGCTTGTTCCTTTAATAATCTTGGCTATCATGGTTTCAATCGTTTCATGAGTTCGTGAATAAGTTGTTTCAGCGCATTCAATTCTTCGTTGAGTGCAGAGATGCCAGCATTGAGTCGATGGGCAATTTGGTTAAGATTGTTTGCCATACCCAGAAACTGTACGGATGAGTTGCATTTCCTCTGGCTTGAATCGGCTCTTTACTTCTGCATTTGTAATGAGCTGCCGTAAAAACTCAGGTCGAGGAATAGAGGCTTCACGTGCTTTTTCCCAATAAGGTGTAGTACTCCATTGTATTAAGCCGGAGAAGCACTTGATATTTACGTTTCTCTGATAAATGTCTTGGTGGGTCGTCCACCTTTATTTTTCTGTTCCATTTTTTTATTTTTGATGAGACCAACGGGATTTTCACCTCCCAAAGGTGGGAGCAAGTAGGTTTTTGAGATACTCAAAAACACAAACTTGCTTCCTGCTTCCCTACTTCCCTGATAAACACTATTTTCTGACACCACGCTTCGTGGTTGGTAATACCATTTGTTTATTTTTTTGGCTTTAGATAGAGCAACAAAGCCATTCGTTGAGGATCTTTGTAAGTTCGATAGCGAACAGAACCATCTATGATAGATGGGCAAAACTGCTTCAAAAACGTCAAACGATTTTCGTCCTGCATCATCATTATCCAGAAAACTCTCAACTTGCTTTGTAGCCTTTTTATCTTCTCTTGAATACGTGGCAAAAGAGCCAAAGGAATTAAGAACTATGGTGTCGCAAGTTGAAGAAGGATTTAGCGTTTGCCACGAAAGAAAATCCATAAATCCCTCAAAGAATTTGTAAAAACGTCTGTGCCTTTACTAATAGTTGTAATCGCTTTTGAGCAATGCAGCCTTTGAAATAAGGGACTACGGATTTCCCAACCGCCAGCATCGTTTGCAAAAGCCAATGGCATAGTATGTCCGATTGGTATTATTGTATCGAATTTCAGAACAGAATCTATTGGCGATGCTGAGAGATATTCCTCGTCTCTGCGATGTAACGTAACAAATAAGGATTGGTAAGTGATTGCACAGATATGATTTCTAATTTGTGCTTAGAGGTTTTTCTTTCACCGCCAAAAGAAAAAAATCTTGATGCATATTTGTTTTGAACCGATTAGAAAGTCAATGGCTTTGTTCATGGTACAATGCTGTAAAAGCACGCTACAAGGTCAATAATATCTCCATGTTTGCCAGTTCGAAAGTCATACCATTGGTTGCGCTCTGTATTTACTTTGAATGATGGCGTACTTTCGTTACGAAGTGGAGAGCAGTACCAAAAATGAATTCCTTGTACACGTGCAGGTGAATAACCCTGTTGCTGCAAATAATCTGTGATAGAGATTTGCTTGATCTTTTGTATTTCCATTGTGATTTTGTTTTGAAGTTTAAAAAGAATAACTCTCAGCCTTTTTCTTTTGGAGGATGAAAGGATTTAGGGTTGGTCGGGCGGTCGTACACAATAGGCACACCTTTTACGTCCGACCAAGTTTGTTTCTCTTTGGTCAGGTTGGTTCAGGTATATATAGCCTATGTCCGACCGACCAAAGGTTTTATTGTAGAGAATTATGGTTGAGCCGATATTTTCCTCGTTCTTCCTTAACCACTATGCCTTTGTTGAGCAAGAATTGCAAAAGCTCCTTGAGCTTTGTTTGTCCGTAGGATTGTCCCACAACTTTTGCATAAGCCTCTTTGAGAGCTACGATAAGTTTACTATATGGCAAGACTTCATTTGTAGAGAAGACTGGTTCCAACGCTTTTCGATGTTCGTTAGTGCTTAACTCTTGGTAGGAGAAATGATGTGACTTCCGTTCATTGTCGGAATACGAGAAATCTATTTGGGGAATGCAAATATTATCTTCAACCTCCTTAAGTCGAAAGGCAAACTTTTCAAAAGGCTTGGAGCGGATAATGGAGGGTGTTACAATACTACGTTCTGGCATGGTATTATCTTTCGTGATTTGAAGAGCGGTTTCTGCCTTGTTGTTGAGTTCCGTTCCAATATGTCCTCGTGCGTTGTCGTCGCCCTTGTTGAGGGTGAAGCTACGGTCTGTATATGGATATTCTGTTCACTTGTCCACTGCATTAGATCACCTACCAACTTGGTTGCTTCCGTTGAGTTGTTGATGTCGAGCATCAAATCCCGAATGCCATCAATGACCACCAAGCCCACGTTAGGCGTGTTGTAGATGGCATAGCGAATGATTTCTCTGCGCTCGTTAGGGTCAGCAATGGCTCTAAGATGACTGAACTTTCAAATTCTGGGGTTCCTTGTCTATCGGTAGTTTTGCCAATCTCAAAATACGTTGCATTACTAGTTGGCAATGATAAGGGCTTTGCTCCGTGTCAAAGTAAAGGATATTTCGTTTTCGATTCGGGGAATGAAGCCTTATACTCCAGCACTTGCCCATTGACAAGGGCTGCTGCAACGATAGCACTCACATTGAAGGCTTTCTTTGCTTTCGCCTTACCTGTCGATACACTGAAGTTACCTAATGTGCCAATAATGGCTTCACCTGCTTGTAGTACAACTGGAGGAAGCGCAAACTCATCGGTTACATGAATGAGCGACTTTTGCCAAATGTTTTTCATAATCAGTCGTGTTCATCATCGTCCTCCTATCTTTCGCCCTGCCAATTCAAGTGCAAGGTCAGCATCAACAATAATCTTGCGTCCTACTTGTGTAATGGCACGATTGATTTTACCACTTTGCTTGATGCGATTAGCTGTAGGCAGACTACACCCAAAGAGGCGTGCAATGCCAGCCAACCCGTACACATATCGCTTTTTCTTCTTTGGAGAAAGAAGCCTTTGTTGATTCCTACTCGTGGACATATTACTGTGTTGTGCAAGGAAAAAGTAATTCTTCACCAGTCATCTGCCAAACAGGCTTGTCCAGTAATTCGTTTATCGTCATAATTCAATTGTTTTGAAATAAATAACTGCCCTTGCGCATAGGGGCTTTTCAGTCAGGTCTGACGATGCAAAAGTAGAGGGCTTTTGATGTTACTCCAAGAGGTAGGGATATTGTGGGAAGTATAGGAAATGCAAGGGAAATCAGCGACTATCAAAAACGCTCAATATACATTCTAAAAGTAATAGAAGCGAATGTAATCGGCTGATTACAAAAAGAAAGCATAAATAAGAATAATAAAAGGTGAACGATTTGGAAACGAGCAGTTCCTTTTCCCTTTCTTTATTCTGCAATGCCTCTAAAAACTCTTTTATTCTTGTTTGCAAAGATATAAATTTTTCACAAGAAGGTATACAGTTTCAAGAAATTTATAGAAAACTTCACTGTATGAAATTGAAGAAAGACAGAGGAGAAAAATTAAACTTTTCTACACCAAAACGAGAGTTCTTCAAACATGTTTTGTAATTTTGCACTTGCTGGTTGACTCTGCGTTATGGTTAAATAAAAACAAGTCACAGTAATTTTCGAGGGTAAGTATGATAGAAGTAATTTAAAAATCACTACCTTTGTACTTGAAATAGCTGTATATCATTAAAACAAAGGATATGGATCTGCCAAAAATAAATCCTGATAATCTCATTGAGACTATCATCGAAATCCGAATAGATCAATATGTCCTCCTGAATTATGGGCGGGAATGATTTCTGCACGTATACAAGAATTGGGATACATTACATACCAGCTCCACAAGTAGTGTTCAGTTAGATAAAAATGGGAAAATGGCAGTTTCTGTGGAGAGAGGTAAAGAGAATATCACATATGGCATTTTTATAAAAGAACACATTCGTTTTTGTAATGCAAGGTAACAGCCTGTCCTTTAATTGTAATATGGGACATTATGTAGGATGGAACATTTACCAAAAAGAAATCAAGGATATCATTACAGCAATGCAAGAATGTAAAATTGCCAAAAGATTATAATCGTGTTCAAATACGTTATATTAGCGAATATCAGGACATTGATATTATAGATTATATTAACGGGAATATTTGTATTGGAGATGAAACGGATCGATTTAGAAGTCAGGAAATAAAAAGCTTAACCGTATAGATGGAAATACAAAGATTTTTGTGTCATTAGTAAATAAAAACAAAAAGGAGGACTCCTAAGGGTAAAGAGTATTCTGCTTCTTTGTTTGATGTAAATATATATGAGAGTTTTGAAAACTCAGATTCTATCAGAAATGGTTATATCCTTATTGGATAAAAATTCATATGGTTGAAAAAGGAAACTTTCTTTGGCCTTTTGAAGAAAGATTTTATTCAATCTTTTAAATCCTGAATATTAAGATGATTGCAAATGCGCCATACATAGAGTCTTGTGTATATGATTATTTTAGCATACCTATTATAAATGAATATATTATCAATGCAAGCGAAAATGAGAATTGTATTGATGATAGTACACTCTTTTTGAATGCATATAAAGATAGGGGTATCTACATCTTCGACTGAAGAAATTATTGACAAAGAACAAAGCATAAGTAGGCAAATTGGTGATTTTACAAAAGTTCAAACTTTTATAAAAAACGCACCAAAAGTATTCGCATCCTCTTCTGAGCAATTTGTAATTACAGCCTTTGAAGAAATGCGAAATGGACTTATACAATTGTCATTAGATTCATTGTTTACAGATCTTTCACAAGAAGAGGAATGTTTATTTATGTATGGACAAAAAGGGACGTAAAAATATTTTTTTAATTTGTTTTTGAAGAAAAATGACGTTGAAAACATTGGTTAATATATCTACTCCAAACGGTAAATATGTCATTGAAGACAATATTGAAAATAGTATTCAACGCGTATTCAAAAAATATTTCAGGCGGAGGGACTATGTGGGAATTTATCCTAAGCATATTTTTACCATATTCCCAATATCATTTTTATAGAACAAAAACAAATTACTTACTCAATCAGGTCTTGTTCTTATTCGTCATATAGAAAGTGATAAAGTACAATGGATTGATAACTCTAATGTATTACATCCTGATTGTATTCAAATTCAAAGTGACCATCTTCGTGATTTGTCAAATAACCTTTTAGGAGTATTTAAAAGTAGATGACATTTTTTTACGGAATAAACAAAGAATATAGACATTCCTATTGTGAGTTGTGGGAAGAAGACACAATGGGGTTAATACCAGCAGACAATGAGTGTTTTAAAGATGAAAAATAGAGGTTTCTATTTCATTCCAATAGATAATTTATTAAAGTGCGATTTGCCTGAAGTTGGAGAACAAAAATGTCATTTTATGATATTTCATACTCCAACAAAATGTAACTTTGGCATATTTCCATTAGACTATTAAATTGCGAAAATAAAGAGATTAGTTCTTTTAGATTTAAATGATAAGAAGAAAAAGGATATGGAAAAAGTGCTAGAGATTTTTGATTGCAGATATAATATCAAGAGAATTAAAGTCATATACTGAAATTCCAGACTATTTATATTTAAAATCATCCCTAAAAAGGAGGAATATTCCTCCTTTTTAGGGATGTAAAGTTCTTATCTGCTCGAATAGTGTGAACTATGTGAGCGATGAGAACTGTGTGAACTATGCGAGCTGTGGCTGCTGTGAGAACTGTGGCTGGCGAGTAGTTTAAACTCGGCAGAGGACTGTTCCAACACCAATGATTGCTCCTGCTGCTGTTCGATATGAGTGTCACTGTTGGTTACCTTAGCGACAATCTTCTCACTAACAGAGGAACAATAGCTTGCACCTGCAAAGGATTGCAGAGACGTTTCTTCTGGTAATAAGAATTCTCCTCATGCTAACCAGAAAAAGAAAAGAAGCAAATGGAGATAGATATGAAGAATATAAGCGGCAATACGACAAATTAAAGTCTTCACCTAACAAAACACCTGAAGTAAAAAAGCAAATAGAAAAATTAAAGAGACAAATGAATCGGGCCAATGAACGTAGAAATTTCAGTGGTGAAAACCATAGTAGAAACCATAAAAAGGTAATAGGGTGATGGACAAATATACTTTTTATAACCAATTATCAATATGGGGAAAAACAGACGTTTTACAAATAGATGCAGCTTCTATGAAAGTTGCAATGAACCAATGGGTTGATGCGTTGAATTTTCCACATATTGGTAATATTAGCAAGTCTAAAGCGAAGCAACATATATATAGTGGAGATATAGAGGAAATACCCTTGAAGAAGTTACATCATATTAGTTGCTTATATGAAAAAGTCAATGGAAAAATAATAGAAGCATATATTGTTCAGCATTGTCATCTTCTTTCAGAATTGCAAACTTTTAATATTATTATTTTATTTAAGGGAGGAACATATGTAAGACAAATACAAGCAGATGGTTACCGTGAAGCGATTCGTCTTTGGGGAAAATACCTCTCTTGGCACTTTTATAATAGCATAGAACGGCAAACAATAAAGGAAGTACTTAAGAATAATTTTGAAGAACTTATAAATTCCCTAATGCCTAAGGTTTGGTCATTCTCCTTAGTGGTAGATAATTCTATATTGGAAATGTTCATAGTAGAGTGTTAGTGAAATGAGAGCCCCATATTCTTTAGTATTTAATTACCTCTTAACACCCATATAAAAGGGTATTAAAACCGCAAGCAATAAACAAGAAAGAACGACGTTAAATAATTGATATGTGTGGAGGAACAGACATCATCGAGCAGCGCACCTACCTGAAGTATTGCAACGGAGCGGAGACGTTCTGCAGTTACGACCCTGCACGCAGACGTTTGCAGAACCTCGTGGTGAATGCTAAGGCAGGTACTATCATGGACAATGCCTACAACTACGATGCAGTGAGCAACGTGCTTGGTGTGAAGAACAATGCTCCACTCCCACAGAGTGGCAAGGCAGGCGGACAGATGAGCCACAGTTATACTTATGACCCACTATATCGTTTGGCAAGCGCAACGGGTACTTATAAGGGAACGGACAATAAAGCCGCTTCTTATACGTTGTCTATGGGCTACGACAATATGCACCGCATCACGAGCAAGAAGCAACACCTCTCGCAGACAGGGTGTGCAGTTTGACAGCACGCTCAACGCAGGCTACGAACTCGCTTATACTTACGGCAAGGATGCGGGCAGAAAGTTCCAGCTTGACAATGTTCGTGATATTAACTACCGAACGGAAGAAACTCCTACGGACAGCACGAACATCAACAACGGACACAAGTACACCTACGACCTCAACGGAAACCTTGTCTATATCAATACCTCACGTGTAAAGAAAGACGGTAAGGAGGATGAAAAGGCAAGTGAGCAGAAGTACCGTTGGGACGAGGAGAATCGCTTGTTGGCAGCTGATGAGAACGGATTTGTGAGCAACTATTGGTATGATGCCGATGGCGAGCGCACAGTTAAGACGAGTGGCGAGAATGAAGCCATCTATGTGAACTCTGAGTTCTCAGGGTGGTAACACTGGTACGGCAAGGTTCAGTCTCTATGTCAGTCCATACCTCGTGGCAGGGACAAGGTGGCAAGTACACCAAGCATATCTATGTAGGCAGCCAGCGTATCGTCAGCAAGTTAGGCGACTTGACTCTTATGGTGCAGACCCAAGACGAATACCGTATGCAGGCAATGAGGCTGATGGGCTTGACTATCAATTACAAGGACAAGTATGCAAAGCAACTGCAATCCATCAAGGACAACTACAAGGCGTTTGATCAACCTTTATAATGGTAAGGACAATGACGACTACGTGAATGGTCAGGGTTTCTGCTGCAACGATGGTACACCGGAGGCGGCACAGGCAAGGGCAATGGCACGCACAAGGGCTGCAAACGGCAACTTTAAGCCCAACGACGACTACGAGAAGATGCAGTTCTACTCACCATCCTGATCATCTTTGGGCAGCAGTAGTTACATCACCAACCTTGATGGCGAAGTAGCCCAGCACATCGAGTATGTGCCATTTGGAGAAGTGTTCATCGAGGAGCGCAACAACACTTGGAACACGCCTTATCTCTTCAACGCCAAAGAGTTTGATGAGGAGACGGGGATGTACTACTATGGTGCGAGGTACTATGAGCCGAGGTTGAGCCTGTGGATGAGTACGGATCTATTGGAAGAGAAGAATTATGGAAATTCAAGTTATGCGTATACCTATAATCCAATTACTTTTTATTGATCCTATTGGCACAGACACAATAAATATATCCTATGTTAATAAAAATGGAAGATAGATGCACCCATAATAGCTGATGGAAAATGACGTCTTTAATGTCGCAAATGGAGATAAAAAGAAACCTATGAATTTTCACAAGGAGAGCATGGGAAGCGAGTGAATTTGTTAAACTTGGAAATAGGTGAAACAAAAGACAGTTATACACTAGAGTGTATCATATATCTGGAGAAGCAGATAATGGCACAGGGTTCTATGTTGCTCCAGGAGGAGAGCCAAGTACAAGAACGGAAGTGGTCGAAGGATTCCTGATGGAACATATCCAATAATTAATCCGACGGCTGGATCACAATGGATAAAACCTGGAGTTGGAGGAAACGTAAGTAATCGAGGAATCAGATTCCACTATGGAGAACAAATCCAAGATCTTGGACAGAAGGATGCTTTTGTTTTATCCTCTGAGTATTCTGTTAATGGAAATACGATCCATTATAATGCTGATGAATCAAAAACGGCATCAAGAAACTTTTGACAATGCTTTGGGAGCCATAGAACATTTTTCATATCGACCTAAAAGTAGGGTCCTATAATAGAAGGGCAACTTTTTAATGCTCCAATTAAACATACCCTAATTCTTAAATCAAGGAAAAAGTAATAATGTTATAGTAAAGTCTCTGTGTTATTGAAGATTTTTCAATAACACAGACCTTTAATTAACTTTTGACACACTCTAAAAATGAAGAAGTCCTTATCTTTGATGTTGTATGTATTTATGTGCAGCTGTTGTCTTGGCTCTTCGAGAGTCTCATTGAATTATAAAAATGATGAATCAACAGACGCACTAGAAGTAAACTCTCCAATCTAGTAGTCCTCTAAATTCTGAAGATAATGAACTAACAGATTCTATAACAACTAATTTTTCTCAGAGCAATGTAACATATTATGGTATCCGGATTTGGCCCCAAGACGAAGAATACTACCAGAAAAGTGTAGAAAACAGGTTGTATCTTGTGTTAGGGATTAATGATACGTTGGTAGTTATATCCGATAACCCAATATTTTTGAGGGCGAATATATTATCAATAAGATCAAAAAGTAGAGCAAGGAAGGTATATTCAAGGTACAATCTTAATTTTGACAATGATCTTCCAATAAGATTTTATGCCACATCTTCATCAGATACTCTTATTTATGAAAAAAATACCAATAAAATCTGCTCCGTATCAATTGTCCAAGGGTATATTGAAGACAAAATAGGTTAATTGGTCTCCCCATATATGTGGGTATGCCTATCAAAGTGCTAAATAGAAAAGTGGGGATAGAGGGAATAATCCCACTTGAAACCTTAACAGAGTATAAGGTAATGTGCGTCATACATCCAGAAGCGGTTCGCTCTCTTTGGGTAGATAAACAATATATCCAATCATTGAAGCAGTTAAGTCACTGTGATATAACAATGATCATATTAAAAATTAAAAGATAACAAGATTGATACCATTGAGTTTACCAATTTTGGGAAATATAAAAATGACGGATGGAATGAGCGTAACATCATATTTAAAAATTTAGATAATGCGGTAATGGCCAAAAGACGTAAAGAAATTCCAGTAAGCGAAAGAACTGTTATTTTTGAAAGGATTACGAAAATGAAAAACATTACCCGTTGGCGGAATTAAATATTGAATAAGATGGGTAATGCTTCAAATCGGAAGTATGGGAGTAGAAAAGCAGAATATGGCATAAAATTCATATCTGACTGAAATACAGCGGATATTGCTTGTTTCTTCTTAGGGTTGCATCATAGGAAAACAGGCAGAAAAGGGAGCGAAAAGGAGGGAGTTCAGTTACCAAATCGTTCGAAAAACGATGAAAGGAAAAGGACGGCTGAAAGTGGTAACTAAAACGGCGTTTTTCTCTTTCATTATCAATGTTTTTGCATCGCTCAAAGTTCCTCAAAGAAGTGTAATTTTGCAAGTAAAAAACAATGGAAAAAGAAAAATTCAAGCTGCTTTTCTACCTCAAGAGAGGTACGCAGGACAAAAACGGAAAAAGTCCCATCATGGGACGCATCAGCGCAGGACGCTCTATGGTACAGTTCAGTTGCAAATGCTCGTGTACTCCTCGTTCAGGGACAGTCCGCAAGAACCGACTGCTGGGCAAGAGTGCCGAAGCCGTATCGGTAAACAAGGAACTTGACCGCCTTCAGGTGAGCATACACAAGGTTTATGAGTCTCTTTCGGGTAAATCCGATGCTCCCATCACGGCAGAGCGAGTACGGGAGCTTGTATTCGGACTGAACAGTGAGTCACAAGGACTGCTTTATCATACGGACGAGTATATCGACCGCTTCCGTGAGCGTGTGGGGCATAGACCGCAGCGAACGCAGACTAAAAATGCCCTGCTGCTTTTCCGCAAGCATCTGGCAAACTTCGTCAGGTATCGTTATCATGTGGAGGATATTCCGTACAGAAAGTGGACACAGTCCTCATCAAAGACTTGGAGGACTACTTCGCCAAAGAAAAAGGGATTCAAGCTCAACACTTCGGCTGGTTATCTCTCACGCTGGCTTCCTTGCTCAAAGACCTGCATAAACGGCACATCATTGACACCTCTATCCCTTCATCAACCATTCCATTCGTTGCTGGGAAGTGGGCACTCACGTTACATCACAAGGGAAGAGGTAGGTCATCGCAGCCTTGGGAGAAGATAAATTGCAAGGCTATGAAAAAGTGTCGAGGGATATGTTCCTTTTTCTCCTGCCTGACGGGGCTTTCCTATACCGACGTGTATCACTTGACGGAGCAGCACGTCTTTCACGAAGCGGGAAATGACTTGGATATGCAAGCCGAGAGTGAAGACGGGCAACGTGCACATCCCCTACTCCCGAAGCCGCTGCCATTATCGAGCGTTATCGGGGCATTCACACGAGGGCTTTCCGACACGAACCGCCCAAGGGGTATCTGCTGCCCATACCCGGATGCGACACGGTGAACATACACCCCTCAAAAAGATAGCACGGCTTTTGCGGTATTCAGAAAACGCTGACCTATCACATGGCACGGCATACCTTCGCATCGCAGATGACACTGTCGGAAGGCGTGTCCATTGAGAGCGTTTCCAAAATGCTCGGACACAGTCAAATCAAAACCACGCAAGTGTATGCGGAGACTTCTCCCCGAGCGTGTCTTTCTCAGACATAGAGAAAATACTTCCACAACTCGCACATTATCAACTGACCAACTAAAACCGCAGCACAATGAAAAGTAGCATTTTCCATATTATTCTACACGGACAGAAGCAAGACCAATGAACACGGAGTATGCGTAATCCGTGCCGTATCACCTGCAACGGCGCGTCCTCATCGTTTTTCCACGCGGTTGCAAACTTCCCCGATGAGTGGCTTGCCGGAAAAAGGGGCGCATCAAGGCGACAGCAGGGTAATTCAAGCGGCATCAATCTGCAACTGAACTCAATCGAAGAGTGCTTGCATTCACTCTATGAACGTACATTAAGGGAAGAAAACTATATCACGGCGGAATACCTCAAGGAGCGTTATATGCAGCAAAGTCGCCCTATGCCAACACTTACGGAGTTATACCAAACTGTCTGTAAAGAAAAGGGAGGATTTGCAGGGCAGAACACTAAGCAAGGCGACCGTCAGGGACTTTTAGGACAGCTACAAGAGTTTTGTTCATTTCCGCAAGTAAGGGACAGGGCAGGACTGTATGCCCACAGAGGTGGACAAGACTTTCCTTGAGGACTATCGCCTTTTCATGCTTCGGGACTTGGGAAACAAAGGAAAGCAGTGTCGGCAACCGCCTACGCTACTTGCATCAGGTCATTCGCAAGGTATTGCAGGAGCGATACCGTTCGTGAAGACCCTTTTGAACTCATAGACATAGAAACGCCTACCTACGAGCGCGCAATGCACTTACGGCGGACGACCTGCAAAAACTCTTAGCTTACCGTCCGCACCGCTCGACAGACAACCATTGCAGACTTATTTTCCTCCTGGGATGTTTTACGGGGCTGGTATTCTCGATTTGAAGAAACTCAGAATGGATGATGTCTATACGCTCAGTGATGGACGCAGATATATCTCCCTCTCGCCGAACAAAGACACAGAACAGAAGTATTGTCCCTGTTGCTGCCCGTTGCCGAGAAATACTCGCTATTGTGAGCCACGAACGAAGGGAGGGCTTTTTCTTTCGAGAGTTTCCCAGCAACAGTAATTTTCAATAGAACTATTCAGGAGATATAGTACAAGGCGGACTCGCCACCGCATACCCAAGCGACTCTCACACACCGCACGGCACACCTTTGCCACGACCATCTGTCTGGAGAACGGACTTCCGATAGAGACGGTGAGCAAGATGCTGGGGCATCGCTTTATCTCCACGACCGAGATTTATGCACGGGTGACCAAGAGCAAGATTGCCAGGAAATGCAACCCCTGATGGGTAGTGAGCATACATAGGTACTTTTCCGCGTAAAGCCTTACGGCTGTGTCCGTCAAGAACACTCGAAAAAGTCAAGTCCATAATTGGGCTGTAACAGCCGTAATGAATGAATCAAAAAGAAGTCTAACTTTTTAACAAGAAGAACAATGAAACAGAAGAACAAAAAGGAAGTTTCCTTCTTCCGATTGAAGTTGGAAAGCTATATGAGTGAACATCACCCCGAGCGATTGGGAGACAGAGTTTATCACGGCAAGAGCCGATATGGCACTCGACCGCCTACTGCGATGCCGTGGCGCAAGGTTTTAATCATTTAGAAGCAGAAAGAATAGCAAGTGAAGTGCTTTTCAGTGGACTGCATTTCTCAAAGTACGATACCCTTGTTTCTGTCTTGGAGGACGAGTTTGAGAGGGAACTTCCTGCACCGCTCCCCGAGAGGCTTTCGCTTTTTATTGTTGGCGAACAAAGGCTGTTCAAGCCACATTCGCTGGGTATGAACTGACGGACGCATTTGCCGCAAGCGGACAATACGACCGTCTTTACACCGAACTGACAGGGCACAATAGTGCTGCTCATCGAGAGCAACAACCTGCCAACGGTCAAACAGACGGAGGAAGCAAGCCCGAAGGCGTTGTAGGCAAAGGCGCACGCAAAGTTCCTGATGCCGTTTCTTATCGTGCAAAGGTACAACGGCAGCCTGTCTGCCCTGAAAGGTCAAGTCCTGTGGATGGAGAGAAGAATCTCCACCGCAGGATTTTTCTTTTTCAAGGCAGTACTACAATTCTCAATATCCGTGCGGTCGTATTCATCTCTCCCAACCTTGCAGGGCAAGGCTGCCGTAGAAGATAGGCACGACAAGGATATGGCATACTCAGGCTCTTTTGGACGCAAAAAGCGAATTGTAGAAACAATAGTTAGAACTAACGATTGTCTTAACAATCTTATTATATGACAAGCCATTTTTTGTACAACTTATTGTCTGTACAATTTGTTGTCATAACAATTTGTTGTCATAACAATTTGTTGTCAAGACTATCTGTTGTCAAGACTATCTGTTGTCAAAACAAACTATCGTCAAAAACAAACTATCGCCGAAAACAAACTATTGATAGTTCGACATCTCGATTTGTCGAACTATCGAACTGTCGATAGACCAACAAATATGCAATAAAAAGGAAAGAACTGGCACCCTCATCTCATTACCGCAATAACGCTGAGGGATTTCCTCGTGGTCTTTTCTCTTGTTTTCCTGACATTTCCTGCTTTTCCCTCATCCCTTGTAGCGATGCTCTTGACCACTTACTTTTGCACCCTGATAAGTACGGCAACGGCAGCGTAACAGCCTTCGTTTGCCGAGTAACAATAACGTAATCAAAAACAAAATTAAGGCAATGAAACCTCATTATCATCGACCGCAAAGTGTGGAGCGACACCGCTCGAGTTTGCAGACTTTATCCACCGAGTGAAAAACTCATCGGCAATCCTCCGAGACCGAGCAATGGCTCAACAACGAAGCCGTGTGCAAGCGCGTTTGGGTATCAGCAAGCGTACCCTGCAATCATACCGAGATACGGGGAAAATCGCTTTCTCAATGATTGGACACAAGTGTTATTACAAACAGACCGACATCAGTGAAATGCTGAATGCAGTCAAGGATTGAAATCAAAGAATGAATGAATTATGGCAGAGAATGAAATCATTACGCGGGAAGACCCTCAGATGCAGTTGTTTTCACAACTGATGGAAAGGCACTTTGAAAGAGTTGGAGCGGTATTGTGCCACAGCTCGTCCGATGTTAGATGGCGAGGTTTACCTTTCGAGCGAGGAAGTGCAGGCAGTACGGCTCAGCACACGCACGCTCCAAGAGTACAGAAACTCAGGAACGCTTCCTTTCTACAAAATCGGAGGGAAGATACTCTACAAGCAGAGCGACATACAAGCCATGCTTGAAAAACACTATAACCCGATACCCAAGAAATTATGGCAAGAATAGATGAAAAAAGGAAACAACGCTTGGAACAAGCCATTAGAGATATGGGAAATTATGGCGTTAAGCTCCGCAAGCCCGAAGAGTTACCCGATTTTGACCAGCCCTCCGATTATGAAGAGGAAAAGAGAAGGTTTGAGCCTGTTGATAAAGTTGAGGAACAAAATGACAAGGAGAGTAACGAGGATTTTTCTCAACCGTCCTATCAAGAAACAGCGTTGTCGCCAACAGAAAGGGCTACTTCTACCGAAGAATTTCATCAAAGAATGGGAAAAACAAAGGACAGAAAGCAATTATCCGAGTTTCAGGGGAAATATCTCCAGCCCTTTCGCAACAGCCACATCGCAAAGCCGTGTATGTATCAGAGGAAACCCAACGAAAGTTAGACTTCGTGGTGCGGAGAATCGGTGAGCATGGAGCGAGCGTTTCGGGATATGTCGAACAGGTACTGCGGGAACACCTCGACCAATACAAGGAAGATGTGGAAAGATGGAGGAAACTCTGAATTACTGCATTCCTCGAATGAAGCCTACGCCGAGTTACTGTATTCAATGAATGCAGTAACACAGCAGGGGCTTATAATCCCATTTTCTACATCAGCAGGTGTGTCTTTGTCCGACAAACTGCCATTTGTCCCATAAAGACCCTTGCCCGAGGATTAAATCACTCCAAAGTCGTGATTAGAAAACAAACATAACAATACAATTATGCCCAAATTAGAAATAGCTAATAAGAACCGTTACGGACATAGAAATATAGAAGAAGTTCCCGTTGGGACAGATGGGACACCCGTATGCCCGATGTGAAAGACCAGCTACGTGCCAGTGACCTGTGCCAATAAATCGGTGCTAGAGCAAATCTGACTTTGTGCGTGCCCGCATTCTCGGAGAACACTTCAAAGTGATTATGGTGGACAAGTCCGCAGTGGAATATAATCGCAAGTTGTCCGAGCTTACTGCGGAAATTCACAGAATAGGAGTAAACTACAATCAGGTGGTCAAACTTTTTGCACTGCTATACGGCAGCCAAAAAGCGTGCAGGCATTGTTGAAGGAACTTATCAATCTTACAAACGAGGTTACACGCCTCCAACAGCAGGCAGTTGAGTTGACAGAGGATTATCGTATATCGTAATATTTCAAATGAAAGATTTGTAAACTCAATTAAGGTTGAAAGATTTTAGGGTTTTCTTCTATGTATCTTCCAGCCACTCCAGGAGACACCAAACGCAAGCAATTCCCATGAGAAAAATGTATAATATAGAAGTTTTACCCCAAGAATGTAAAGATGCGCCCTGTGTGAACTTCTATGCAAACATTGCGTAGCGACATGGGTAACGTTGCCATGATATTGGGCATGGAAAGGCGGGGACAACCTTTGTTGTAATCTACGACAAGCTCTGCATCTTCTATATCTGATGAAAAAAACCCTGATATAGGATGGCTACTGATAGGCATTTCGCTTGTAGGCTGGGGTGCGTGGTGGTGAAGTAATCGGTAACTTCCTCGTGGGGTCTGTCCCATACATACAGACTCGCTGAACGAGCCAATCAGCCATTTGTGCCGACTGTCTTTTTGCTCAACATTGATGCCCATAACGCTCACGGGTGGTTGCACTTGCTCTTTTTGCGGTGTGTCGCTCAAATGGCGGAGAGAGTAGAAACCGTCGGAAGTGCATAGCAGCCAGTCCTCCTTGTCATCATCATACCGCTAGTGAGCGTAGGCAATCGTTCCACGGGTTATCGCTATCCATTGCGGAAAAAGGTATCGGAGGGATTTTGGCTGAAGCGATGGCTATGAGTGCAGGTGGGCGTAGCATCCATCCCGTAATGGTAAGCAGCAACAAGAAGAATATGGATGCCCAGCCTATTTGGTTGTGCCATTTAATCAGCCAGCTTTTTAATTCGTGCACCGAATGATGAATGCGGGCGAGGGTGCAAAAGGAATAGTATATGCCTGATATGGATAGGAACAAGAGGATAAGCCCCACTAAATCGACAAAGAGTTTGCCTACTAATTCCAAACAGTCCGCCCCCTATGAAGAAGCCATGTTGTACGGAATAGCGAAACTTTGCCTTTGTCATTGCCACCTTTCTTTAACGTGATTTTTGAAAAGTATGATAAGGAACATGAGAAAGATAGATGTGTGAGCGCCCGGTAATGATGAGCGAATCGTTTTTCTGCGTAATGTCGCTTAGCCGTTCATGCTCATCATTGGGCAAGTCAATCCCTCATCCAAGCGCTGCACTCGTTCAAGCAATATAGATTATACTGGCTTATGGCATATAGGAATCCGTTTGGCATAGAAACCACGCCACGGATACTTCTGTGGTCGGCACCATTGGGCAAGCCCTGTTAAAAATCTCTTATCGTGCCGTTGCTTTCCTCTTTTTAAACCATATACCTGAATTGCCATATATCAACGTCTTGCAATTCCACTTCATCGTTCCACGAAGCAACCCTTTGTTCCACCGGTCGCACCGATACTCCGCTGGCAGAAGCTTTTTCGGCTTATGTTTACATCTGCTAACAAGCCAGCATGATTGAGAACAATTCTGAGAAACAAAAAGAGTACGATAAATGGGGCTAGACTATTCCTAACCATTTATGGTGTTGTCTCCATGTTGATTTCTTCATTCGATACCCTTTTCCCTTTATTTGGTTCTCTTTTCGTAGCCTACTCTTTCAAACCAAAGATAAACACCCAACAAAATAAAAGCCATGAGGATGATGCAAGCATTTGCCACACGTGTTTCTCTGGCTCTACCTAAAACTCTTGGAAGAAGTTCATCCTTCCCAATATTTCCACAGGTGTCCAAAAGATGATGACGGTGGCGATAGCCTATTCGTATATTCGCACCCCATGCAGCGATGTGCAATTGGTGGCGGAACATGAAGATAGACCCGACGAGGACACCCCACTCCCACAAGAAACGTCACAGGGTGATGATCACCGAGGAAAGTCTTGTCGTAGCAGGAACATGAGCAGCAAGTACATTGCCCAAAGAATCATGTTCAGTTCCATGAACGTGACGATGCTCGTGTGGCGCGTCATGGGTTGCACCCACCACAACCTTGCGCTTGCTTCGAAACATACCTTTTTGTATCCATGTAATCGGGTCGCAGCCGTTCTTTTGTGCTGAACACATACATGGTCATCACCATCATCCACAAGCCAAACGAGGCAGGCATGATAAGGTATTCGGGCTTCGTCACCACCACGCCATTCTCTATCTCCAGGCGGTACGCCATAACGTCGGGCATAATACAGGAAGAGGAACTCACCCAACCCGTCCAGAAAAAGCAGTCCACCGAAGAGTCCCCACAGCGTTTTGTCGGGTGTCGCCCTTCACAAACACGCCGACGATAACGAGGACAAGCCCCACGAAACCCATCAGCAAACCCTGCTACATGCATGGCGCCCTCGTCCATAAACTCTCCATCAATATCATCAGCGCATGACCCAAGGGCATGGCAAAAAGCACTCAAAAGGAACGAGGCGATGGTGCGCCATGGATAAAGTTTGCTTTTTCTTTCATCATTCTTATTTTATCGTTTTAAAAATTCATCGACGCTTATGCGAGTTGAAACTCATTGCTTCAGCTCGTCGCAGTAGTAGCTCATCTGGCCGCCCGTATCGTCTATCTCGGTATGCTGGTTATACCAACTGATAATCTGTAATTTGAAATAATGTTTTCCGTCGGCGGTACGCACTGCATAAACATGGTACGACGGCGTGTAGGTCATCGGCGGACCAGAGAGAAACATGTTTCTTTCCAACAGGGGTTGGCACTTGTAAGCGTGCGCTGCGGCCCTGTTGTTTGGGTCGAACCATGGATTTTTCCTTCGGGTCTAGTCCGTGCGTGTTCACGTAGCGAAACCAGTCTGACTGCGAGTAGGTAATCTTCACGGTCTTGTCGTCGTCCACGACCCAGCCCTGCCCTTTGGGAAGCTGGTCTACATGCGCTGCCAGCGGTCATAGTCACCATACCCTGAAGTCGATGGCACCGCCCTTGCCGTTGCCGCTCGTACCGCTGTTGGTGCGGACGTGGTAGCCGCAAAAAGGCGATGTCCCAGTCAAGACGGTTCTTCTGTTCGCCTCCTTTATCTCCTGATTGGGAGCGGTGCGGTTGAACACCTCGCCCGTGCGCAGGTTGAAGTAGATCCGGTCGTTGGTCACGCCGGAGGTGTAGCTTGCCACCCTCGGCATAATTCTGCCAGTGAACTCGTCGGCGTCGCATGAAAGACATGAGGACAGCGACAGGCGAAGCCAATGCGAGGATAGGAAATATTCTGCTTTCATATTCATCGATATTTTTGAATTCCAATTGTATGTATGCTCTTGCCCCGGCCGTGGCTGGAACGCTAAAGGCGGTAAGTCCCGAACCCAACGTCCGTGGCTTGTAGTTGAAGATGTTGTCCACGCCTACCGACAAGCGGATTTTCTCACGGAAAGTCTGAGCCACGTTCAGGGTTGCACAGGGTGTAGGGTGGGCAGCGTGCAGCGGAAATAGGCATCGTAAGACCCTGCCGTCTTTTTCCACATACACGCGGTCCTGCTACGTCGTATTGCTTCTCGCCCGCGATCTGCGCATTGAAGTAGGCATCGAGCCGGTAGTTCCTCTTGTTCTTGTATACTGTATCCCGCCCGCCGTAGCCGCATGGGGTGACGTGGTGTTGATGCGCAGTCCTTTCTCCCTGCTCACATATACATACGAGTAGCTGGCGTTCAGCGTGAGCCAGTCGGTCGGCGTCCAGCGTCCCAGCAAGTCAACGCCTGCTATCGTCTGGCGGTCGAGGTTAACGTACTCGAAATTGTACTGCATGTCGTAGATGCGCCATACGCCCTCTATCTTCTTGCGGTAGAAGTTGCCGTAAAGCGTGCTGTTGAAGAAGAAATGACGGTTGCTGTATTCCACGCCTGCCGAGACGTAGTTGTTCTTCTCTGGTTTCAGGAATTCGTTGCCCTTAATCATGAACATACCGAGGTGATCCCAGTTGAAGAACAATTCCTTGATGCTTGGCGAACGGTAGCCCATCAGAGAGAGTTGGCACGTATAGCCCAATAGCCGTCGGGCGAATACTTTGCCGCAATCTTAGGCATATACATGAATCCGAAAGCCTCCGAGAAGTTTGTTCTCACGCCGCCCGAGAACATCCAATGGTTGTTCACCGTCCAGTCGTCCTGCACATAGAACTCGGTCTCCTCCAGCGTGCGCGATGTCATCTTGTGATTGACGAAAGCGGTCGCTCGTCAGTCGGTCTCCGCAGTGTTCCAGTCCCATGACGAGTGCATGACCGGCAAAGTAGTTGCTGCTGAGTGTCAGTCGTGGCTGGAAGATGCGCGAGTGGTACACGGGCTTGCGCCTCATCGCGCCGCTCATGCCGCTTGAAGCGGTCGTAATAATCACCGTGAACACTTGCCGTAATCGTCAGCCAGTCTTTCAGCGCGTAGCTCGCCTTTACCCCCATGTATAGTCTCGTCCCTGTGTCAGCACGAGATCCTGCACCAAGTCATATTGGTTGATGAAGAACACCGGGCCGTATGCTTTGCGCCTTGAAATGCTTTGACGGCTCGAAAATAGAGCTTCTGTGAAGGCGATTATGTGTTCGCGTCCCTCTATGCCCATGGGCGGACGTGGAAAAACCGCTTCCAGCACGATGTCCTTTTCCAAGAATGGATTGGCTTCCTTCGTATATACCTTGCGGTCGTTTTCCGCCTGATACAGATAGAAAGCATCGCTTTCACTGTACCATACATCGCTCTGCGAGGTGAACGCACCTTTCGAATCCCTGCTGACAGCCATCCTTGCAGATTCGGACGGTCGGCATTCTTCCTCGAACATATAGATAAAATCCTTCTTCTTGGGATTCCTGAAGTTGCGTTCGTTCATCTGCCCCCAGCGAACGCCAGCGTCGAAAGCGAAAGGCTCGCTGGTCTCTCTTGGTGATGATGTTGATGACGGCTCCCGAGGCACGACTGCCGTAGAGTGCTACTTGCTCCTTTCACAATCTCCACGCGGTCGATGGCGTGCAGGTTGAAACGCCTCGTAGTCAAGGTTGCCTGCCATGTCGCCTGTCATTCTGCTCACCGTCGGTGAGGAAGAGCACATGACGTGCATCGAGACCGTCAAGGTTGATCTCGCTGCCAAAGTTTACTTTCTGCATGCCCAGTCCGGGCGTCTCGTGCTGCAGGGCTTGCTGAAAAGTCGCTGTATCCGCTTTCCACCATTCCCTTTCCGCTAGCACCCGCGTGGTGATGGGCGACAGCTTCACCGGTCGAGCCGTGCGTGAACCCCATTACCACGATACCCTCCAAGTTTCTTGTTTTCGTAGTGTCCGCCTTTTTCCGTCGGCTTCTCCTGTGCCAAGGCGGGCATCGTGCCTAAAGCATGACAGCAGGAGGACTGACGATATATATGTTATTGCTATTTTCACTCTTGTTTCCTATTCTCAAATCAACAAACCGCCGACCAACACCTTTCATATAAGCGGAAAGCTATGTCTTTACGGGAAAAAGCATAGCTTTCTATACCTATCTATATAATAATGTAGGAGGCATAAGAGATGATTGTGTTCATCTGGCGAAAAGTTACTCGATATTTTCGCTCTTTACAATCCATGCTTGCTTGTATTTCTCCAAATCTTCTTCAAATTTAGCGAAATCTTCCTCGAAAGTGTCCATCTTTGAATAGTCGATTGTCTGTAAGTAAACATAACTCTGCATCAACATGACATTGAAGTTGGTGGAGAACTCTATCTGCTTGGTGTTCACGTTCAGGTAGCCCTGCACATAGCCGCTGCTCTCGTCGCCATTCTCATATTCGTGTTGGGTATCATTCTTGTTTGGCATATAGGTAGTTGCACCGCATTCGCCAATAAATTTCACCCAGCCATCTCCCTTGTATTCATCTCTCTCCCATGAGTTAAGACGAGTAAGTTTGCAATCGATGTTAAACCAAATCTGAACAGGCATTTTACCCACAGAGAGTTCTTCAACTGAATGTTCAGAGGCTTGTCAGAACCTTCGTTCCAGTGGAAAAATAATATTTCAAAGGACATCCTTCGGGTAGCAATGTTTTTGTCCACAGTTTGCCATCATAGCCTTGGGAACGCAAGACTATGCTATCTTTCAATATCTCCTTTACCTTGGCTGCGTATTCTGTATCAACAGGGGTTTGTTCAATCCTTTCGTCTCCCGAGCAGGGAGGCAAAAGATTGAACAAACTATAAATACTAAGTAAAAGGATCAAATGTTTCTTACTTGTTGCCACTACTCAATGTTAGATTTTTATTTCCAGTGAAATCAAAGCTGATGACATAACCACCCTTGTAGTCTGGGATGATAGCCTCTATATGGAATGTCAGGTTGTTGTCGGTAACATTTCCCGTGAGGCTGGTTACATTGAAATCTTTACTCAACACTGTAAATTTTTCTGAACAGTTGGATATAAATATGTGCATATCCTGACGCATTGCTGATTGCACCATTCGGTTGCAAAACATCAAATACTACTTTTTAAGTGTAAAGTCCATGTCATGATAGGGTGATTCCTGCTGCAAGAAAGGCGGCATGTCCACTAAGGCAACATCTGCCGTCCTCCGTAGGAGCAACCGTGAAAGTTAAGTCGTTCATGTCTCTCACATGTTTACCTCCCATATACACGTTTGTTGCAGAACCCTTAAACTGGACTTCATTGTTAATTACTTGAGCGTTAACACCCACGAAGCTCGCCATAAGAAGTACGAGCAATGAGAAAACATTAATCGTTTCATACCAAATGAATTTTTAAAGTAAAAAGTTTATAAATAATACATGGCATTATTACCATGGATTCTTTTTCCATATATCCATCCATCTCACGTCCTCATGACGTTCCCAAGGATGTGGCATATACTGTCCTTCAACAGCAAAACTATTATTGTCTATATATTTTTATATTATTCTTGATAAAGTCTTTTGTTTCCTGACGATCGAAAAATATCCTGATTCTATACCCAACCCAGAATGGCGTTCCTGTGTACCCATATAAACACTATATTTCATAGTTGGGTAGATAATCTGCACATAATTCATATAAATCACATCTCCAAAAAGACTCAAATTGCGAAAGATCCAGCTTCTTTAATTTTGGGCAAATAGCAGAAAGTCATATTGTTCATGATGTACGCCTTCTTAGGAAACATGATTTCCTCAAGATCCGGACAGTCTTTGATTTCCACCACGATACATCCATATCTGTCATCTCCAATGGTATGCTGCGTTGTCCCAATTTGAGTAGAATGGCTCATGTCCATTTTCTTGATAGAGTGACAAGTGTACATGTGCCCATGAAAACAGATCGGTATTTGCAGACATATCTATGCCGTTAAGCAAGTCAAGATGCTCTAACTGGAAAAAATGATATTTGTTTAGGCATTTTTCAGATAAAGGAACTTTTGTATATTCTTCTGAAGTGACACCCTAATATTGTTCCTTTGAAACTCTTGTTGTGTAGAACATATTGGAAACCGTCAGCATTTTTTTCCTTCAAAAATAGCAATAGAATTGTTGCTTTGCTCGGGTGAGGTCATTCGTCTGCTCACATCAATAAGTGTATCCTTATTTTCTGTAATGACAAACATATTGTGAGAAAAAGATCATATAATTGTTTTTCTGACTATGGCATCAGGCACATTACGCAAGGTGTTATATGTGTTCAACTTTCCATTTGCATCTGCCATTTTCATATCAACGGCTTTCTTGTCCATCTCCGACTTTTTATAAAAAGCTACAATCTGATCCTGATCGTATTTTTGCTCCCTCAGGAAGATACAACTTTTCAAAGTGGCGTTTAATGTCGGTAGCCTCGTATCCTAGTAGCCTCTACCTTGTCGGTATTTGCCAGTCCCTTTAAATTCGTAAATGTCATTGCCGGTCAAATCCACTCCAGTAATCTGTGTAGGTAGTTGGGCGAAGTCGAAAACAGGTCCATACCCGTTATTGGAGAGTTTTACGTCTTTCAGATTGGGGAGAATATCAAGACCGCTGAGATCCTTCAGGGTTTGTACCACTAAGGTCAAGCGATGTGGTGTTGTTTGCTAATTCGTTGAGTTCCAGCTTCCGTCTTTGTCGAACTGATAACCTTTTCGATTTCAACACAGTCATCAATTCTGTATTTTTAAGGGAGTTTGTGCTGTAATGAACTGTATTATCATCACTGCTACATGAGGCAAGTCCCATCACAAGGAATACCAATACTGGTAATGTTAAATTCTTTACTATTTTTCATTTTTCGATAATAAATTAATTGTTTTGAGTTACAAAGGTAGGAGCCTTGTTTGGATTTCATAATACCTATTTTTTTATGATTTTATTTTTGTTTTTGCAATCCTTATTTATTAGGATTTTGCTGTTTGTGAGAATTTTTATCTGTTTTTACTTTTTGGTAAGGCTAAAACGGTATCGCAGCGATACGAGGGCATAACTATGTATCTGCGGTCGGAAACTCTCGTGATACCCGTAACCTGAAACGGAACGGTTGAGGTCCTTCGCCTATTCAGAATGTCGTTCCATTTGAATGAGAGCGTGACTTGTTTCTTCCTGAGAAAACGCCACGATGCTCCCACGTTCAATAGCCACTGGTCATCATCTGTGGTTGAATAGGTTCCTCGGCGCAGATGACAATTTGCATCGCCCCATATTTCAATGTCGTGGGGAAGTTCTACTGTGCCGCTGATGCCACAGTCGTAGTCAATAGGTATTTACATGGGTGTTTGTCAGTAAGTTGTTGGAACGGTAGGGTTGCCAACTGGCGTGTGGAGTCAATATTCCCCATTTCGGCTGGTAGTTCAATCGTAGGCTAACCTCATTACCTGTTGTATGTGTCTTGCTCTTCAAAAGCATTACCGTACGTTTGTTCGTGAAAAGAGATAGACGTGGTTTTTAAAAAGAAGTTCTCCATAGTACCAGAGAGCATCAGACGCTTCACTTGTTTCTGCCATTGCAGCATCCCGTCCACAGAATAATTTCCGTTGATATTGACAGTTCTGTATGTCCGTGCGCCAGTATTTGAGTCATACGTTACTTCCTCTGCGAAATCATTGAACGAGTTGTGGTAATTGCCCATAAAAGGTAATACCACATTTTCTCTCATTTAATCTGATGGACAGTTGTTGTTGATAGGCTGGCTTCAACTGCGGATTGCCTATCTTCACGAACAGCGGGTTGCTCTTGTCATCAAGTGTCAGCAAAGCCTGTATGGAAGGCTGTTGTGTGTTTCCGTTATAACGCAGTTCAACTTCTATTTTTCCGTTGTTCCACTTTTGCGCCGAACTTGGGTTTTTGTATTCCGTAGCCTTGACTGTATAGTCCACTGTTTCCGAGGTGTGTTGCCGGCAGATATTCCTGCGTTGCCATTCTACATCAATACCACCGTTTATCTTCCATTGCTTACCCTTATAATCCATTCGCAGGGTGAGTTCCTGCCCACATATAGATAGTGTGTTCTCATAACTTAGGCTATCTATGTATGGTCTATTCGGTATAGTATAGTCGTAAGTGTCGCTTGTGTTTCTATCCTCTTCGTGATTCAGTCCGTACCCTGTCTGCAATTTCAACTGTTTGCCAAAAGGATGGGTATATTGCAATGATATTCTGCTTTCGTTGCGCAGGGTGGGCAGTTGTTGGCAAAGATTGCGCAATAGTGAATCTCCGCCCACAGCGTTGCGCAGGTGGTGGAATTTCGTCAGTGAGAGGCTGGTATTATTCGTTTTCATTCGAGTTACCGCCAAGTGTCGCCTTCACGGTAAATGATGCCCCTGCCTTGCCAATCCGCCGTGTGAGGTCGGCAGATACATGGTAATTCTTTCCATTGCTTTTTGTGTTATTTTCGCAGCGTTCCGGGTCAGCGTGTCCGCAGCCGTATTGCGCTCATATAGGGTATGTTGTGTTGTCAGTCAGGTTGTCTGACCGTCCGAAGTTTCCATTGGCACTGATATTCAGGAGGGTCTTTGAGTCGATGTCATATCGCAGGCTGATGTTTGCGGCATTGCTGTGGTTCTTGCCCGAGAGAGCAGCACGGTTTCTGGTATTTCGTTCCCGATGCAAGATACTGCTCGTCGTAGTCATGGTTTCGCTTTCATTGTGGAAGGCGTTGAGCGAGAGGCTTGCATTGAGCGTCATCTTCTTGCCGAATTTCTTCACGATGTTGCCCGACAATATGTTTTGGAAATTGTTTCTTCCGACGTTCATGTTGCTGAGATTGTCCAAACGCAGGGTCAGCGAGGGTATTCTCGCCGTTGGCATTGAATAGATTGCCCTGTACCTCATCCCTGCGTCTGTCGCGATTGCCGTGTTCAGCCGTTAGTGTTCCTGTCAGGCTGCCATTGTAGGTAGATTTGGTCTTGATGTCCAGCACATAATTGTCGGCACCATCATCTACTCCCGTCATTTTCTCCAATGCGCTGAGCATGTCATACAGTTTCAGTAGTTCCACTGCATCGGCTGGCATATTCTCCAACGCTGCGATAATGTCGTTGCCCATAAAGGTCTCGCCATTGATGTTTACGCCGTTCAATGGCTTTCCTTTGAACGATAGTAGCCTGTTCGCCTTGTCGTATTCCATGCCCGGAATATTCCTGATTAAGTCTTCCAAGTTAGCACCTTTCCTTACTCGAAGGCAATCAGTATTGATAAACGTGGTGTCTTTTCTTATGGAAAACAATTTCCGCTGTCCAATAACTTGAACTTCATCGAGTTCTATCGTTTTATGTAATGAAGAAACATGTTTTCGAGTAGGGTATATAGTATCACCCACAGCTAAATTCAAAATAGTAGCATTAGCAGTGGGAAACAGCAAAAGTAGAATGATGAAGATTAAAAGAATTCTTTTGATTATCATTTTGCAAAATTACCATTGTTCATAGATATATGCAATACCTTAAAATGGCGATTTTATAGAATTAGAAATGTCTAAGGTTGATTTTCATTGAGAAAAACAACGTAAATACTTTTGCTTATATGAATTATATCGCTATCTTTGCAACATCAAACAGAGAGTTCTTTGAGGCTTTGCAGAATAAAGAAAGGGAAAGAAACTCGCTCGTTTCTTAATCGTTCACCTTATCAGATTATATATTCTGCTTTCTATTAGTAATCAACCGATTACATTCATACCCATTACTTTTATAATGAAATCACGGACTACCGCACGGCGGAGGATGTGGGCGTGGACCGTCCCAACAAAAAAACGAGATACTGCACCACATACCGCCCACGCCGGAGCAGGAGGACTTCATACAGAAGCTGATGCAATTCGCTAAGACGGGCGACGCCACCCTGTTGGGCAGACTGCCGCTTTCGGAAAACGGAGGAAAAGGCGAAGATGCTTATCGCCACGGACTATGCCCGGAAGATGGCACTCGACATGCGCATGATAGACCCGCATTACGAAGACCACCCCGACAACAAGGCGAGCCACTGTGCCAAAATAATCGCGGAGTATTATCAAAAATACGACGCGCAGAAAGGCACGCAGTTCGTTTTCTCTGACTTGGGGACTTACCAGCCGGGCGATGGGTGGAACGTCTATTCGGAAATCAAGCGCAAACTGACGGAGGACTACGGCATACCGCCAAGCGAGGTGCGCTTCATTCAGGAGTGCAAGACCGACAAGGCTCGGAAGGCGGTGATAGATGCCATGAACGCCGGGACGGTGCGTGTGCTGTTCGGCTCCACCTCCATGCTCGGAACGGGTGTGAACGCACAGAAACGGTGTGTGGCAATTCATCATCTTGATACGCCGTGGCGACCGTCCGACCTGCAACAGCGTGACGGACGGGGAGTTAGAGCAGGCAACGAGATAGCCAAGCATTTCGCCGGGAACAACGTGGACGTAATAATCTACGCGGTGGAAAAATCACTGGACAGTTACAAGTTCAACCTCCTGCACTGCAAGCAGACTTTCATCAGCCAGCTTAAAAGCGGTGCTATGGAAGCGCGTACCATCGACGAGGGGGCAATGGACGAGAAATCGGGCATGAACTTCTCGGAATATATGGCGTTGCTATCCGGCAACACCGACCTGCTGGACAAGGCGAAACTGGAAAAACGTATCGCCTCGCTCGAAGGGGAACGCAAGTCGTTCAACAAGGGCAAGCGTGATTCGGAGTTCAAGCTGGAATCGAAGACCCGCGAGCTGGGCAACAACACAGCTTTCATAGATGCCATGACGGAGGACTGGAACCGCTTCCTCTCTGTGGTGCAGACCGACAAGGAGGGCAATCACCTTAATATAATAAAGGTGGACGGAGTGGATTCCGCCGATGAGAAAGTCATCGGAAAGCGTTTGCAGGAGATAGCCAAGAATGCCACGACCGGAGGTTGTACACGCAGGTTGGAGAGTTTTACGGTTTCCCGATAAAGGTGGTCAGCGAAAGGATACTCAAAGAGGGATTGGGTTTTACCGACAACCGCTTCGTGGTCGAGGGAACTACAAGTACACCTACAACAACGGGCATCTGGCGCTGGCTGACCCGTTGGCCGCCGCCCGCAACTTCCTCAACGCGATTGAGAGGATCCCCTCCATCATCGACCAGTATAAAGCGAAGAATGAGGTCTTGGAACGTGAGATACCGCAGTTGCAGGGAGATAGCAGGCAAGGTGTGGAAGAAGGAGGAAGAACTGAAACAGTTGAAGTCCGAACTTGCCGCCCTTGACCGCAAGATACAGCTGGAACTTGCGCCGCCTACACCCGAAATCACCGAAAAAGGAGCATGAAGGGCAACAGGTCAAACCGGAAGCGAAAAGGTGTGCGAAACGGTATCAGGCAATATCCGAAGATACATCACCGCAAATACGCAATCCATCGGAAAAGTATTATCGCCAATCACACCATAACTGGGCATCCGGGGCTGTATGCCAGGAGAAACCCAGTCAAAGGATTGAAAATATAACCTTTAGAATTTTATCTGAAGTATTAATAAGGGCTATCCCAAAAGGTCTAAAAAGTAAATTTTATCCTTTCTGCAAGTATCTATAGGATGGCAACTGCATTTTTCTTTTTTTGGGCAGCCCTTATTAAAATTTATTCTTATTTTTAGGTTATATACATTCATGTCCATTTATGTAAAAATCCTGCTGACCTTGTTTATGTCTTGTCAGTCACCATTTGCAAAAACCATATTTGACCCTCAAAGAGGCTGAATTTGATAAAGCAACTTGCTACATACTCATAATAAGGAGCTAAATAGAACACGAATGGGAAAATACTCAAATGCCAAACTAAAGAAGATATTGGCCAAAAATAAACGTTATACCGAGAGAGAAACTTGATTTTTCAACTTCCTAAAACGTTGTTGTTCAAACATTTCTACTTATTTGTACTTACTAGTTGAACCTACGCTTCCCTAATAAAATGTCTATGGTAAAAAGTTAAAAATCCTCCCACTTTTTGTTAGATATATTTTTGTGTAATTTTGTAATCGTTATGCGGCAGTAATAATATACATATTAATACGAGTTAGTAATCCTATAGTTCTCTACATGCTACGAGGAGGTATTAAAAAGGTGCGTTTTCGACAATGCATCTATTGTAGTATATTATTGCTTAATCCAAATGAATATTATAAATTTAGAATTCTTGCTCACATTGATGCAGGAAAAACTTCCGTAACCAAAGAATCTGCTGTTTGTGGAAAAAGCCACACTAATTTGACCCACCCTGGCAAGTATTTTTAGACCCAGTAAGGTTAAAATAATGAGACCCACCTCACCAAAAATAAGAATGACCCTTTGAAACGCTAGTTTTTTTTAGGGTCATTTTGTAGTTTCTGTGTTACTGCCCTACCGGCATTAAAAACATAAAAACTATTATTTATGACAAAAATTAAAAATTTATTGCGCTGTTACGCATCTGGTATGGGAATAAGAAGTATTTCTAGTACTTTCCATATATCTCGTAACACCTCACCAAGTATGTCCGTAAATTCCAAGAAAGTGGCATCGTCCATGGAGCAAATTCTGTCGCTTTCAGATGATAAGCTGGCGGACTTTGTTTTTCAGATGGGCATTCTCGTAACCGTCCGCCTTCTGCTCGCAAGTTGGAGTTAGAGGCACTTGTTCCTGATTATGTGAAACGGCTTAGCAAGAGGGTGTTTCTATCTTATCTCTTCACACGGAGTATCTCAAAACTCATCCTAATGGTTACCAGTATTCTACTTTCAAACACGCAATCCATGCCTACAGATGTCAAACACGAGCCGTAGGGACATGTAGAGCACCTTGCTGGCGATCAGATGTATATTGATTATGCAGGGTGATAAGCTAGAGATAGTCGAGAAGAACAGACGGGTGAGGTGCGGAAGGTAGAGGTTTTTGTGGCTACCCTTCCATGCAGTCATTACACCTATTGCGAGGCAGTGTGGTCGCAGAAGAAGGAAGACCTTATCGTTGCTTGCGAGAATGCTCTTCATTTCTTTGGTGGTGTACCGAGGCTGTTGTGCCTGACAACTAAAATCAGCCGTTATCCGCAGTGATCGTAATGAGCCTGTTATCAATGACGACTTCGCTGCTGCTATGGCTGAATTTTATGACATGGCTGTTTATCCAGCTAGGGGTGCGCCGTCCCAAGGACAAGAGCACTGGTTGAGAATGCTGTAAAGCTAATGTATCGGTCGGTATATGTAGATATTGAAGGGCAAATTTTCCATAATCTAGAATCATAATGTTGCTATACGCACATCTTTAGAAGCATTTAACAGCCGTAGATTGAGTGGGCGTAAGGAATCCCGTCAAGAACTATTTGAGGAAATGGAAAAAGATTTTCTTCGTCCTCTTCCTACCGCTCGCTATCAGATGAAGTCTAGAAAGTCTGCTACTGTCATGGCTAATAGCTTCGTTATGCTAAGAAAGCATAGTTATAGTGTTCCAACAGAGTATATCGGCAAACGTATGGAGCTTGTTACGATAATGACAATGTTCAAATCTACTATGGGTTAAAGTTAGTTACCATCCATCAGCGAGATGATACTCCCTATACCTACTCACAGAAAGATGCACATAATCTTCCTGGTCATCATGGTAGCTTTGAAAAGGATTTGGAGGAAATATATCAACGGGCAGGGCAAATAGACAACATCCTTCTGCTTTATCTCAAGGAAGTCGCTACGCAGATGAAATATCACCAAAAAGCCTTCGCTCTTGCCGTGGTATCATGTCGCTGGAGAAGAAGTATGGCATAGCTCGTCTAGTAGCAGCTTGTAACTGTGCCTCGGAAGGACGACGCTATGGCTATAATGAGATAAAGGATATACTAGAAAGGGTGATGATGCTCCCTATATATCTATGGATGAAGATAATATGGAGCTATCTCCGAATATAAACCAAAAAACTCATAAGAACATACGAGGCAAGGATTATTTCTCAAAGCAATTATCCAATAATAGCAAACAATTAAAGTAAACAACTATGGAACTAAATAATAATAAGACAGCACCTATTGTGCAAGAAATGGATAAGAATCAGTTATCTCTTGATTTAATGCATAGAATGAGGCTTACGGGTATGGCAACTGCCTTTGAAGAAAAGTCTAACAACTACAATTGCAGATACGATGACACCAGATGCCTTTTTATCTTGGCTCTTATCTCGAGAATGGGACTATCGTTCTGCAGCAGCCATTGAAAGACTCATAAAATCAGCAGGGGTTTTAGATATAAAAACCTATCCTGAGCAAATAGATTATAATATCAATCGCAACCTTAGCCAAAACAAAATGGAGAGAATACTCTCACTTGATTTTTATCAAGCAAGGACGCAATATATTTATTACTGGTTCATCAGGAACTGGTAAAAAGTTTTATCGCTATGCTATAGGCTATCATGCTTGTAAAAATGGTATTAGAACGATGTATGCTAACATGTCAAAAGCTGCTGGGGACACTTAAGGTTGCCAAGAACAAAGGAACGTTAGAAACAGAGCTAAAGAAGATAGAGCGATGTCGCTTGTTAATCCTCGATGATGCCTTCCTTGTACCTGTAGATGCAAAAAGAGCGTCCTATATTACTTGATATTATAGAAGATAGGCATGAAAGGAAGTCGATTATCATATCTTCTCAACTTCCTGTAGACAACTGGTATGATGCAATAGGCGACCCTACCGTGGCAGATGCTGTACTAGATAGAATTGTGCATACCTCATATCAAATAGAACTAACTGGAGAGAGTCTTAGAAAGATAAAAGCAAAGAATATTGCAAGTAATAGCGAAATAAAATGACCCACCCGACCAGGGCATTTAGTGGGTCAATAATAAATCGTTTTACTGGGTCTAAAATACTTTGACAGGGTGGGTCAAATTAGTGTGGCTTTTCCAGCAGTAATTTACGCATACTCCTTATGTACTCTGTATGTACTCTTGGCTACATTTTTATTTTGCCTTGAAAATGTGTAGCCTGATTGTAGCCTTTTTAGAGCATTTTGGGAGTTTCTGCCCCTCCGTGCATACTCTGAAATTTGGGATGGGTATAAAAGAAAAGTATCATAACTACTTGTAGCTATGATACTTACGATTTTTCTTAGATTTCTCTCTGATGTTCATTTCAGAGTACCTAAAGCGGAGAGAGAGGGATTCGAACCCCGGTGCCTCTCAGCACGACGGTTTTTCAAGACCGTTGTAATCGACCACTCTACCATCTCTCCAATATTATATGGGCTGGCTTTTAATTCTTAAAAGCGAATGCAAAAAGTATTACAATTTATTGAAAAACTCAAATAAAATATCTACTTTTTGAAATCTTATATTTTAATATTATCAAAGGTTGAAAATGGAAATAAAAACACTCCAAATATAAAGGTATACCATTTTAGAAAGAAATTGATAGTTTTTCTTTATAAAAAGAAAAGGGAAATAAAAAGACAATATATGGAAAACAAGGAAAAAGAATAAATGAAAAATGAGGATAGGATAAGGGAAAAGAGAGAAGACTGTTGGAAATGGAGGATGGGATAAAGGGAAGAGGGAAAAAGCAGATAAAAATGAAAGGAAATAGCATTTTCTATCTACTAAGATTTATTTAACAGATTGAAGAAAAATATTCCTTAACACGTATAAAGCATAAACCATGGTAGTACAATTTTTAAATGTATCAAGATTCCAACCTGAGAGTATGAAGTAAACGATGACAGTACAATTTCAATGGTATCAAGATTCCAACCCAAGAGTATAGAAGTAAACGATGACAGTACAATTTCAATGGTATCAAGATTCCAACCCAAGAGTATGAAGTAAACAATGACAGTACAATTTCAATGGTATCAAGATTCCAACCCAAGAGTATGAAGTAAACAATGACAGTACAATTTCAATGGTATCAAGATTCCAACCGGAGTATGAAGTAAACTATGACAGCACAATTTCAATGGTATCAAGATTCCAACCCGGAGTATGAAGTAAACGATGACAGTGCAATTTCAATGGAATTAAGGATCAATCAGAGGGTGTGAAGTAAAGTGTAGAGAGTGTAATATAAACGGAGAGCGTATAGAGTAATCTGTGTTATGATATAATAAAATTAGCTTTATACAATTAACTATACATTATCTAAACTATTTTATTGTTAATAGAAAAAGAAAGTTATAGCAATAATCCTGTATCAACAACATTTCCTAACCTACCCTTTTTCTGTTGCATTGCATAAAAGAGAAGATCGTGAAGCATGTGTAAAAAGAAATCTACCCTCTTTATTGCAGAAAATTTGAGAAAACACAAGGTACGAAGCCTGTGCGAATAAGGAAATCTAACCTATCAATATGCTTGGTATCTATCCCAAAGACGGCTATGAAGTCTGTACAAAAACATCTTCTAACCTACCCTCTCCTATTTTATCACAAATTTTCCGTTACCAAAATACACTTTCTTTTCGATCATTTCCCTCAAATTTTCTACCCATTACAGACTGTAACAGTCTATAAATCTCATATAATTAAGTTAAAATATACATTTTCAATGTAAATCTATCATTTTTATACGAAAAAAGCAGATAAGTATATAAAAAATAAACTATATTTTGCAAAAACATCAAAACTTAAAAAGCCAATGAAACAGTCTATTAAAATTATTTTATCTCTGTGCATTACAATGACCTTCGTTCTCAGTTCCTGTCAGAAGGTAGCTATTGGACAAGAAGATGAAACAGAAACAAGGCCGGGAACCAATAAGAAAGTAACACTTACCGTCAAAGTAGCCCATATTGAATTAGTGCCTTTTGGCGATATGGCCTCAGCAAAAAAAGCTTTCCACGCTGCTACACGTACAACGAATGTTGCCGAAAACATGTCATCATCTCTGTTTTGCGTTATATAAAGATGGCAAAAGGGTGAAATATGCCAATCAGAATGCTGGCACAGAGGATTTCGGAATAGTAAAGTTACACATCGACCCAGGGAAATATAAACTATTGGTTCTTGCGCATAATGCAGATAAAAATCCTGCAACAACCGATCCTGAGCACATAGTCTTCGGGAAAGATGTCACCGACACATTCTACGAGTTTTAAGGATATTGACATACAAAAACACAGGCGAAATCGACGTCTCCCTCAAACGTGCTGTCGCTAAATTTCAGTTAGTAACTACCGATGTTGTCCCATCAGGATTTTCACAAATTTATTGTGTCTACACAGGAGGAGGCTCTACTTTCGATGCCGTAAAGGGTAGGTGTCAATGCTGGCTCTCAATATAAAAATATTCGGATTATCTGCAACCGACATCAATAAAACGAAGACACTTGAGATTTATACTTTTCCCAGAAGTGAGAATGACTCTCTTAACATGCTTGTTGAAACGTTTAATGCCAACAATGAAATCCATCGCAAGCTTTCTCTCATGTTCCAATACGCAAGAATATGATAACACGATATACGGGAAGCCTTTTCGATGAGTCGGCTAATGAAACTTTCCATATTAACTTACAGTCGGCTGACGAATGGGAAACCCGTGAATTTAACTCTAATTACCAGTTATATATAAGCCTGCAACACCCAACAACTAAAATGTTTATTCGTTTTAGTCACTTCTTGACTATCTTAAAAACATCATATTACATTCCATAATCAATAATAAAAACTGGCGTAATGATTATTTCTGTACAACTTTCTTTATAGCCAGCTAAATGTTCATTACGCCTAAAAAAATTAATAAAAAGAATTTGTTTTCACAAAATTGGTAATATATCAAAGCAAATAACTACATTTGCATATATACATTTTAGTTGACAACATGCAACCCATTAATACGCTAGCCATATATTTCTTCATGGGAATATAAAGATTTCTACCGGCAAATAATGAATAACTGCATACGGATTTTATTTTTCATCTTATGGATATTACTGAAAGATTTATTAATTACCAAATTCGATACTCAGTCGGCCGAGGTTCAGAAACCGTACCGAGTGCTTCAAACAACTTATTTTTGCAAAATACCTGAAAGAAGAACTTGAAGCCGAGGGGCTAAAAGATGTAGAGATGGACGACAAGGGCTATATTTATGCCACGTTACCATCGAATACAAAAAGAAACTCCTACTATCGGCTTTATTTCTCATTATGATACAGCCCTTAGATGCCAGTGGAGCAAACATCAAAGCACGTGTTATACATAACTATAATGGCGGCGACATCGAGCTTTCGCCAGGTATAATCTCAGCCCTGCAAAGTTTCCCGAGCTGCTTGCCCACAAGGGAGAAGACATCATTGTACAGACGGCACCACCCTTTTGGGTGCCGACGATAAAGGCCGGCATTGCTGAAATTGTACAAGCCATGTGCTATTTGCGCGACCACGACGAAATAAAAGCACGGCGATATTCGCGTTGCCTTCAACCCCGATGAGGAAATAGGCTGTGGCGCTCACCATTTCAACGTAGAGAAATTTCGGGATGTGATTGAGCTACACTATGGACGGAGGTGACATCGGCGACCTTGAATATGAGAACTTTAACGCTGCAGGCGCTAAGGTTACCATTAAGGGAGTAAGTGTCCACACAGGCTATGCCAAAGGGAAAATGATTAATGCCTCCCGACTTGCATGCGAATTTAACAGCTACATTCCTGAAACAGAGATTCCCAGAAACTACCGAAGGCTATCAGGGTTTCTATCACCTGACAAGTATCAACAGCCACTGTGAGAAGCCAAATTAAGCTATATCATTCGTGATCACGACCGTAAGAAATTTGAAGATCGCAAATACTTTATGGAGAATATTGCCCACAAAATGAACGAAAAATATGGCGAAGGCACCGTTACCATTGAGCTGAAGGATCAGTATTACAACATGAAGGAGAAAAATCGACCCCTAATATGTACGTCATCGATATTGTGCTGAAAGGCCATGCAGGAAACCGGAGTCACGCCGAAAGTTGAGCCTATTCGCGGTGGAACCGACGGCGCACAGCTCTCGTTCCGTGGTCTGCCCCTGCCCCAATATATTCGCAGGAGGCGTCAACTTCCACGGCCCATACGAGTTTGTCAGCGTTCAGGTGATGGAGAAAGCTGTACAGGTTATCACCCGTATTTGCGAAATAACGGGCACCTTTAACGATTAGTTCTCACAGGGAAGGTAGAAGACCGACGACTAAATAAGGCTTTCGTCATGCCACGTAACAGCCCTGTTGTCGTCCAGTCTTTTTATCTTTATTACTATTCAATAGCTTCGTTTCGCATTATTTACTCTTTTACTTTTTACCCTTTTACTTTTTAAATACCATTGGCATCGCTTCCCGAACTTGTCAAAGATCTGGCCTTTAATTCTGATTGTTGCCAGTATAGTTACCCTTATTTTTAAGAAATTACGCCAACCCTTAGTGCTGGGATATATCGTGGCCGGCTTCATAGTGTCGCCGCACATGCCCCTTACCATGTCAGTAATCGACAAGGAGAACATCCACACCTGGGCAGATATTGGCGTTATGTTCCTGCTTTTCTCGTTAGGGATTAGACTTTTCCATCAAAAAGATTCTGAAGATGGGCGTCTCCCTTTTCATCTCTGCCATCATCATTGTATTCTCATGATGATGCTCGGCATCTGCTCAGGTCATACCTTTTTCCTGGAGTAAAATGGATTGTATATTTCTTGAGGTATGATGGCCATGTCGTCAACCACCATTATTTACAAGGCTTTCGACGATATGGGACTGCGACAACAACGCTTTGCAGGGCTTGTCATGAGCGTGCTTATCCTCGAAGACATCCTGGCAATAGTCATGATGGTAATGCTCTCGGCTATTGCATCGGGGAACAATCCCGATGGCGGGCAGATGCTCGGCTCGGTAATTAAGATAGGCTTTTTCCTTGTATTATGGTTCGTTGTAGGGGCTTTTTGCCATACCTCACCTTCCTGCGTCACACGCGCAAACTGATGAGCAGCGAAACCATGATCATCGTAGCCCTTGAGCCTTTGCTGCGCTATGGCTTGGATTTCATCGAGCGTAGGGTTCAGCTCTGCTTTCGGTGCCTTCGTTATGCGGGCAGCATATTAGCCGAAACCATTGAGGCTGATAAGATTATACGTCTTGTCGAACCCGTCAAGAATTTATTCGGTGCAATATTCTTCGTTTCGGTGGGCATGCTCGTCAATCCCAAAAATTCTTGTTGCATACGCTTTGCCTATCGGCGTACTCGTTATAGCCATATTGGCAGGTCAGGCCATTTTTGGCACCCTCGGATTCATGCTTAGCGGCCAGCCTCTGAAAAACAGCAATGCCGCGGTTTCTCCATGGCGCAGATAGGGAGAATTTGCATTTATCATCGCTTCTTTTGGGGTTGTCATTAGGCGTTATCAGCGAGTTTCTATATCCTGTTGTGGTTGCAGTGAGTGTTATTACAACCTTTCTCACGCCCTATATGATTCGTGCGGCTGCACCTGCTACACTTTTCTCGAGCACCATCTGCCCAAACGGTGGCTGCGCCGCCTCAACCACATGGGTACAGAACATCAGGCTTCGGCTGCCGAAAAAGGCTTGTGGCAGCGCCTGCTCAAAAAGATGGCGCTCAACACGCTATATATTCCATCCTCATTACGGCCATAACGGCTGTCATGCTCACCTTTTTCCTGCCTTTTATCCGACATCTTCTGCCCCACTGGTGGGCCAATGGCACATGCGGTGTGCTCACACTGATGTTTATTGCACCCTTTATGCGTGCACTTATCATGAAGAATAACCATAGCGACGAATTCAGAACCCTGTGGATTGAAAGCCGTATGAACCGCCTGCCGCTTATATTTACTATCCTCGTGCGCGTAGCTATTGCCGCGGCTTTCCTGTTCTATATCTGCAACTATCTGGCACGCTTTGCCAACGCCATCGTTATTACACTGGCACTTACAGCCATTGTTCTGATGGTACTTTTCGCGCGGATTGAAGAGCCGTTCCATCCGTCTCGAACGACTTTTCATTAAGAATTTGAACAGTAGGGAGATTGAAGCCGAGGTTACAGGCAAAAGAAAGCCCATGTTCGAAGGTCACCTTCTCGACCGCGATATTCACATTTCCGATTTCGTTGTGCCTGAAAAATTCAACCTGGGCAGGACAAAGTCTGGGGCAAATTGAGTTCAGAAACCGCTTCGGTGTGCACGTAAGCGGCATTCTTCGTGGCTATCAACGTTTGAACATTCCGGGCGGCGACTGCATTATTTTCCCCGGCGACCGACTGCAGGTTATTGGTAACGATGAGCAACTTCAGCAATTCGGGCGTGCACTCAACGGCGAAACTATTCCTGAAGACGAGCGCATTGAAGATCGTGAAATGAAGTTGCAGAAGTTTGTTATCTCTCGCGAAGTCCGCTGATAGGTAAGAATCTACAAAACAGCAGAATACGCGAACAGTATAATTGTATGGTGGTAGGTATAGAAGAAGGACAGCGTCATCTTACCATGGTGAATCCCTCTCATGTTTTCTGTGCCGGTGACATCGTGTGGTTAGTAGGCGAAAACCATTCGCTAGCAGCCTTAACTACCATTGTTTAGCACGTAATTGTACTAACTTATAACCTTATTGTATGGCTTTCCATGCAATAAAGGTCATTATACGGCGGCCGTCAGCAACATTGTTGACGGCCGCCACACTATATGTATGACGATCGTCAGCCGTGCTGCTGACGGCCGTCATACAACAACATTAAAATCGTTATACCTTCGATGTTTCTCCCAAAAGATCGTTAAGTTTAGCCAATAATTGCTTTGGCGTTCCATCATATCGGGTAGTATTTATCACAAAAACAGGCTCCTGTAACCTTATATACGATACGCATCATCATACGGCGAAGCGGATTGTTTATACCTTCTATATAAGCCGGTGTATTACGCAACCGTATGATAATAAAAGGCATACTGTCCATCAAAGTCAGCTCTGTGATGTCGCGCCAACAAAGCTCATCGCCTTTCCCGGTGTAAAGATAACGCTCGTTATATTTCATATCTCTGAACAAATGCAGGGCTCTCCGTACCGACCACAGCAGCAAAAAGCATGCACACGGCACATCAATAAATAAGGCTATCCAGCTAATCAGGCCAATAAAAAGAAACGGGCTGAAACTAACGGCAGTCGCACAGCTGTAAACCACAATAACGGCGCTATCAGCAAGCCCATTAAGGCTATAAGCCACGGACGCTTTCGCCAGCGTAACAGTGTGGCTTGCCCTATCAGTACGATATAAGCTGAGAAACAAAAATATAACCAAATTGTCAAGCGAAAAGCTTTTTCTGGTGGCAAACCGCAGCCCACATACCAAAGGCCCCAAACGCAATGATAAGCAATGATGAGCCTTTATCACAAAGTTTATCGAAAAACTTTTTCTATTGATTTCTTCTTACCCATGAGATCATTTTATTGCAAATATACCCATTTTTATCAATATTTCAGGCAAACACAAAACCATGTACTGGTCAAAAACACTACCTTTGCAAGTGAACCTTCATCACATAAAAACAATGGATACAAATTATTTTTCCCATTCGTTTTCTTTTGAAACTGACAGGAAAAGAAATGAAGATCGTAAACTTTGCTTTCTGGGGCACAGTTGTGCTTTCATTCTATTTTCAGGCATTCTTGCCATTTTTAAACGAACACGGAGGCAACGTTCTTGTGATGCTGTTTGCCCCATTACTTACCAACAATTTTTATAGCATTCCTGTCAATCGTCTATCTGGCTTTTACAGCCTTGCTTTATAATGCCGTTCGTATACAATTAAGGCAACGCAATTCGTGGGCACAATGGGCATGTATGGCGGCTATTGGATGCTATCGTAATAAGCTCTTTGATAAATCTTATTACGCTCATCTCTATGGGTATCTTACCTTTTGTTTACAACCGCATATCGTTCTCCCTCATTACCGTGACCACCGTATTCAGGCTTTTTACAAATATTGCCTTGCTGGTATTATCTGTTTTCACTTACATACAGGGGCGGGGAGTGGCTGCGGGCAGCAGGTATTGTTTATATCGTCAGCTTCATAGCCGGAATACTTCTAGGAGAAATCGGTTTGTTCTTCAATCATATTCTTCTGCAGGTTGTGCCATATATTAGTATGCTTCTCAACCTGTCATTTCTGCTTTCTTACGTTTGAGCTTTAAGCCCGTAGCGAAGAGCTCTGATGAAAAGCTGTGCAGCATAGACTGCTGGTAATCATAACATATACTGTTTTTACAGATAAAAGCCAGGAAATAATATAAACGACGACGCCCCTGAACCAATGATATTGATTCAGGGCGTCGTTATATCTGTATCTGTTTATAGCTTTGAATGGTTGGAGGCAGATGGTTTTAATACCACTGTACAGCATTGAATAACCGCTGCGCTTATCATATTTCAAGGCATCAGTAGCGTTGAAGCATTGGCCCTGAGAGTGAAATTATAACTGGTATACGGTGCAGAACCACCGAACAGCTCATGTTAAAACAGTGTAAATCGCGCTGCAGCGAAGCCGTTGTCATCGAAAAGCTTTGCGGGCATCAAAGTCGTAACCCGACGAGAAACTGATGTTCCAGCCGTCACTTATGCGCACATTGCCCGTTACATTCAGCGTTTGCGAGAACATGTATGGGTAGCGCATCGTGCGATAATTGAACTTCTTTACATCGGTATTCTCACGCATTGTAATACCATAACCGAAAGTAAGCGACCACGGCATCGAATACTTCATGTAACCATCCTCATCGGTTTCGGCCTTGCCTCCGCCGCTTTTTCTTCCGTGCTCCACGCTGGCCTTTCTATCATGTCGTCGTCGACATTGCTTTCTATATTCGTATCAATACCTTCGTCGTCCTTCTGCTTTTTACTGTCTTTATCATCACTTCCACCACCAAAAAGCTTTTTCAACTTTTTCAGGAGTAAGCGTGTAATTAATGTTCTGTGACATGCCCTGGAAACGTCCGAACTTGCCCATACCCCACAGTGTACGGTTACCCACATAAGGCATTCCGTTGGCATCGAGGTCGTATGCATACGAAGCGAACACGGCATTCAGGTTAAATGTATAGTTCTTCCACCACTTAAGACTGAGGTTTACGCCCAAATCGCTCAGCGGATGAACCTTTGCAGCCATGTTGTATGACATGGAAAGGTCGAGCCTGTCAATCAAACTTATCTTTTTATAACCCGTAGAATCGTCATCGCTTTTCACCTTCATCTCAAGATTATTACCCAGCACAAACGCTATATTACCCGTACGACCGCGACCCGGTGCTCCGTATAATGACGACTGATAAGGCGAATATTCTACATACGATACGTTGCCATTGGCATCTGTTTTCAGGCATGAGTCGTAATAACCATAGCGACGTGAGCTGAAGTCAGGGGCGTAACTGAAAGTTACCGACGGTGTAAGCACATGGCGGACAGCCTGAATTTTTATCGCCAAACAGCTTACGATTGGGAATCCACATACCATAAATCTTGGTATTGGCAGATAATGAAACATTCCAGTTGTAAACGTTATTGAAACCATAAATGGTATCGCCCACCTCGCGTTGATGAGCTACATCCCACGACCGCATGATTTTATTGGTGTACATTCGGTCGGTAAAGTTGAACGAAGGACTGACGTTTATGTAGTTAAGAAGCGTGAAACTGGCCGTGACCGGTATGCTATGCTGCATGCCGTTACGCCAGTCGCGTATCAGGTTCGAATGGAAAAGACGATCTTCTTTTTGTCGTTATCGAATTGCTCAACTGACCAGTATAACTTACGGCTATTTTCTCATACCATCGCTCTTTGCCCACCGCCTTCTTACGACGGAAAGGATAAAAAGCGGCTCAAACTGATGTTAAGGTCGGGCAATGACAGCGCAATGGTCGAATCTTGCATGTTCTGATTCAGGTTCGCTGTGGAACTAAGCGACAAGCCTATGCTCGAAAAACGACGTGCTCCAACTTACGGAAGAGGTGCGCGTTGTCTGTGAACAGGGTAATAGGATTGTACATACTTGTCAGGTTATTTTGCTCATAACTCGACGTCGCAAAGTTAACACTTGCCGACAATGAGCTAAAAGGGTTGGCCTTTGCATCCTGCCGATGGCTCCATTGTAGCTTGAAACTCTGCTGTTCTGAGAAGTCAGGCATTCCCTTTATCACCCGTTTTTGTATCCTGATAACTGAAGTAGAAAAGAACCGCTGTATCGGTAACGCTTGCGATAATTGCTGGCAGCCGAGAGTCCCCATGAACCCTTAGTGTATATCTCTCCCAGCAGTTTTAAGTCCCATTTATCGTTTATGGCAAAAATAATATCCGCCGTCACGAAGATAGAATCCGCGCGCACTTTCATCGCCATAAGAGGGCATAATGAAGCCGCTTGAATAACTTTTGGTAAACGGAAAGAAGCCATAGGGGAATGGCAAGAGGCACCGGAACATCGGCCACGACAAGGTAAGCCGGACCAAAAACAACATCCTTCCCGGGACGAACCTTGGCCCGGGAGAGAGAAATATAAAAAGTCGGGATGTTCCTTATCACACGTGGTATATCGGCCGTGAGCCAGGTAAAACATCCCCGTTTTTCTGCGTTTCGATATTCCGCTCGTCAGAAAGCCATCCTGCTGCTTGGTATAAGCATTGTGTACAATGCCTTTCTTGCTTTTTGAAATTAAATGCTATGGTATCGGTATCATAGGTATCACTACCCATCGTAAAGACGGGACGCCCTTTGATTCCTCCTTTTGATGCAGAGTCAGGAGTGCCTGTTGCATGAACCAGACTGCTGTCGAGGCTCATCTTTATTCGGTCACTCTTCAAATCCATATTCTCATATTTCACTTCAGAGTACCGTAAAGATGGGCCGTTTTTGTCAGAGCATCATACACCATTGAGTCTTGAGCCTCATAATTAACGGGCGCATCAATGCCATTTTTTCTTCGAACGGTTAAGAGAATCGAGGCGAATAGAATCGTCAACCACCTTGTTATGACGATAAATTGCACGTTGCAAACTATCCATCGTTGTGGTATCAACAGCGGCCGATTCATCTTTAAAAGGAAAATGATTAGCTGAGTCTTTACGTATAACAGAATCCTTTACGGCATCCCTGTGCCGCTTTTTTTGCTGTGGCGTACGACTATCTGCCCAGGCAAAAACCACAGCACAAATAAGTAATATGACGAAAGACTTTGTCCTCATTAATCTGCAAAATTACAGAATATATAAAGAATATATAGGTGATTACGTAATTTTAACGTACTTACTCAAATATACTGGCCCAGCTACGAAAGCGCTCTACACCAGATTTGTCAAACTTAGACAGGCTGCGTTCAGCCTGTTCTATTGTCTTTTTCATGACAGATATTCGACTTGCTATAAAACTTGTCGGCATAGCAAATCAGCTTTTTCTTCTATGGTTTCAGGTAGAAAATCTTCGTGTGGCAGAGGCAAATTCTGTTGAATTATTTCTTCTTTCGTAAGGCCTGCTCCCGTATGCCGTTCGCAAACTCTTGCATAACGAGGGAATCCTGCTTGCCGAAGCAGTTCCGCTCCTATACGTCCGTGACAGATGTATGGCTCAGAACCGTAGCACAAAATGCCCGGGGCATAACAACGAAAAATACCTATATCGTGGAGCATGGCAGCCTCAACAACAAAACTACGGTCAATATTGAGTTCGCGATGACGGTCGCAAATGTTCAGCGCACGCTCCATAACAGAGCGGCTGTGAATCATCAAAATATGACGAAGAGCCGTATCTTCGGGATAATACTGGTCAATAATAGCTTGATAATCCATATATTTTTAATTCCTATTTTTCTTTATTGCTGACATAATAGTATTTCGAGCATGGAGTAATCCTGCAGAAAGCGTTTCACTTTCCAGCATCTGAAGCGTCATAAACAACTCATTAAGCAGTTCAGGATAAGCCTTACATAAACTATATGATACATAAATGGCATGAACTCTAATAGCTATGGCTTTGATTGGAATTTACTATTTCGTTCAAACAAAAATCAAGAAAGTCTGTACGCAGATTATTTTTCGAACGTTTGGCGGCGCAAAATAGAAAAACAATATACGAGCAAAACTCTTGTCCTTTGTGCCTATTAGCAAGTCGATAAGCTGATTTTGATAACGAATAAGAAACTTTATCACCTTGCCATCTGAACAACTAAGCACCCATGCTGCATTATAAGCTATGCGCTGATCAGTATCTGAGAGCAGATGATATAACGCTTTCACGATAACGTCACCATCGTCATATGCCATACTATCAACAATACGGCGGACTTCTTCAGTATGTATTCTGTCTCACGAGTTGATTGCGAAGCACGCTAAGAGACGTTATCGTTTCTTTCATATCAAAAAGTACGGCCCGTCCCATACCGCACATCATGCGGCAAGAACGAGCCGTTATTTTATAATATTATCAACAGCAATTAATTCTGTTTATCTCTTTGGATATAAGCGATAACACTGCCTTTCTGGACCTTTCCTCCTGACGGGCGTTAATTTCAACAAGTTTTCCACCCAGGTCGGCCTTTACTTCTACGAACTCTCCCATGGCGACTGAATCCAACAGAAGGCATCTCCTTCCTTGTATTCTTTACCAATGTAAGGCTCAACAGCCGGTGCCGTTTCGCCGTCACCCTGGAATTCCCAGAATATCTGCCCCTTAACAGGAGCAACAACAGCGTCAGCCTGAGCATGTTTAAAGGCCGTAGCCTCCTCAACAGAGACCTTAGCGCCAAGCTTTGCATCCTTAGCCTTCTGCAAAGTCAGCCAGGAAATTCTTCTTCGCCTGACCGCTACGATAGTTGCGATACTGTTCAGGGTGCATGGCAAGCTCAAATAATTCTTCTTCGTCCTGACCGTAATCCCATCCGTTTTCATCCATCTCCTTGCGGAAATCGTCCAATGCAGGCTTCAATTGTGTATGTGGATCGACATCAGTAAACTTACGTCCTTGTTTCCTCGGCAAGCTCAATAAGTTCAGGAGCTATTGGGCCTGGAACACGACCACTCTTACCCAAAAATCATACCCCACATATTGTCGTCCATCATCACGAAGCGGCCTTTACCCTGCTCCATAGTAAGCAAATTCATTAAGGCTATGTTCTTGGTATACTGTGAGAATGGCGTAACAAGTGGTGGATAACCTACACGTGGCCACACGTATGCAACCTCATCGAAGAGCTTTATCAGCAAATCATCCATTGAAAGCTCTGGTTCACCTTTCTTCTTACGCAAGTTATTGATAGTAGTTCTCATACCTCCAAGATCAGCCATCATAGAACCCATCATACCGCCTGGCAGGCCACAGGTAAGCAATAAAGATGACATCAGTTTATTGGCCGGGTTGATAAAGTAGCCCAACCACTCGTCAATGAACTCCTGAGTCATGGCACGAGCTTCCATGTAAGCGTCCATATTCACCTCAGGTACTTCAAATCCTGCATGCTTCAACATGCTTTGAACCGAAATAATATCGGGATGAACCTTACCCCATGACAAGGGTTCGATAGCTGTATCTATTACATCTGCTCCGTTCTCACAAACCTCAAGAATCGATGCCATGGAAAGTCCTGGTCCAGAATGGCCATGATATTCAATAATAATATCAGGATGCTTGGTTTTGATACGCTTCGTAAGCTGACCGAGGAAAGCAGGCTGACCTATACCGGCCATATCCTTCAAACATATTTCTTCTGCACCAGCAGCAATTTCTTCATCAGCTAATTTTTCGTAGTAATCAAGTGTATGGATAGGCGAGGTTGTAATACACAATGTGCCCTGAGGCGTCATTCCACCTTCCTTCGCCCACTTAATGGCCGGAGCTATGTTCCTGATGTCGTTTAAACCATCAAATATACGTGTGATGTCGGTGCTCTGAGCGTGCTTAACCCGGTACATCATGGCACGCACATCATCGGGTACAGGATACATACGAAGGGCGTTCAAACCACGGTCAAGCATGTGTGTCTTAATGCCTGCCTTATGCAAAGGAGTCGTAAAAGCCCCTTACAGCTTCGTTAGGATTCTCTCCAGCGAGGAGCTGTACCTGCTCAAAAAGCACCACCGTTAGTTTCTACACGCGAGAAAACATCCCATTTTAACAAATACTGGAGCTATACGTGCAAGCTGATCCCTTACGAGGCTGGAACTTGCCTGAGCTCTGCCACATGTCACGATAAACAAGACTGAACTGGATTTTTCTTCTTCATTATTTCTATTCGTTTTTTTCTTTTGTTCTCTAATTTATTATACACCCTTAACAGGCACTTAAAAACCTGATAAATATATATACATCAGGCTTGCAAAAATTAGACAAAAATTATCAAATTACCGAGTGCCCCCTCCTTTTTTTGTGATTTATAACTATCTTTGCAGCACATAATACGGCAAGATGAAAGGTAAAACAGTATTTATAATTATTTTCTTTAGCATACTTTTTATTGCATGCGGAAATAAAAACAAGGATAAAAATCCCAACCCAACAAGTATCGTCTCACATTACAATGACTGGTGACAGTACTTTGTATGGATTAGCCTGTGAAGGGTGTTCTGACTCGGTTGTTGTTTTTCTTCCAGAAGATGGCAGTGACCCTGTTACCTATAATATACTGAAGCCCATCGGAAGGGGTACGTACTGGGGAAATTAAAAATAGGTGATAAAATTGGAATTGTTCTGAACAGGAAAAACCATAAGGTTGCCGACATAGTAGTAGACATTGACCAACTACAAGGTATTTGGTGCTATATTGTTATGCCTAAGATACGTAATGCAAGCCAAATGAGCAATCGCACCCTAAGCCAGAATGTTAGCAAATATGTCCGATTCGTTAAAGGAGACCTTCTTTATACCCCGTGAATACGGCTTCTGGCTGAAACGTGAATGGGAGGCTTCAAGTATAGGCTATGTTACCGAAGCCAGTTCTCTTGCTGATGAAAGTCCCGTTGTATATCCGCCTTTAGGTTATTTTGTGGGTTGGAGGATATGGAATGGCAAGTTTGTTATGGTAAGCGGTACACCCAATTGGTCAAAAGATGGTGTATTATCCATAAGTCATCTTAGGAACGATACTTGTAACATTGATTATCTTGGTGACGATTCGCTCGTATTAAGTGACCGTGATGGTTCAAGAAGTTATTATAAAAAGAAGGATATTAACGATGTAAACAAGAAGGCCCGAGCCATAGCTGCTATGAGATCGAAGAAAGCTTTGGAAGAAACTACCGAAAATAAATAGTTACCTTTCAGATATTCCTACAACATCAAAACTTTACAAACCCAATAACGGTAAAGCACTTAACCTGTACTTTAGCATTATTGGGTTTATCATTATTCGTGCTTTTTGCAAAGCGCTCTTCGCCAGTTTTTCAAAACGTGTACCCTTACGACCGTAATTGGCATAAGGGAAAATACTGATACCTCCGCGCGGTGTGAATAAGCCTGTTACCTCAATATATTTAGGATCCATGAGATGAATAAGGTCTTTCATAATAATATTGACGCAATCTTCATGAAAGTCACCATGGTTACGGAAGCTGAAAAAGATACAATTTCAAGCTCTTGCTTTCTACCATTTTTACATCTGGAACATAACTAATTCTTATTTCTGCAAAATCAGGTTGTCCTGTAATGGGGCATAAAGATGTAAATTCAGGACAGTTAAAACGCACCCAATAATCGTTACTTTGGTGCTTATTGACAAAGGTTTCAAGCACTTCAGGTGCATAATCCATTTTATAACGGGTAGCTGTTCCCAATGCCTTCAGGCCCTCTTCGGTTCTGTTATCACTCATCATTTAATTGATATTTAATATTGAAATTGACAGCGGTAGCTATTATTTAGTCATGATTTACGCTGAAAAATTTTCCACACACTGTAATTAATTCCATCGTCATAGGCATCGGTTCCCCTCATATTGCTTTTTACATACTTTACGACACGAATAGTCAATGGCAAAGCAACAAATTCATAAGCTGTCTTTAAAAATATCTGACTTAGTATGAGTACGGGAAGTTCATTTGACGGCACAACTCCACTAAGTGCTAAAGGGAAAAATATCAACGAATCGCAGCTTTCGCCAGCTACTGTGCTCAATATTGCACGGGCTGAAAAGTGACGACCGCCATCGCGTATCTTCATTTTGCTCATTACATAAGCATTAACAAAGCTCCCCACAAGAAAAGCAATAAATGACGCTGCTGTAATACGAGGAGCCAGACCAAATATGGCATGAAAACCCGTTTCGTTGTGCTAATAGGGTGCTCCTGGTATCCAGTCGCATAGAGCAGCCACTGCAACAAAGAAAAAATTCATGGCAAAGCCACCCCAAATCAACAGTCGGGCCTTACGAAAGCCCCATACTTCGCACACACAATCGTTGATAATATACGAAATAGGAAAAACAATCAGCCCGCCCGTAAGGCTTATAGGACCAAAGGCTATTTGCTTTTGTTTCGAGCAGATTTGCCAAAATGAGGCAAACGCAAAACAGTATACTGAAAAACATAAACAGCATACTGACATTCTGTTTCTTTTGTATCATTGTCTTGTTTTGTTATAGAGGGTTTATCAAGTACCCCTTTTCTTATTTATTATCCTACACGTTGGCCAGAAGCCAGCACATGTATGCCACGTAAAACAGCTGCCAGAAAGACTCCCTCCCATCGCTGAACGCGATACTTTGTAAACGAGAACAGCCACAACAGTACCATTGAAAGTATCATCATCCACAGGTCTACCATGGTTATCCCCTGTATGGACATAGGATGGATAATACCTGTAAAAACCAAGAATAGCCAAAATATTAAACACGTTTGAACCCAACACGTTACCAATGGCTATCCCACTGTCGCCCTTACGGGCCGACACCACACTCGTTGCCAACTCAGGTAACGATGTTCCTCCTGCTACAATAGTCAGACCTATTATCGCGTCGCTCACATTTAACGAATGGGCTATCGCCGAAGCATTATCAACAAAAAATGTCCGACCCTGCCACTAAACATGCCAGCCCAATAACAATCAGCAGAACTGCTCTTACTGCGCCAACAGGTTTTTTTCTGAAGAAGCTTCAGCCGGGTCTTTACCTTCACTACGTGCTCCACGAAGCGTCATCCACATAAAAGCCTGCAAACAGCAATAGCAATATAATAGCATCAATTCTGCTGATATTACTGTCCATGCACATTACTGTTAATGCCACCGAAGCTAGCACAGCAAAAGGTATATCACGCCTTACTGTAATACGTAAGATAGCAATAGAGCCACCATTGCTGTACATCCTACTATGAGAGTGTATTGAAAATATTGCTGCAACTACATTTCCAACGGCTAAATCAGGGCGTCCCATTGATGGCAGATAACAAACTTACAAAGAATTCGGGCATTGAAGTACCTGCTGCTACAATAGTCAATCCGATGACAATCTGTGGCATTCCAAGCCTTTGAGCAATGCCTGCTGCACCAGTTGTAAGCCGGTCGGCTCCCCAAAAGTACAATACCTATACTTATAATAAGTAATACAATTTGTAACCAAATTGATGCCGGAGCAAAAGTAAAAAAGCGTAAGATATGCCATAACTGTCACCTGAAAATGCTTTTAGAACTTCGGCAGTATAAAAAAGCCCTGAATACTTACATATTCAAGGCTTAAAACTAACAATTACACAATTATATATCTGCCTTTTTTTCATGCAGTTATAACATAATCCTCTCTTTCATTTCTTCCTCATTTGCATGGAATAACGGGAAGCAAAATCCCTCCCAATATACCAATGAGGACAAAGCGGTTAACCAATTTTGATAGACCGTGTTATCTTATTGTTGTTAATATCTTTCTTAGGGAAGTTCAACCGTAAGAATGCCATCAGCCACACGTGCAGCAATTTTCTCCTTGTCTCACATCATCAGGCAGGATAAGTGTTTGCTCGTATTTAGAATAGGCAAACTCACGGCGAAGATAGCGGCCCTGCGTCTCTTCCTCCTTTAAATGTTTCTCCATACGCACGGTTAAATCGCCATCTGCATTAATGTTAACATCAAAGTCATCCTTTGTTAAGCCCGGAGCGGCAAGCTCTACTGTATATGAATGCTCACCTCCAGAACATTGATAGCAGGCGCTGTGGCACTTGTACGATTCATATCATTGTTACTAAGAAAGTCGTTAAAAACTTCTGGAAGCCAATTGTTACGTGTATACATAATCGTTATATTTTTAATAGTTTATTATTTGCTTGTTGTTCACATTGCGCTTTATACAATCTTTATGCCTGCATTATTTTCTGCGACACGTTGTCATACATCAAAAGACAAAAATGACATTATACAATAATTATTCACTTCTTAAATAGCCATCATACTCATATTTCAACTAAAAAAACTGCATAAATACTTGTTCTTTATAGAATTATAGCTACCTTTGCACGCATCATTACAGCCATTAATTAAGTGGCTTTGAGAGTTTAATATACAAATTACACTTCCAGTTACAGAGCAAATACAAAACACAGGTTTAAAACCAACAGAGAGTTTTTTTCGTGATTGACTGTACAACAAAACAGTACAAATGTTGCTAAAAATTTAACACTATTTATTTGGTAAATCCAAATAATTTATTACCCCCACAGGTAGTACGCTGATAAGCGTTTACCTTTATTTATTATTGTATACAAAAGGCAAGGGATGGTCCTTGCCATTTTTCCGTAAGCAAAGAACCTCAAGCGGGTTTTCTTTGTTCGCTTTTTGTGTACCTAAATTAACAGGATAAACATTAACAGGAAGCTTTTATTCATACAAACATAACAGTTACAAAAATTATCTTCAAATGGGAGAATTTTACATTGCCCCCAGATGACAGCCAATTCCTTTAAATGGGAAAACGCACTTCTACAAACAAGTTTTAATGGTGGTCATGCGGCAGGAAGAGAAGAAGAACCACCTGAAGAGTGGAATGGTGGCCATGACGACAACGGCGGTGGTGCAGGCTCAGGATGGGTAGCGCCCGACGATGGCGATTAACGTTAAGTAAGTTACAAACAAAGTATAAAAAACAAGGCCTGCACGGCCTCAATTTAAATATTGAAAAAGAAAAAACAATGAAAAACAAAGTATTTTTTTCCTGGCAGCAATGTCTGTCATAGGCTTTAGTGCCTGCTCAAACGACAATTCGCTCGATCCTGGCAATAGTAATTCAGGCGAAGGTATAGTTTTCGCAGGAACCAATGTCGCCGTAAAGCGTGATATGAGTGGATCACGTACATCAGCCGATTACGATCGTGATAATCATAGCGCTTACATTTTTATTGGGGAACCCAACGACAAAAATATTCCTGAACGATAACAACAGTGCAACCACAGCCATAACGGCAAAACAGGCACGTGCCAGTTTTATATTTAATACAGGAAAGCTATACGGCATCTACATACGATGTTTATTATACAGGATCCAATGGAACAAGTTATAACACCGTAAATATTGCGACAAGCCAAACGCAGAACGCACCAAACTCAACCAGTCACTTTGGTCAGGCTGGCGACTGTGGTACAGCACAGGCCACACGTCAAACTGGTGGGGGTTACAAATTTGACCTTACCCACCATTCATCTTACCTGTGTTTCCTGCCTCGTACTACCAATGCTGCAGGAACTAACTGGGTAATGACACAAGTAAAGGTTACATCAGACAATAACATTGCTGGTGCATACACGTTGTCAACAAGCGGTTTAAGCGGTACGGGAAGCAGCAATACCATCACACTTAACACCAACAACTTTGATGTTACCACAGCCAAACCAGCCAGCCTACCAACGCTGCATTCATGGTTATCGCGCCTGGAACACACAGTCTGACGGTAGAATATACGGTAAAAAACACCGTTTCAAACGAAACCGCAACTATTACCAAGACGCTAACACCGAATAAAAGCTATAACGCTAACACCGTATACCCTGTAACAGCCATGCTGTTTACCGATTACACAGCAGCTAAATACTATCAGTGGGACGCCCCACAAGACATGTGGTATGGAAAAGACACCTATTGACCCAGTTGCAGGAATCTACAACATCTCTGATTTACCTAATAGATCTGACACGTATAGAGTATCACAAGAAACATACACAGGAGTAAACTACACAGTCTATTACCACTATGGAAGCTCTACTATTCTATACCAGGCCAAAGCTACTTCTAAAAATAATTTAACAGTCCAAGAGCTTGTTTGGTTACAAGAAAAGGGTGACGCACATTGGGATAGTAACGCCGCTTGGACATACAATGGCAAAATGTATAAAGGAGGAATGTGGATTAAGAAGCCAAGTATTGTTGCATCTGAAAATGGAATGACAGATGCTGCTATGAAGACAACCTTTCCAAGTCCTATGCAGTACGGTTTTCAATTTCATGGAGGAACAAATATAAATATTTCACAAGGATTCCAAACAAATCTTGCCAACTATTTCTTTTTACCAGCATTAGGATCATACGAAAGTGACTTCCAATATAGCCAAATCATCCAAAATGTATGGTTCGCAGCCTACATCTACCCTAACTCAAGAGACTGATGAGTATACCCTATCATAGTACTAACACTCGACGTATACTTGGGTTAGGTAAAAGCGGAGTCTACTTTAGCTCTACCGCAAAATAGTGAAGGTCCAATGTGTTTAACTTTTTCGAACACTGGCATTGGAATATCATCATATGGTGGACACTGGAATAATGGTAAATTACAGAAAGTAAACATTGGTGCCATCAACATGAGCTCCATCGTTAATTTCTGACACATTGCTAAAAGAAGAACATTTGTGACGTGTCAACTAAAAAGGAGAAAACTAATGTTTTTCAGAATTGAATAAAGGCTGATTAGTACGTCACGAAGATTCGTCAATGTAAGGAGGATAGAATATTTACAGTTCTATCCTCCTTTATTTTACCCCACAAAAAAACCGATTACTGTATACTGCCAAATAAGAAATAACAATAGCCACATGGATTTACACTCATAAAAACGCCCATATTTAATTATTTTTATCATTATGAAATAACAATTGTTACCGCACATGCACTTGTTTATATCTACATTTGCAAACAGAATTAAAACAAAACAGATATGAACTATAAAATGAAAGATTATCTTCCACCGATGGATCCGGAAAAGTTGAAGGCCTTTTTGAGATTGAGAATAAATTTAAAGCCGGAGAACTTTCAGCTGATGAAGCTCATCAGCAAATTAAAGAGCGTGTAGGAAAAGGTTAGTGCCTATCATGTTGCGTATATCGAACAAACCATGACGGAGGAGACCGACGACGAATGTATTCGTGAAGATGTACATGCCATCATTAATATGCTGGGAGATTTGATAGACAATACCATGCCCCACCTGCCTGCCGACCATCCTATTATGCACTACCTTAAGGAGAACGAGGAGATGAAGCGTTTGCTTTTGGCTGTGGAAGACTTGGTGCAATATCCCATGATTAAGAACCAATGGCTTGAACTTTTACGACCAAATCAGCCAATATCCATTACATTATAAGCGCAAGCAAAACCAGCTTTATCCTGTGCTTGAACAAAAGGGATTCACCCGTCCTACAACAACCATGTGGACTTTCGACGACATGGTACGTGACGAAATAAGGGAGGCAGAACGTCTGTTACGGGAAGATAACGAGGAGGCTTTTCATCAAACAGCAGGAACGTGTCTTGACTATATGCACGCGATTTAATGCAGAAAGAGGAGTTTATTCTCACCCAACGTCAATGGCCTTTGATAAGTGCGTGACGAGTTCGATGAGATGAAAAGTGGTGACCAGGAAATAGGTTTTGCCTTCTTCAATGTAGAACATAAGCCCACCGAAAACAAAGAAGAAGCATCACCAAAAGTACAGGATGGTTTTTGCCAGCGAGCTACAATCCCTGCTCGCTAAATACGGTTATGCAGCACAAGGAGACAACCAACTATTAGATGTTACAACAGGAAAGTTGAGCTTGGAGCAAATAAACCTGATATATCAACATCTGCCTGTCGACATCTCTTTTGTAGATGAGAACGAGCTTGTACGCTTCTATTCAGATACAAACCATCGTATTTTTCCACGCAGTAAAAATGTGATTGGGCGTGAAGTAATGAATTGTCATCCACGAAAAAGTGCACATATCGTTCGGGAGGTAATTGATAAGCTTAGGAGTGGAGAACAGGATAAGGCCGAGTTTTGGATTAATAAGCCCAACCTTTTCATCTATATAACCTATATTGCTGTCCGCGATAAGGAAGGAAAGTTTCGTGGTGTGCTCGAGATGATGTAGGGATTGTACGCACATCCGTGCTTTTAGAAGGCTCACAAACATTGCTTACATGGAGCAACAATGATACGGAAAATGCCAGCGAACAGCCCGCAGAAGAAGCGGTTAGCCATCATGAAGCTGAGGACGAAGATATATTATCGTCACCCATAACCGATATTACGCCTCAAACTCGCTTAAAGGATTTGCTTAAGCAATACCCGTCACTTAAAGGTCGTTTGCCTGAAATTGACCCTAAATTCAAGATGCTTAATTCGCCTTTAGGCAAGTTAATGCTGGGGAAAGTAAATGTACAAATGATGAGTGAACGCTCGGTGTTCCCTCGATAAATTGATTGAAAGCATCAAGAAACTTATCAACTGAATGCTTCTGTAACATATTATACAAATATACTTCAAAAACCTATGGAATGTTAGTAAAGCATTTCCATAGGTTTTTCTATGATATTCAAAAATTAAGATTACAATTAATGATTGTTGTTTGTAACCTTATTCATCCACGTGCACACATCATTCATCACCTCTTCAGACATAGTTTCGTCTATATTTACATCATCCAACGGATTGCCCTGTGGGCTATGCTGGAAAAGATGATTCAACCCTGGATATATTTTAATAACGTTTTTGCTGTTATGTGGCAGGCCGTTTTGCAGTGACTGCATATTAAATTCGGCAGGAACATTTAAATCATTACTACCGCTCAAAGCCATAACCGGACATTTTATTAATGGCAAAAAACTTTGAAAAATTCATATCAAGAGCCGACTTCATCCATAAACTATTATCCTTTGAAAAGCAATAATTGTCGCGTTTCTGCTACACTGTGTACCACATCTCTTTTGCACCCTGCACCTTACTCAGCCCATTTAGTTGTAGCATCATAAGCGTATCAAACTTTACATGCCGGCCCAGCCAGACTGACAATAAAGTCGGCATTGCCCCCGGCCCCGAGCATATAGGCGATGCTTCCGCCCTCGCTGTGCCCTAAAATACCACGCAAGAGAACTTCCCAAAGACCTCGGAGGTATCTAATTCCTGCTAAAGCGTCCGTAGCCAAAGCCGCTGTTGTGGCCGAAGAAAAGTCGCCCGTCGACCGTCCTACCCCCGTCATCATAGCGCAATGAGGCTATTCCATGGCGCGCCAGCCTGTCGGCAAGAACTAAAAAGGGCTTATGTCCCATCAGTTCCTCATCTCTATTCTGCGGCCCACTGCCCGTAAACCATAAGCACTACTGGAACTTTCTGTCCCTCCTTATAACCTTCAGGGTAAGTTAATGTGCCTGAAAGTGTAACCTTTGCCGATTGATTTTCAAATTGAATATTCTCACCCGATAAGGAAAAGGCAGCTTAGGCTCCTGTGGTCGTTTCAGAACAACCTCACCTTTATTAAATATAAGCTGTGTTATAAAACCGTTTTGGCTGAACGTTCCTTCAATAACACCGTTGCATAAACGTCCGGCATAATGCAGCCCTATCTGTGCCATGAGCTACGTTGAGCGAATCATTTTTCCAGCACATTCACTGCGAGGGGAAGCCCTTTACCCTTGTTCCATCACATCAAGCTTTACTGAACGTTCCGCCTCATTTACGTGTAGTATGAGTGTTAACTTTTGTGGACCAGCAGATAATAAGCTCTTTCCAAGTTCCATTAAAACTTTGTGCACTAACCTGTATCGATGCCGTCAACATCAGTATCAAAAAGAAATATATTACCTTTTTCATATTACAAATATACGTGCTTTGGCTGAAATATTGATAATTCTGTTAGTTTTTCCACCGAAAACATAAAAATAGCAATATCTATAACCTAAAATTGCCAGAAAACGACTATATTTGAAGCGCAAAAATATTCAAGTATCATGAAAGCTTACTCATTCTGTCTTCGTTTTTATTATCCTCATCACTTGTACATTGTCCTCAAGTATCCACAGCTACCGTGTGGTTGAAGGTAATATCATCAGGGATATGAATCAGGCTCTTGCTCAAACACTCAAAAGAAAAACAGACGGTTATCTTTACGCCCGATACCCTGTACGAGTATCGCCGCCACCTCCAGATTGACAGTCTACGACAGTCATCTTTCGTTTACTATGCGGTGAAAGTGGAATCATGATGGCCTGCAAAGCCGTAAGATAAAATGGCGTCAGCTCGAGTTCCCAAAGCTATGCAAACTGCTCTGTTGCCACCGTTTTCTCGCTGTCTGACCAACGGCTTTCGGGCCTTTTTGCGTCAGCAGCGGTATTATGGCTCATTCTTTCGATGGGCCTTGCCAGACGTCGACACACCGGCTTTAAAGTATTCGGGACGATAGCGTACCACGAAGGGATGGCGTTTTCTTCAATCTTCATCACCAGCCCATACGCTTTACACCCATGCAGGAGCAACTGATGACACTTTTCTTTCAGGCTTCTGATTTCAAACTTCCGAAAGAAACCATTTGTCAAAAGCTCTGGCCCAATAAGCCCGATGCCAGCGAAACACTCTACACCCTGATGAAACGCCTCAAAACCCATCGTTGAGGAGCAGGGCGGATTACATATTATTTGTGACAGGGGACGCAGCTATCAGCTTCAGAAGAAGCACTAAACAGCTGATCCTCAAACATGTATCTTCCTGACCATTAAAATGTCAGGAAGATGTCAATAAGGTTTTTCTTCCATTCTCTTATTGCCATTTATCTTTGTGGCAAAAATCGTAAAATGAAGAAAAACCTATTGTTATTTTACCCTTTTTCATCAGTTCTGTCAGAGACCTGGGCACAGAATGATTCTATCCCCACAAAAGATATACCCTTACCAGCCCCCAGCCGACTCTGCCCTCACCCTATAGGAAGTTCATGTGAAAGCGGCACGTATTATAACCCGAAACGACGGCCGCGTTTATTTTCCATCGGCAAAAGCCAAGGAGGCCGCAGCAAACGGTTACAGCTTGTTAGGGCCGCATCGGACTACCTCATGTCAGGATTGACGAAATAAAACATACGGTTACAGCACTGAATAACCTCGGTACTGTCCAACTCCGACTCAATGGAGCCACTGCCTCACAGACCGAGATCATCAGTCTTGACCCCAAAACCATACTTCATATCCACTTTATTGACCATCCGGGGCTGCGCTACGGAGAAGACGTCGCCTACGTCATCAACATCGTTACGCATCGTACCGAAACGGGCTAGCAGCGTGGGAACCGATCTCACCAACGCCCTTACCACATACAGCGGGACATAATACGGTTTATACCAATCTGGCACACCGAAACTCAGAATGGGGCTAAACCACGACCTTAGCTATCAGGGATGCCCGAGGCGGGCAGTCGGAAGAGCTGGCCGATTATCTGCTAAACAACGGTACACACCATATAGTTTCGCGAACATCTCAGGATACACGCATGCGCGAATTTGACAATAAAGTACAACTGAAATACAGCCTTACCGACTCGCTCGACAACGTATTCCAGGTACGGTTATCGAGTGATTTCAGCCACGAGCCCACTGGATTTAACGCACACGTTGGTCAGTGAGGGAACCTTATCCTATCTGTCATTGCAGAAGCACGCTTCCCTATCGTTCAGTCCTTCACTCGATCTCTACCTTACACACCGTCTGGGAAGTCGGCGCTCGCTTACCGCAAACCTCGTTGTTACCCACATCAACACAGACGAGAATCACTATAATGACGAAGGCGGACCGTATAAATTCTCTGTACATGGCAACGTATGGTCGCTCCTTTCAGAGGCTATTTACGAAACCAAACTAAAGCCTTTTTACGTTGTCGGCCGGATATAAAGGACTCTTGAAATATACGTACAACAGCTATACGGGCGACGTACTTCCACCACTCCCATCCATAATGGCAGTGCTTACCTGTATGTCGAGGCCCAGGGAAAGTGTCAAAACTAAACTACTCGGCAGGGTGCAGGCATGACCCTTCTCGGTTATCGCCAGCACGAACACCGATATAACTTCTGGCTCTTCCGGCCGAAAAATCACAGTCAGCTACCAGCCCTGTCGCGCCGCTCACCTTGAAGTATGGCTTTTGAGATAAACCCTTCGTCAGCCGCGTAGCCATGATTAGCAACACGGCTATCCGACAGGGAAGCAGAGAGTGGTCGGTAGAGTCCTGACCTTAAACCAAACCGACGCACCGAACACACACTTGATGCCACCCCTAACGCTGCCGCGCCTTACCGCTAATTTAAACGTTATGTACTGGGCTGACCACAACTGTAATATGGCTCTTTATACACGGTCGGCCGACGATCACTCTATTATACGCAAAAATCAGAAAGGAATTGATATGCTTTACTGCACGGCCTATGCACAATATCAGCTTATTCCCGACAAACTCTCGTGCTTTGCAGCTGGTTATCTCAACCATTTTGCCAATCATGGCGACAATTATGAGCACCGCTACACAGCCTTTAACTATAACATACAGGCAACAGCCTATCTGGGACAATGGACTATAAGTCTCACGGCTGACAATGGATGGCGCGCCATGGAAGGCGAAACCATTATACGGCAAGGGGCACAATGCGTGTTCAATTGCTCCTATCGTATGGGCCCGTGCACGCTGTCGCTGATGTGGCTCAACCCTTTCAGCCACCGCATAAGAGAATATCATCCCGAGTTAGTGAACCGTTTCCTTCACCGTCAGTATAGCAACAGTTCTACCGATAGCGGCAACCAACTTTCCTCTCTTTCGTATGGCGACTGCAGAAAGGGCACCATTCACGAGCCGTTACGCGAACATTGAACAACCGCGACACCGAAAAACGGTATCATGAAATAACGTTATCCGAACCATGAAAAAGCTTTTTATCCGTGATGCTGCTTCTGGCAACATTAACCATTATTGCCGATATAAGTATGCGAAAAAGAAGATGAACGGCCTGAACCCACGAAATTTCAGGAAGCCATGAACTTTGCAAACTTCAATACCTATACCGACAATGACCTCAACTATACATTCTCCTACCCTTCGTTTTTCAAAAGAAAAGCAGTGAACCGTGGTACGGTCCAGGGCACGTCAGTTTTTCATATCATAACAATGGTATCAACCTGATCATGACATGCCGCGTACTTCCAAAGCGTGTCATTACATGCAAAGACAGTAGTTTTACCACAAGCCAGGCTATGCAAAACTTTAGCGAATATGTCAGCTTAAGCCGTGGAGTGTTGCGCGAAAACTGCTGGTATGTCCTACATTCTGCTATCCCAGGGATACCGTAAAGCCGTATCGCGTATTATTTTCCCGGGTAATATCATGGCAAGCAGAGCCTCCCTCGACATTTAATTACCAACCCTCCTATGATGCCACAACACGATAAGCCCTACACTAAACATTGAAAAAAACATCATAAAAAGAAGAGCACAGGAGAGGTTTTATCCCTATTGTGCTCTTCTTACAATATAAAAGCTATAAATATCAGCTCAATACAAAGTTCTTAACATCTTCTTCTACCGTAGAGATACCAGCCAAACCAAAGTTGTCAATCAACACTTTAAGCACACCTTCTGAAACGAAAGCCGGCAGCGTTGGGCCGATATGGATATTCTTCACACCCAGACTTAACAGAGCTAACAGCACAATAACTGCCTTCTGTTCGTACCAGGCAATGTTGAAGAAGATAGGAAGGTCGTTAATATCGTTGGCTCGAATATCTCTTTTAACTTCAAAGCGACTACCGCCCACGAATAAGAGTCGTTACACTGACCTGCATCAAGTACACGGGGTATGCCGTTGATGTCACCCAAATTAAGCTTATTATACTTATATTTTTGCACAGCCGCTGGTTAAAAATAACAGTATCTTTTGGGCAAAGCTTCTGCAAATTCGGTATAATAATTACGACTCTTCATACGACCGTCGCAACCGCTCATCACAACAAATTTCTTAATAGCCCCACTCTTTACAGCCTCAACAACCTTGTCGGCAAGGGCGAAAACCTGTGCATGTGCAAAGCCACCCACGATTTCTCCATGCTCTATTTCAGTAGGTACTTCACAAGTCTGGGCCAACTTAATCACCTCTGAGAAGTCCTTATGACCGTTAGCTTGCGTAGGAATATATTTCCAACCCGGGAACCCTGTCGAGTTCGTGGTAAACACTTTATCATTATACGAGGCGTTCTTGGCAGGAGGAACGATACAGTTTGTTGTGAAAATGATTGGACCATTAAAAGCTTGCAAACTCCTCCTTTTGCTGCCACCAGGCATTACCGTAGTTGCCAACAAGGTTGCTATACTTCTTTTAACCGTGGGTAATAATGGGCGGGAAGCATCTCACCTATGTGTATAAACATCAACCCTGTACCCTGTGTTTGCTCAAGCAGGTCTTCAATATCGTGCAGATCATGACCCGAAATAAGAATACCCGGACGCTTGCCTACCCCAATGTTTACTTTGGTAAGTTCAGGTTTCCGTAGCTTTCGCATTTGCTTTATCGAGCAGAGCCATTACGTCAACACCATATTTCTGCCGGTTTCTAACACCGTAGCAAGTAGCGTTTGCTGATCGGCATCAGGATTTTGAGATGACGGCAAGAGCCTTCATTATAAAGTTAATAATATCCTCCTGACGATACCCTAAGCGTGCAGCATGCTCGTAATAGGCTGCCATACCTTTCAGTCCGAGGATTGTAAGTTCCTTTAAAGAGCGCTGGTCAGCATTGGTATTGCGCAGAATACCTTCACGATTACCTTCAGCCAAATAGTCGGCCTTCTCACCACCCACTTCACTTCCTGATAATCGGGCAGCGATACTTTTAGCAGCCATGGCCGTATCAAGTAACTGACGTTTTTAAAGGGCAAGTGCCTTGTCAACCCGGCCAAGAAGTGCATCATCATCAAAGTTAGCATTTGTAATGCAGGCAAAAGGCCATCGACAATACTATCGCCTGCCTTTTGTTTATCGTAGGACACACCTGCCTCATTCAACGCATGACCTATTGTACCCAAGCCGCGAACAACACTGATAAGCAAATCTTGCCAACGTGATGTTTCAGGCAACTTTCCACAAACACCGCGAACGGTACATCCTGTCCCTTAGCAGTTTCCTGACATTGGAAACAAAACATCTGATTTTCCATTCCTATTATAATTCTGTTTTTGATAATTACGTTTAACTGGGTGCAAAGGTAGTACCGACAAAAACGATGAAATAGTAACAAATGTGACGACAGATAGTTAAAACGAGTTAAAACAAACGTAAGCTTAAAAACAGGATTAAAGTTATAACGAAACAAAATACAAACATAACATTATGAATATAAAGAACAGGAAAAGCTCCAATACATATATACTTTTTATATACATTTCCATAAACAATATCATTTTATTTCCTTATTTTTGGTATGTTAAAACAATAGGCGACATGGATGTATTAGGTGTAAAACAACGCCACAGAAACATGGCATCAGTACGGCCTAAAGACACGAAGCTCGAGCTTATCGTACGACATGATTTATGTGAACATGGATTCTGCCACTTTTTTTCCTACCACACAAAAACAATAATATATCAACAAAAAGTACGCCGAATAATACTGAATCATAATATAAAGACAACACAGTTCTATCGTAGAATAACAGATATAAAGCAGCAGGCAAATTCAGATACAGAAGAAATTATTTTGTAAAATTATTTGGTCGTTTTTAACACTTGAAAAATGCTGCTTTTAGAACAAAACAACCTCATACTCCTGACGTTTATGGCAAAAACGGACAAGATATGATAACCCGGACATACTATTTTGCACTGTGTAAGTCTGCACAACAGTAAATCCATACAAAGAATATATACTTTTTGCCTTTACGGCACTATTGATGCGTCTTTACGATGTGATTGTCGGACGATTACATCGTAATCGTCGCCTTTACGACGTAATCGTCTGACCTTTACGTCGTAAAGGGAAGAGCATGTGCCGTAAAGAGAATGACAGAATTATGCAGTCGGAAAATTTTACAACAAAAACAACTTGCATCTGCACATAAAACAGCGGCAATCAGCCCACAATTCCACACTAAAAACAAGCGTTCTTCTTCTATGAAAATGTACAAAAGAAACATAAACTACTGAATAACAACCATTTTACAAACGAGCTCATTTTGCGCTCATACGCAGGCAAGCAGTCGTGATGGACGAAATAACGCAACCACGAAGAGGGTTTTGTAAAATTATTTCAGCGTAATTATTTACCTATCCCCACCTCTATTTTCCTGATAACACGGGCAGGATTGCCTGCTGCTAACACCCCATCGGGTGCATGTCGTGCGTGACTACCGACCCCGCCCCTATGGTTGAACCGCTGCCAATTCACGCCCTGGCAAAACCGTAACATTGCCACCTATCCACACATTATCGCCAACGTGTATGGGCACGCTTTCTGAATATCGGCATTTCGGCGTTCAACATCGAGTGGATGGATAGCTGTATAGAACGAACAATTAGGCCCGATATAGACATGATGACCAAAAGATAACACGATTCTCATCGAGGATAGTAAGATTGAAATTGGCAAAAAGTAATTACCAACCTCAATATTTTTTTTGCCAAAGTCGCAATGGAAAGGCGTATTGACATTAAGCGCAGAACCCGCCTTTCCAAATAACTGACGTATGCGTTCGTTACGCTCATCGCGACGCGAAGGCGGTATTTGATTTATCTCATAACATGCCTGTTCACACTGGTAAAGCTCGTTAATCATCTGGCTGTCGCCTCGTGCGGCATCACCATTCGCCTGCACGTTGCTGCTCTCGTATGGTCATAGTGATCGAAAACTGTGGTGTTGCTTGCCTACCTTGATTCAGAAGGAGCGTTGCTCTTATTGCCCATTCCTCCAAAAGCCTTGCGGTAAGCACTGATTATGGGATGCGTATTGCTGCCATCGAGCCGGTTAAAAAGGTTACGTAAATGGCGTAACTTTTTCTTCTCTCTGCGGGCACTGGAACTTAAAAGAGAAGCCATACTAAACCGAATGCCTGTTATGGGATTGTTCAATTCATACTCAATACGGTCGGCTTTTCGTCCATCTGATGCCCCACTTTCCCCGATTATCCGGGTGATACCATACAAACTACTTCGTCAATAGCATTAAATTTTTTAATAACAGGAATAGAATCTTCGACGTATTTTTGCGGAATAGTAAGCGTAATATATCCGGCCTTACTGATAACAAGCGTATCAAAACGTTCAGGAATAACAGCTTCTCCAAGAAGATTAGTTGTATCGGTCTGTTGTCTGTCAATGCTTATCGAAGCACCTTTTAGCGGCTGACGCAATTCGGGATCGAAAACAAGAATATGCCTTTGCGCGCTCACGGGACCCGGTATAAGAAGCCATAGGAAAATGAAAATAAAATAAAAACTTTTTCATATCTGCCAGTATGTAACCATGCAAAAGTAACAAAAACAAGCCGATTAGGCGCCAATGAGGCATCCAACTTGTAACTATTTAACGTTTTGCATTTCCAAAACCGCATTAATTATATGCCTGTTTATCAAAAAGACGTAACTTTTGCACAATATAAGGTAAAGTTAACGCACAAATATGGCTGAAAAAAGAAAAATAAGAACTGCGCTTATCTCTGTGTTCCACAAGGACGGTTTAGAGGATATTCTTGCAAAACTGAATGAGGAAGGCGTAAAGTTTCTGAGCACAGGAGGCACGCAACAGTTTATCGAAAGCTTAGGATATAACTGTCAGAAGGTAGAGGATGTCACTACTTACCCATCGATATTGGGAGGCCGTGTAAAAACACTACATCCGAAAATATTCGGTGGAATACTTGCCAGAAGAAGCAACACCAGTGACCAGGAGCATGTAAGGAATATCAAATACCCGAGATTGACCTTGTCATTGTTGACCTTTATCCTTTCGAACAGACTGTGGCTAGCGGGGCTTTCTGAACAGGATATTATTGAGAAAATTGACATTGGCGGCATCTCTCTCATCTCGTGCCGGTGCCAAAAACTTCAACGATGTGGTTATCGTGCCGAGCAAAGCAGAATACCCTGTACTGCTTGACATTCTGAACAAAAAGGGTGCTGAAACCGACATTGAAGACCGAAGGATATTCGCTGAGCGTGCATTCGGTGTAAGTAGTCATTACGATACTGCCATCCACAGCTGGTTTGTAGAATCAAAGTAAACAAGAATATAACAATAAAAGAAATAGTTTTCAAATGGGAATGTTTTCATTTATTCAGGAAATAGCAATGGATCCTGGGTACCGCCAACACAATTATCATCAGCGGTGATAAGATTGTTGTTGACGAGCCTTCGGTTGTAGCTCTTGACCGCCACACTGGCAAAATGATTGCCGTAGGCGAAAAAGCCAAAATGATGTATGAAAAAACGCACGACAATATTCGCACTATCCGCCCACTACACGATGGGGTAATTGCCGACTTTACAGCGTGCGAACAGATGATGCGCGGACTTATTAAGATGGTTCACTCGGGTAGCAGATTCTTCTCTCACTCGTTACGTATGGTAATTGGCGTCCCTTCCGGCTCGACAGAAGTGGAGCTTCGTGCCGTCCGTGACTCGGCAGAGCATGCCGATGGCCGCGATGTTTATCTTATTTTTGAGCCGATGGCCGCAGCCATAGGTATAGGAATTGACGTTGAAGCTCCCGAAGGTAATATGATTGTAGACATTGGTGGTGGCTCAACAGAGATTGCTGTGATTTCGCTTGGCGGCATTGTGAGCAACAATTCCATACGTATTGCAGGTGACGACTTGACGGCAGACATACAGGAATACATGAGTCGTCAGCACAATGTAAAGGTTTCAGAGAGAATGGCTGAGCGCATAAAGATACACGTTGGCTCCGCTCTTACTGACCTGGGAGAGGAGGCTCCGGAAGACTATATGGTACACGGCCCGAACCGAATTACCGCACTGCCAATGGAAGTACCTGTATGTTATCAGGAAATTGCACACTGTATTGACAAGACTGTGGCAAAAATTGAGAACGCTGTACTATCGGCTCTGGAAGCGACACCGCCAGAATTGTATGCCGATATTGTTAAAAACGGTATTTATCTTACAGGTGGCGGCGCCCTGTTACGCGGACTTGACAAGCGTCTTCAGGATAAAAATCAATATTCCTTTCCATATTGCAGAAGACCCATTACACAGCGTAGTAAGAGGAGCCGGCATCGCACTGAAGAACGTTGACCGCTTTTTCTTTCCTGATGCGTTAATCATATAAGGTGCAAGTTCATGCCTGTTTTGAGAAACGGCAGGGACTTGTACCTTTATCATAATACAATGCGGAATCTTCTCGAATTTCTCGCGCGACATAACCATTGGTTTCTATTCCTCACTCGAGGTGATTTCATTGGTGCTGCTATTTCAGTATAACAGCTACCAGGGATCGGTGTGGTTTTCTACGGCCAACGCCGTAAACGGGCGTATATTAACATGGAATGCCGAGGTAGAATCGTTTTTCTCACTTTCAAAGGCTAACGAAGAACTTACACAGCGCAACCTATATCTGGAACAGCAGGTGCGGGCTTTGACCGACAAAATTGTTGAAACCACACAAGACAGCGGATGGATAAAGCGCGGACAATTGTCGCTTTTGAAAGACAATCGTCTCATTCCCTGCAAAGGTTGTAGCAATACCCTGAACCGCCACGACAACCTTATCACGATTGATAAAGGATATAACGATGGTGTAAGAAAGGACATAGGGGGTAGCCTGTGGTAAATGGTGTTGTTGGCATTGTATATCTTACGTCGTCCCATTATTCTGTCGTTATCCCCGTATTAAATACAGCTTCGAGCATCAGTTGTGCCATTCACGGCCGCGGATATTTTTGGTTATTTGAACTGGACTGGAGGAGATACAAAAACAGCTTATGTGGATGATATTCCACGCCATGCCCATTTAAGCTGCATGAAAATGTGGAGACAAGCGGATACTCGTCGGTGTTTCCTCCTGGCATTCTCATCGGACGCATTCAGCATGTATATAACTCACCCGATGGCGTCTCGTACAGATTGCGGGTGGTTTTATCGACCGACTTCAGCAGGCTGCGTAATGTTTGTGTAATTGATAATACACCATTAATGGAACGTTTAAATGTTCTGAGAGCCGCACAAGACTCATTGAAGCTGAAAGATAAACAGTAACGTGGCAAAAAGCATACGGTAAATGCAGGATTATTAAACCTGAAGAGTAAAGGAACAAAAAGATGAATGTTGATTTTTGTACGCTTGTTGCTTTTATATTGTGCTCATACTTGCGCAAGTATTAGTGCTTAATCATATCCATCTTTTGGCTATGCAACACCACTGCTCTGCATTTATTTTGTGATAAGCTGTCGTAATTACCCCAAGTGGGCCATATTACTATGGAGTTTCATGCTTGACTAACTGTTGATGGCTTTTCCAACACACCAGGTGTGGCGGCTTCGGCCATGACTTTCGTTGGTTTAATTCAGCCTTACTTACTGGAACTGTTCATGCAACGCGACAGTGAAGACGACTTTCAGCCTTCTATCCGAACGATGGGACTGGCCAGCTATACTTATTTTTCGATGTGGCTTACCTTAATTTATTGTGGAATTTTCTTCACTGTGGAAACATTTACCTTCTTCAATTGGCTGCAATGGATACTGAATATTGTGTAAGCACAATCATTTCATTGCTGCTTATAGTTGTGATTGATAACTTAAGAAGGAAATAATACAACAGGATAAGGCGCACATAGAATAGTATAAGACATTTAGTTATCTCATAGAATGAAGAATTTCAATCTTGAAAAACAGGAAATTCGTTATTGGAGGTGTAGCCGTTTTCATTGTAACGGTATACATCATACGGCTTTTCACGCTTCAGGTTATGAGGACGATTACCGGAAGAGTGCCGATCTCGAATGCTTTTTAAAGCGTATTGAATACCCCAGCCGAGGTGTAATACGCGACCGTAACGGCAAACTTCTCGTGTATAATCAGCCTTCTTACGACATCATGGTGGTGATGAATGAGGAAAAAGGACACCCTTGATACGCTCGATTTCTGTCAGACTCTGGGTATTACCAAAAGACTATTTTATCAAACGTATGAACGACATAAAGCGATCCTTCCAAGAATCCTGGTTACTCCCGCTTTACGCAACAGCTGTTCATGACGCAAATAGACGACAAGAATTTCAGTGTGTTTCGTGAGAAGATGTTTCGCTTTCCCGGCTTTTATATGCAGGACGATACGTCAATACCTGTATCCTTATGCTGCACACGTGTTAGGGGAAGTGGCTGAGGTTTCACAGAGCGACATTGATGAGGATGAATATTACCAGCCTGGCGACTATATTGGAAAGCTTGGCGTTGAAAGGAGTTATGAAAAATATCTGCGAGGTGAGAAAGGTGTGCAAATTTTGCTACGCGATGCCCATGGCAGGATTCAGGGAAAATATCAGAATGGACGCTACGATCGCAGGCCCAAACCCGGACATAACCTCACATTGGGCATGTAGATATTCGTTTACAGGCTCTTTGGCGAAAAATGTTAGAGGGAAAGATTGGCTCTATTGTAGCCATAGATCCACAAACAGGACAAATACTCTGTATGGTGTCGTCGCCCACATACGACCCCCGTTTGCTTGAAGGACGCAATAGAAGCAAGTATCACAAAGTGTTGTCACGCAATATCTGGAAGCCTTTATTAAACCGGTCGATTATGGGACAATATCCTCCGGGTTCAACCTTTAAAAGACATCACAAGGACTTACATTCCTCACAGAAGGTATTATTACACCGGGTACCCACTCGCTTGTCATCGCGGCTTTTACTTTCGTGGTTTTGCACGTCGGATGCCACAGCTCATGCGTCGCCTTGTAAGCTTAGTCCCTGCCATCAGTACTTCGTGTAATGCTTTCTTCTGTTGGGGTCTTTATTATATGTTAAGCAATAGAAGAAAATATAAAAACGTGGATGTTGCCATGGATACCCTGGCGTAATTACATGGTTAGCATGGGTTTTGGATATAGTTATGGCGTTGACCTTCCTGGCGAAAAAGCGCGGTTTGATACCCGATGCAAGCTTTTTACGACAAGGCGTATAAAGGCTCATGGAACGGGCTTACCGTTATCAGTATCGGTATCGGGCAAGGCGAAGTAAACCCTTACACCGTTACAAATCGCGAACCTTGGTGCAACCATTGCCAACAGAGGATACTATTATATTCCATATGTTGTAAAGCACATTCAGGGTGCCAACATCGATACGATGTACTACCGGCGCCATTATACCATGGCAAGCAGGCGGGCATACAACTACATTGTAGCAGGTATGCGATCGTCAGCTTTGATTGGAACGTGCAAGCATTTCAGAAATTTTGATTTCCCAATATGTGGCAAAACAGGTACCGCACAGAACCGGGGACAGGACCATTCTGTCTTTATGGGATTTGCTCCAATGGACAATCCCAGGATTGCCATTGCAGTTTATGTTGAGAATGGCGGTTTTTGGTGCCGACTTTGCAGTGCCTATTGCCGGCGTATTATTTGAACAATATATAAAAGGAAAGCTCTCTCCTGCCAGAGCTCGTGAGGCAGAACAGTTGCAGAATAGAAGAATAGCGTATGGAGCAAGAAATCGATAAGCAGCCTGGAGTATTGCGTAATCTCGACTGGTGGACGATCAGCATCTATCTGGCTTTACTTATATTTGGCTGGATAAGTGTGTGCGGGCGAGCTATACTTACGGCAGAAACCGACATATTTAGCTTAAGTACACGTTCAGGTATGCAAATTATCTGATTGGCACTTCGCTGGCTTTTAGGGGTTTGTGTTGCTGATGCTCGACGACCGCTTTTACGATACCTTTGCCTACGTTATATAGCCGCTGCACTGATGCTCTTGCTTTTCATAACCATTTTCAACCTCATGAAATCAAGGGTTCGAGGTCGTGGCTTGTACTGGCCCTCTACGCTTACAGCCTGCCGAATTTGCCAAATTCGCTACCGCTCTAGCCGTTGCAAAACTGATGAGCACGTATGATTTTACGATGTCTCAACATCAAACACATGATGGCAGCAGTGGCTATTATATTCCTTCCTATTCTTTTAATTGTAGGACAAACGCGAAACAGGTTCGGCACTCTGTATATCTGGCTTTCTCCTGATGCTGTACAGAGAGGGTATGCCCTGGCAGGCATACTCTTTCACGGAGTAGCCATGATTATCTACTTCGTTGTGGGCATAAAGTATGAACAAGTGCTCCTATGGGACGATGCTAGCATCGGTTGGAAAGTTTGTCGTTCTGATGTTAGTGCAACTATTTTCCATGGGAATGGTTTACACTTATATTCATGATAAGGCAAAAGCATTGCGTATAACGGGTATCTGTATGGCAATAACGCTGCTGGCATTACTGTTTTCCGTCTACGTCAAACACTTTGATATTGTTTGGGTACAGCTTATGATATGCGTGGGATTAATAGGGTATCTGGTATATCAGGGGTTGTCAACGCGGTTCTCCAATTACCTGATGATTGCCCTTTTTCTCCATTGGTTCCATTATCTTTTTACAGTGCCGACTACGTTCTAAATGATGTAATGGAGCCTCATCAGCGTGTTCGAATCAATGTTCTGTTAGGATTGGACGAAGATCCTACTGGTGCAGAGCTATAATGTACATCAAAGTGAAATTGCCATTGGCTCGGGAGGCCTTCAGGGTAAAGGGCTTTCTCAATGGAACTCAAACTAAGTTAAAGTTCGTCCCTGAGCAAGATACCGACTTCATTTTTGCACCGTAGGCGAAGAAGAAGGGTTTGTTGGTTCAGCCTGTGTGCTGTTGTTATTTCTTGCTTTAATACTCAGGCTCATTCATTTAGCCGAGCGACAGCCATTTAAATTTTCACGAATATACGGCTATTGCAGTAGTAAGCATATTTCTTTTTCCACCTGTTTATTAATGTAGGAATGGTATTAGACTGACGCCCGTTATCGGTATCCCGTTGCCTTTTTCTTCAGCTATGGAGGATCTTCACTATAGGGGATTTACCATACTTCTTCATATTCCTGCGCATTGATGCAGGCAGAAATTTGATCCGAAGTTAAAAAACACAGAGGCTTCGACCTCATAAATATTTAAGAAAAATATCGGAATAAGCCCCTAATGCAGCAGGCTAACCTCTATTCTCACATCAGAAATACCTGGGATAATTTCGCATTTCATATCATGCCTGACACATATATGCAGCGAGTCACCGGCCTTAGTGCCATTTCTGAAATACGAAAGTGATATTGAAAACTTCCTATCCCCTGCCCTTTTATTTTTCCTTTGTCCGACATTGCTGCAATTCAGCGTATCAACATGTGTATGTCTGCCAGGAAAAACCATTTGTTCAACAATAAGCGAAAGGCTGATAAACGGGTAACGACTGTTTATTCTCAAAACCCAAATCGGTAGCATAACGTCCGCCTTTCGCCAGTTTAGGTACATTAAACTTTAGGGTATCTACCTTCTCCCACCCCGTTACTGAGTGTGATTATAATGATCATAAACCTTGTTTCCTGTGCACGAAACTAGCAGGAAACAAGGATTATACAAAACAACATAGCCATTTTAGCTTCATTTTGCTTACCAATCATTATTTTTCATCATCTTTACGCACAACTGGTATTGTCTCGCCCTGTACGTTATTACCAGATTGCTTTCCTTCCACATTCCTATCCTGCCGGCTCTGTCGCGGGGAGCGGTTCTGACGGCGGTTTTCTTCTCCCTTTCCTTCGTCCCTACGACGGTCTCTGCGTTAGTGTTTTTTCTTCTTACGAGCCTTATCAAACCTGCTTACATCGGTATCAGCAAAGTAAGTCTACCGGTTTTTCTCTTCCTTTACAGTGCCATCAGGGATGCAATGACTGAGGCTTTTCACCCCGCTTATTCATTGCAATGACCTCACGTGCGCGGGCTGCTGTTATTGTTTCTATATTGGCAGTCAGATTCTTATCGTTGAATAGCTGCACATACCAGCCAATATATCACTCTTAAACAGATAGTATTCACCATCCTGTGTTTCCAATACCACATCTTTATGAGGCAAACGACGGCTGGCCTCCATATAGTCGTCAACTTCATAATTTCAGGCAACACTTCAGCTTTGCACACATGCCTGCCAGCTTCTGTGGGTTTAAAGAGATGTCCTGTATGCGCGCAGCATTTGTTGAAACACTGCAGAAACTCTTCATCCATGTGGCACAACAAAGTTCCCTTCCGCACGGTCCCGTACCGCCACTACGTCCCTGCTTCCTGACGTGCACCAATCTGTTTCATCTCAATGCGCACATGGAACGTATCGGCCAGCACCTTAATTAGCTGGCGAAAATCGACGCGCTCATCAGCAATATAGTAGAAAATGGCCTTGTTTCCATCCCCCTGATACTCAACGTCACCGATTTTCATCTGCAGGTTTAAGTCTTTTGCAATCTGCCGGCTCTGTATCATTGTCCCATGCTCACGGCTCTTAGCCTCACGATATTTTTCCATATCAACGGGCTTTGCCAACCGATAAACACGCTTAATATCATCGGCCGACTTAAGATTTGCCTTCTTAATCTGCAAATTTACAAGTCGTCCTGTCAGCGTCACCACCCCAATATCGTGTCCGGGATTAGCTTCAACGGCTACCACGTCACCCTTTTGCAGGTCAAGGTTGTTTACATTATGATAATATGCCTTGCGCGTATTTTTTTAAATTGAACCTCCACTAAATCGGTAGACTCTGCATTGCCAGGCACATCCGCCAACCAGTCATGGGTATTGAGTTGCTTATCTTGTCGGCCTACGCCTGCATGACATAGTCCGCGATCACAGCCCGTACATAAATTACAATTTTTCATATTTTTGTTTTATCCTTTTCTCATTATCATGTTCACCGCCTCAGGTAGACTGCCATCTCCAGGGCAAGATTAAAGAACTGAATTTTGCCATTTGCATTCTGACCAATATCACGAATAACGAGCTGTAAGCGTTCAGAAATATCAATAACATTACGTTCATTGATGAAACGTGCAAAAGTTTTGGGCAAAACTTTTCTTCTTCACCCGACATATAACACAACTCTGATTGTCGAAAAATTATAAATGAAATTTTCGCGTATCATGCGCAGGAAATATGTCAGCATACGCAATTGTTTTTCTCGTCCGAAAGTCGAAACATTCTCGCTCCAGTGCTTTAATCCCTTTACATCGTGCATATAAAGCTTTACGCATCAGTATGACAAAGAGGTCGAAGAACTGGTTGTCTTCGTTGCCAGCATCCAGCGATTCGAGTGCTTTCAGCCAATTACCTCCCGCCGACCGTGCTATACGACGTGCATCAACAGCTTCAATACCCGGCTCTCCACAAGAGTTTGTTCTATATCTTCATCGCTTATGCGTCGCACATCAAAAACGCTGAACACGACTCCTTATCGTTTCAAGCAGTTGTCCGGGTGCTTCACTGACTAACAGAAATACCGTTTTTGCGGTGGCTCTTCAAAAGTTTAAGCAACTTATTCGAGCATTCCGCATTCATTCGTTCGGCTAACCAGATTGCGCTTACCTTATATCCGCCCATGCTCGACTTCATGTTGAGCTTGTGTGACAGCAAGTCACTCTCAGCCTCAAAGATGGCCGGCTGCTGATTTTCTGCTCCCATGAGTGTCATCCACCGGTTCATTGTAAAATAAGCTCTGCCCTTAAGCAGCTGACGCCATTCAGCAGCGAAGTCGTCACTTGTCACTTTTCTCATCGGCACTCGCCCTGGGCTTTATAACCGGATATGAAAAGTGAAGATCGGATGTTCAAATTTACGCAGCATAGCTTTCGGCATTGATTACCGCAGCCTCGCTGCTGAGCAAGCTCTTCCCTCATATCGTTCACCAAGCAGGTAAGAAGCAAATGCAAGTGCAAGCGCAAACTTACCACTTCCCCGGTCCTGTAAACAGCAAGGCATGAGGAACGCGATGCTCATCTACAAGCTGGAGAAGCTGTTCGCGGGCTTCATGCTGTCCTATAACGTTGGCAAACTGCATTTACAAAAACCTAGTTTTAGTATCCGGCCACACTGTCTATGGCCGATATGGTATAAAAATGTATATCGCTTTACCCCCGCAGCATATAGTTCCTTACACTGCTGTGCCGTCCAGGTTATTCCCAAAACGCGCGCCTCTTCATCAGTAGAGCACTTCACAGCCTCGGCTGTAAGTTCCTGCGGCATATCACAATGGAAGGTTTTGGGCACTTGCGTAAGCTGTGAAAAGTTTTGTAAAAGGCTTTAATACCAGGGACAACAGGGATGGTAATTCCCATCGTTCGGGCACGCTCAACAAAGCTGAAATATTTAGCATTATCGTAGAAAAGCTGTGTAACAGCATAGGCTGCTCCAAGTTCCTGCTTTTGCTTAAGGTAAAGCCAAATCCATCTCTATATTGGGTGCTTCCTCATGTTTTTCAGGATAGGCTGCAACACCATATTGAAAACGGTACACCCTTATGTTTTATCGCACTGCCGTCAACAAAAAAGCCTTCGTTGAAACGATTTACCTGACTAATCAACTCTGTGGTATGACTATAACCGCCTTTTTGAGGGTGTAAACATGCGGTCGTCGCGGGCCTTATCACCGCGCAACAGCAACACATTATTAATGCCAAGGAATTGTAAATCGATAAGTTCATACTCAATATCTTCCCTTGTGGCTCCGCCACATATTAAATGAGGCACCACAGGCACATGGTAACGATGCTGTATGGCTGCTGCAATGGCAATAGTTCCTGGGCGACGGCGCACGCGCCGACGTTCAAATTGTCCGTTTTTCCAGTTCGTGATACACATACTCGCTATGATGTGTCGTAATATTGATATATTGAGGATTAAAGCCACTTATCTTGTCAATGCTACGGAAAAGCACCTCTGTACCGTTACCCTTAAGGGCGGAAGCACCTCAATTGAGAAACTTGCGGTGCCCGTCAGTATTGTTCAGTATATCGGTGATATTCATGTCAGATGCTTATCAATATGTTTGGCTACAAAGATAACAAAAATAAGAATAATGGGGTTGCAACACAAAGTAAATCATGTAAAGCCCATCATATACAATAGTTCTGCCATCGCCAAACGAGAAAAATCAAACAATTATTCCAACATGCCACAATAGATATTTGTAAAAATAATTCTGAATATTTTAGCTTCTTTATTTTATGATTTCCAGATGTAAACCTATATATTTTGCCCTTTCGACATGTAAACGGAAAGATTCACATCATTATGTACAGTTAAAAAGCTTTATACCATGACCGGCTTTTTGCCAGAGTTTCGCACCTTTTCGGCACTATTATGTTGTCTTTACGATGTAATCGTCAACCCTTTACGATGTAATCGTCAGACCATTACGATGTAAAGGCAACGGCTACGATGTAATTGTATGCAGAAAAGTGCCGTAATCGTGTACCCCATGCAATAACACAAGAATACATAATTGGCAATCATTTCATTTTTCCAAGCGTCAGGACTCACAGAATTTCATGTCAAAATTGTACTTTTACGGCAAAAAGATACACTAAAAACAGTATAAAAGCACCTCAAAATCAGCTAAAATTTATGTAAACAGCTGCTAATCAACAACTTACAAATGTGCTCATCGCGTATTTAAGAGCAAGGTACCATTCGTTTGCAACAACGCAAGGAGAAACAGGCAAAAGTAAATATTTTTCAACGCTTATTCCATTCTTTGAAATCATTTTGTTCCTCTACCCTTACCTTATAATAGAGAGGCTCCTTGCTGTGTTTCCACCAGCCCTTATTCGTTATTTTCTTGTCTTTCGGCACAATCAGCCGGTGGCATTTCAGGTATAACGTATTGTCGTCGCCCCAGAACATAAAGCCGCCTGATGTCGTCGATTGCTTTCGATGGAAATTCCACGCATGAGGAAAGCAAAGCGTGGAATCACGCAGCTCGGCAAGCACCCAAAGCGGCCGTCTTCAGCCTTCCAAAACGGATGTCAAGAGGCGGATTGCCTGCCTCTTCACACCACCACTCGCCGGCATACAAGCCTTTTCGTGAATAGCATGATATTCCAGGGAAGTGAACCACGTGAGGAAGAGTCGGCTCTGACAACGTGAAAGGCACTGTCGACCACCATATTAGCGCAGCTCACCTGTGGGTCCTGTAAACACCATTCGTATTGACAGCCTCCGTCATTACGGCTCGCCCACTACATACCTTTACCCAGTCGCTGTCCCTTCCCATACGTAGTAGCCAGCAACCGCTGAAGACGCGGTAACGCCCTTTTGAATCAACGGCCATAGTATCAGGAATAAAGTTATAGGTAGAACATTGGCAAAAGCAGTCGCTCTTTCGCGCGAAATGATCAATTGATTGCTATAATCATGGCAAGATGCCGATAAAAGCGGAAGGAGAAGCAAAAGAAAGAGAGATTTCAATTTCATACGGCCTGATTAATGGTTACATATACACAAATATAAGTTACATCTGCTATATTTATTTCATATTGCAGTTGTGATTTAGCCTGTTTTAGTAAATTTAACACCACGCGCAGCATTTGTTACTACATTTAGCAACCGTAAACCTAACTTGCACCCTAATATTTAATAGAACGAAAATGAAATAGCCCATACCGTCAGAGCATCCCGTTTGAGCCGGGACTCGATTCTTGTAGATTACATTTAAAATTCCATCATCGCAACACACGCAGTATGGAACTGAACATATAACCTGCTTCTGGATGAACAGCCGCCATCATGAGCTGGACACAGTAAACCGATCACTTTCGCAACAGCATTCAGGATCCTCGACACTCATTGCACGAAAGAAGAGCAGGTTTTGTTTCCATATACATGAATCTTTAACCCGAGGCCGCAGAGCAAAATCAGATATTATGCCTTCCATTGCGGCTACACATGAAGCCCCATCAACATGATGATGGCTGATCGCGACGACGAACTAAGCCGACATGAACGCATACGCGACTTTCCAACAACTGTACGTCTCTCGAAGGAGCCGAGCCTCGCCACCAGAATGTGCTCAACAGGGCTGAAGGAATTCACCGATTACATGATGGAACATATATGGTTGAGAACGAAATTGTGTTCCCGCGCGCCCTCGAAATAGAAGGAACGAACGTAGAAAGATACTAAAATGATAAAAACACAAAGCCTCCCTGTTAGTGACATAACAAGGGAGGCTTTTTGTGCTCATGGGCACTATAAGTGCTTTATACACATGCTTCGTACGGTCAGCGATAGTAACCTCACGACCATTGATGCTTATGGCTCCGACACTACAAATCGGAAAAGAACGCGAAGTAAAGAAAACTTCTGGATACCGAACGAATCGGCTCTCTCTCGCGCGATCGCTCCAAAATGAATCACGTTTGAGCCCTGTTCTCCTGCCCGCTCAAGAAGCAAATAGGCTACTTTTTCTCACCGTAAACAGGCTTAATATACGCATACGGTGTGTGAGGAAAAGCGTTAATATTCGAAAGGACGCGGATGATTGTCGCGGACCTGCTCATTCGTGTTGATTAAGTGCGGAACATGCAGCCTTCTGCTATGCGCAAAACAGTAACATCGGTATCGGTTTTCAACAATCCACGGGCATGTTGGTATCCTTACGCAAAGATAAATGCGGGAGCTACTATGTTGCCCTGCGTAAGCGACTCACCTCAACCTGCTTACCCGACAACGACGACATGCGGCATACCAGAATACCACGCACAGCAATATCGAGCGTTTTGCAGGGCATGCCCGTCAGCGCATAAATGTCGTGACTAACGTAATTGACAACACTATAACTTACGCCAGTATGGCTATCTCTATTTCAACAGGCGTCATACCTGCAAACAACGGACATTTAACCAAAGCGTAGCAAAAACTCGCTGTTCCATTTTTCCTAAAGTAAATTCATGATTTGTTCAATATGGTCTGCTTCACGAAGATGCGAGTGTCTGTAATATCACTCTCCTCATGTTTCACACCAACTTTATGAGGGTATATACATTGCTTAACCACCGACTGAAAGCACAGGGCAATATCCGATTTAAACGAATTCACTATACACAAATGGTTAATATCGGTATCGATACATGTTACAAAGCTGGGTATATTCGCGTTTTGTCTTGTCAGAACACCACGATAACATCTTTTGAAAAATCGACAAAGCGGACCGTATCAGTTTTCCTTCCTGCTCAAGATTGTCACTTTGGTAAACACTACCATGCTGTAACAATGCCGGGCACGCAGGTTTTCGTAATGTTTTCACAACACCGGGGAGAGGGGTGGCAGGAATATTCAGCAACGAGTTTACCCAAAGCCGATAATCTTCAAAAGCTGTCATTACTGAGCGTCCGTCTGAAACCCGAACAGCATTCTCAATCATTGACAGCGTAAAAGCCTTGCTGCCATGGCCCAGTCGACGCCATGTTTGCAGTTTCAACAGAAAAAGACTGGTCGAAATTTCATCATACGAGCGTACGATGACAATAATTCACAATAGCCTTTTCGACAGAATTGAGTGCCCCTGGCAGTCCCAGAGTGTATCGTCAGCGTCAAAAAGCAACGAGTTTTTATATCACGGGTGGCTGTAATTGCATATGTACATTTTAAACAAAGGAGGCCATAATAAAACTACTTGTCGCAACAAAGTTAACGAGTTTTCTGAGACAGATAGATAAAAGGGCAAAAAGACAAGTTTCTTATAATTTTTCTCGCTAACTTTGCAAGACAGAGCGAGCTCAGCTCTACTATAAGAAAAGGAGGTTGCTACTAATACAGTTTATGACACTTCGTATTAAGAAACTCGACATATTTATTGCTCGCTCAATTCGGACTCTTTTCGTCGGAACTTTCTTTCATCTGTCAGTTTGTACTGATGATGCAGTTCCTGTGAAGTATATCGACGACCTATCGCAAGGGACTTTAACGCTTCGATGTGTTGGCCCAATTTTTCTGGTACATGAGCATTATGCTCGTACCGCAAGCCCTTCCACTGGCTATTTTGCTAAGCTCATTGCGATTACATTTCGGAAACCTTGGCGAAAGTATCGGAGCTTACAGCCATATAAGGCTGCAGGGCATTTCGTTGATGCAAACGTTCCGCTCGCTCATTGTCATTGTTTGCGCTGATAACCATAACTTCTTTCTGTCGTTTTCAGAAACAATATTGGTCCACGTGCCAACATGAAGCTGATGCACATTGGTCATATCAATGAAGCAGAAAAGCTGAATCTAGAAATACAGAGGGTATTTTCTACGACGGAATACCCGGACTGCAACATACTATGTTCAAAAGAAAAACATTGAAACAGCAGGCTATACGGTACTATGATATACCGTATGACCAACAGCTATGAGGACGCAGCCATCATCCTTGCCGACTCAGGCATGATACAATCGACCGCCGAAAAGAAACACTTATTTTGATCATTATGGAGCGTGGAGTGGTTTGAGAACATGCAAGAACAACAGTTTGCAGGCAGCGCGTGGTGCACCTACCGCCGTGAAACTTTCACGCGACAAGATTATACTTGATTTTAACGGCGACTTTCAGCTTGCACTGACGCAGCCAGTCTCTCTCAAATAACGCTAGCAGGAAAAAGCCTGGACCAAATTACTTTATGCCATCGACTCGCTGAACCACACCTACGGATAGTGGGACGATGCGTTCTGCAGAGGCTCAAACGGATGTACTATGTTACACCGCTATCGGGTCGTCAGTGATTCGCTGAAAAGCTGCATAAACATGCTGAAAACAGGGCTTAATCATAGACGATATTTTTCAAGAAGAGAAACCTAGAAGACAAGCAAAGTGGTATCCTGTCAGACAGCGCTAGCAGAGAGTACAACAGGAAAAGAGCGATCTTGAATTTAAAGCTTTGATGACAGCGATGCCGAGAAAATACTGCGCCTGCACCAGATGGAAGCCATCAATAAATTATGCACTTTGCTCTTTGTACAATGTATGTTGTTCTTCTTTATTGGTGCACCCTAGCACGATTATCCGTAAAGGTGGGTTTCAGGGGCTGCCTGTTATTATATCGGCGTTGGTTTTCATCTCTGTACCTTATTGCTAGATCACTCTGGCTTCCGCATGGCTGCGAGCAGGGGATCGTGGATCGGTTTGGTTCGGAAAAACTGTGTGTGCAATGGGCATGATGACCCTGTGGCTGTGTTTATCATACATGCGCTTTGAACGATTCCGTAGTGTATTTAATGCCGATGGATGGAAGAGCTTTGTGATGCGGAATTTAGACTGCGCGACAAACGAATATCTCATCCAAGGAGAGTTATTATTGAAGAACCACACCACGAAGGATAGATGCGTGATGCACTAAACCAGAATAACAGATAGACATAGCATGTACTCGAGCAGCACAGTCTGGTATCGCCTCCTAATATAATTAAGGTGATTCTTTAAATATCAGCAGGATAACGAAATTGAAGATGAAATTAGCACACGCCTCGGGAAGTCATCATCAAAGACTTGGTCGACACACACGCGACCAAAGCACATACTGAATGATTAAACCAATACCCTATATTAAGACCGAAAAGCGCATACGAGGCGTTTGATATGTGGAAAAGCATGCCTAGCTGCACATCATTCTGCAGCAGGAATATTTCTTTCTATCTGCGTACGTGGAGGTTCAGATGGAGACTGCTTCGTGACTTACAGAGTGATTAGCAACCAATACAAGCATCGTCGATTACATGCGAGAAGCATCTTTGTTAATGAGCAACAGGGCATGAGCGCTGACAATATGGAAGACCATATAATAACGACCAGACCCATTATTCACATTAAAAATATCAGATATGACAGACTTTTAAATTAAGCAGTATAGAAGACGCACTACAAGATCTTTAAAGAAGGGAAATTTCGTTATTGTGTTGACGATGAAGATCGTGAGAAAACGAAGGAGATCTCATCATTGCTGCAGAAAAGATAACACCAGAGAAGGTAAACTTCATGCTAAAAATGCACGTGGTGTACCTGTGCACCCATCACGCTTTCGAGGAGCTGAAGAATTGGACCTTCCTCATCAGGGTATCTGACAATACCCTCAATGTTGGGAACACCATCACTGTCACTGCAGACAAACTGAAGGTTGTACAACAGGGTATCCGCTCACGACCGTGCGGAAACAATGAAAAAAGCCCTTGCCGACCCGAAGTCTACGCCACAAACATTTGGTCGACCCTGTCATATCAACCAGCTCTACGCTCAGGATAACGGTGTGCTCGCCGCTCTGGACACACAGAAGCAGCAGTAGACCTGTAAATTGTCAGGCTATACCTGCCGGTGCGCTGATGGAAATCATGAACGACGATGGAAGCATGGCTCGTATGCCACTACGTTACAGGAGAAGGCTGAATGAGTGGGATCTGAAAGATTATCACCATTAAGACCTGATTGCCTACCGTTTAAAGAAACGAGAAACAATTATAGAAGTAGGAGTAGAGGTTGACACTGCCTACACAATATGGCCATTTTCGTCTGGTCTCCCTTCCGTCAGCAAAGCAAACGGTATGGAACACATGGCGCTGATTAAAGGGACATGGAAAGAGGACGAACCTATTCTGGTACGCGTGCACTCTTCATGCGCAACGGGTGATATTCTTTGGAAGCATGCGATGCGACTGTGGGGAACAATTGCATAAAGTCGATGCAAATGATCGAGAAAGAAGGCAAGGGTGTTCTCATCTACATGCAACAGGAAGGACGATGGCATTGGTTGATGAATAAGATTGCAGCCTACAAGCTGCAAGAAGAGGAGTATGGACACAGTAGATGCCAACATACACCTTGGCTTTTAAACCCGACGAGCGCGATTATGGCTACGGGTGCACAACATGTTGCGTCATCTTAGCGTTCATAAGATGCGACTGCTCACGAAAACAATCCTACCAAACGTGGCTGGAGGCATACGGTTTGGAAGATCGTTGACAATGTTCCCTATTGAAAGTATCGCCTAACAAATACGATATAAAACTTATCTGCGTACAAAACGTGACCGTATGGGGCAAGACACTACATATTAAAGTAATACTAACGATTTGAGTCATCAAAATTACAATAAAGAAACGATTGCATCGTTTCTGAAAGACAAAATACATTATTTAAAAATCGCTTTTTCATAAAGATGAGTTTACTATGGCACAACCATCGTGAACGGCTCAGCAAACTGCTCGGCTACACTGGCTATGTCGCAGAAAAAGCAACGAAATGAAAGGCGCAGGGTATCGACGTCATCAACATGAGTGTGGGCGAACCTGACTTCAACACGCCAGAACATATCAAAGGAGGCTGGCAAAAAGCAATCGATGATAACTTCTCAAAATATTCGCCTGTACCAGGATATTTGGATTTAAGAGAAGCCATATCGAAAAAGCTTAGTCGCGAAAATCGGACTGAACTATTCAGCACAGGAGATTATCGTCGGTACAGGTGGTAAACAGGGTGTATGCAATAGTATTCTTGCATTAGTGAACCCAGGAGATGAGGTTATCATCCCTGCCCCTTACTGGGTAAGCTATCCACAAATGGTAAAACTTGGTGAGGTGTACCTGTTGCTGTAAGAACTGCATTTGAAAACAACTTTTGAAAATAACAGCCGACCAATTGGAGAAAGGCTATAACTCCAAAAACAAAAATGCTTATTCTGTGTTCACCAAGTAACCCTGACAGGAAGCGTTTATTCACAAGATAGAACTCGACGACCTTGCAAAGGGTAGTCCTTAATCACCCTGATATATACGTGCTATCAGACGAAATATACGAACACATTAATTATAATGGCAAGCATGCAAGCATTGCGTCATAGCCATAAATATGCAGAAAGAACCATTATATGTAATGGTGTTAGTAAAGGCATACGCCATGACAGGATGGCGTTTAGGATGGGTAGCTGCACCTTCATGGATCATCAAAGGGCTGAATAAAGCTTCAGGGACAATATACAAGTGGTACATGCGATGTGAGCCAAAGTGCAGCTCTTGCTGCTTATAAACAGCTCACAGGAGTGCGTGTCTAGAAATGAGAGAAGCCTTTACAAAGACGGCGCGATCTCATCGTAAAAGCTTGCCAGTGAAATTCTGGACTGGAGGTGAAACATACCAACAGGAGCTATTCTATCTGTTTCCCTAAATGTTCATCTTTCTTTCGGTAAAAAGTGATGGCACAAGGACAATTAAGAAACTCGACCGACTTTTCGCACTATATCTGTTAGAAGAAGCTCATGTGGCAACCGTTGCTGGGTGATGCGTTCGGAGAACCCGACGGTTTTAGGATGAGTTACGCTACAAGTGACGAGAAATATACAGGAAGCTTTAAAGACGCATTAAAGACGTCATGTGCGAAACTTAAATAAAATTGTGTTAAAAAGCAACCAATCTAGTACTGAACAATACAAAAGTTCTTATCTTTGCGAATGGTTTTGTGGGATTAAGCCATATCAACACAGCTTATACTCTGATATAACCAGAGTGAGATATATAAGCCTCTTTTAAGAAACTAAAAATTTAATTTATTTCATAACTAAAATTAAAAATTTAAAAATTATGGCAACTACACAAAAAGCCGCAGCCCCAGCAGCTGCAAAGAAGTCTCAGGGCTTCACAGGTATTAGAGGTGCATTTTGGATCATCGTTGTATGTTTCATCGCAGCACTTTGCATTTTTAACTTATGGCTTGGCAACGGCGCCAACTTCCAGGGTGGAGATAATGCAATGCTCCTATCAACATCTTCGGTACAATCTTTAAGGGAGGTTATGTCGTTCCGGTTATCCACACCTTGCTCCTTACCGTTCTTTGTCTTTACAGTTGAGCGTTACTTTGCTTTAAAGACTGCATTTGGTAAGCAGAACCTGACTAAGTTTGTTGCTAACATCAAAGCTAGCTCTTAAAGGAAAACAACTTTGCAAAAGCTGAAGATCTTTGCAACAAAAATGCAGGGGTTCAGTAGCAAACGTTGTTCTTGCTTCTCTGAAAGCTTACAAAGAAATGGAGTCTCGGTGCTAAACTCTGCCCTTTAAGAAGAGCCAGAAAGTATCTAAGATTCAGCTTGCTCACGAAGAAGCAACTCAGCTGGAGATGCCTACACTGCAGATGAACCTTCCTATCATTGCTACCATCGTAACACTGGGTACTCTTACTGGTCTTCTCGGTACCGTAACTGGGTATGATCCGTTCATTCCAAGCTTTGGCAGCTGGTGGTGGTGGCGACTCTCTCGCTCTGTCAACTGGTATTTCTGAGGCCCTTATCAATACAGCATTCGGTATCGCTACTTCTTGGTTTCGCTGTTATCACGATACAACTTCTTCACCAATAAGATCGATAAGTTGACATATGCACTCGACGAGGGTAGGTTACACAATCGCTCAGACATACGAAGCTAACCACACAGACGAAGCTTAATTTTTGCTAACCCTTTAAAAATTTTATCACTATGGGTAAAGTAAAAATTAAGAAAAAGGACGTCTGGATCGACATGACCCCGATGTCTGACGTAATGGTTCTTTTGCTAACCTTCTTCATGTTAACATCAACTTTCGTGAAGCAGGAACCAGTAAAAAGTAAATACGCCAGGCTCAGTGTCAGAAATAAAGGTTCCAGAAAGACGTCATCAATGTAGCTTGTCGGTAAAGACGGTAAAGGTCTTTATGAATATGGATAAGACAACGGATGTGCAGAAATGTTCTTGAAAAACGTCTACATCTCAGTTTGGAATCATCACTGACAGCGCTCAGCAGAAGAAGTTCCTGGACAATCCCATGTGGGGTGTTCCAATGAGTTCTCTTAAGGTTTCTTAAGTTTGGATAAAACTGTGATGCCTGAAGCACTAAAAAAATACGGAATCCCAACAGACTCAGTTCCTGGAAAACAGGTGCAGCAGCTATGAGTGAATTCAAATTTGGATCAAAGCTTGTCATGAAGCTAATCCCGATGCTAAGATTGCTATCAAAGCTGATGAGAATACTTCATACAAAACTGTAAAGAAACTGATGAGCGAACTCCAGGATATGAATGAGAACCGTTACTATTTGATTACTCAATATAAGAAAGCGGAGGACTAATAAATGGCAGTAGGAAAAAGCAAACAGAAGAAGATGGATGTCCGTGTGGACTTCACTCCCTATGGTTGACATGATGATGCTTCTTATCACGTTCTTCATGCTCTGTACATCTTTGGCAAAGCCACAGACGATGGAATTGAGTATGCCAAGTAACGATAAGAACTTAACAGATCAGGATAGAACTGTAACAAAAGAGTCGTATACAATTACTATCTACTGTACAGCTGACAATCAGCTATATTATGTAGCAGGTCTTATCAAACCCGAAAACCCCAAATGTTTAGTAAAAACAAATTGGGGAGCAAAGGGTATTCGTAGCGTAATCATCAACCATACAACAGAAGATGGTACAACGCCTACAATAGACGTCATGAAGGCTAAGCAGAAGTTAGATGCTGAAAAGGACAACTCTGCAAAGAAAATGTCTGACTCAGTTTATAACCAGCGTCTCGCCCAAATCAAAGCAGGTAATATTGATGGTAAGCATATCAACACCTTAACTATTATTATTAAGGCAACTGATAATGCAACCTACAAGAACTTAGTTGATGTCTTAGATGAGATGAATATCTGTTCTATTGGTAAATATGTAATTGATAAGATTAATGATCAGGACTTGAAGCTTCTCAAAGCTAACAACGTCAAACTATAAGGTCTATATCTAAACAAGAAAGGTTAAAAATGGCAAATATTGATTTAACAACTAATGGATGGTGTGACCTTATCTTCGAAGGACGTAATAAGGCGTATGGAGCTTATAAGCTTAGAGAAGGAACTCCAAGAAGAAACCTCATTTCCATCATTACAATTGCAGTTTTAGCAGCACTTCTTATCCTTGGCTTCTGGGCAAAGACACGATATGATGAATATCAGCTTGCACATGCCAAAAACGAGACGATCAATGAAATCTCTGTTCTTAACCAGCCTACCAAAAGGATGCTAAAGTTGAGCGTAAAGTTCAAGTAGAAGAGAAGAAAGAGGTAGTAAAAGAAGTCAAGTCTTCCATCAAGTTCACTGCTCCTGTTATCAGAAAAGATAACTTGGTGAAACCAGAAGAGGAGATGAAGACCCAGGCTGAAATCATGAATAACAACACCGCTATCGTGGTGCTCGATGTCAAGGGAAACTCTGATAATGGTGAAGTTCTTAAGGTTACACAACGTGTAGCCGATGAGCCAGTAAAGCCTGAACCAGCTCCTGAAGTCGAGAATAAGGTCTTTGATGTTGTAGAGGTAATGCCATCATTCCCTGGCGGACAGAGTGCATTGATGCAGTATCTTAATAGCAATATCAAATATCCTGTCGTAGCTCAGGAGAATGGAGTGCAAGGACGTGTTGTTGTATCTTTCGTTGTTGAGAAAAGATGGCTCTATTACAGATGTACGTGTTGTACGTTCAGTAGACCCATCACTTGACCGTGAAGCAACACGCGTTGCAAAGAGTATGCCTCATTGGATTCCTGGTAAACAGAACGGATCGGCAGTGCGTGTGAAGTATAATGTTCCTGTATCATTTAAGTTACAGTAATTTTTATATGAAAAAGAACAACATCTTACATTATCGTAGGATTACAAATTGTCTTAGCCCTTTTCTCTTCTTGTAGTAATAACAAGAAGGGAAAAAGACGGCAGGATCAGATACATATTCATCAGGGACGATAAGCTTCGTCTCTGATGAAAGTTTTAGTCCTGTTATAGAAGAAGAGTGTGCTGTCTTCCAATATGACTATCCGCAAGCTAAATTAAAACCCTAATTTATACAAGTGAGTCTGATGCTATCAACAAACTGTTAGAGGGTAAGACTTGGCTTGCATTTACAGCACGCAATTTTAAAACAAACGAAATTCAAAGCCTAAAGGCAAAAGAATTATCGTCCAGTTGCAATAGACATTGCATATGATGCTCTTTGCTTTTTATCGTTAATAGGGATAACAAGGACACTCTTATTTCTATTAAAGATATTCAAAATATCATGATGGGAAAAACCATAAAATGGAAGCAACTGAACAAAGGAGAGAATAAAGGAGATTACTGTTGTCTTCGATAATCCTAAATCAAGCACGGTACATTATATTGAAGATTCTATACTTGGAGGTAAACCTATCATCAATAAGAATGTTGCTAGCAGTTAACAAAGACCTCTGAAGTAATTAAATATGTAGATCCTGATGCTATTGGTATAATAGGCAAACAATTGGTTGAATGATAAGCGCGATTCAACCAACTTAACCTTTAATAAGAACATCAGGGTAATGAGTGTAAGTCGTATTCACCCTGCAACAGCCGCAAGCAGTCGAAAGCCTTATCAATATTACATTTATAACGGTGAGTACCCACTTATACGCACCATTTACGCTTTTACTCAACGACCCGCGTCAGGGCTTACCATGGGGATTCGCACATTTTATACAAGGTCCGAAAGGCCAGCGTATTGTCATGAAAGCTGGACTTTTTACCCGTCCTTGTGATATAAATGTAAGAGATGTTAATGTCAGCCAATAGAAGAAACTTTCTTTAATGGCAATCGTCTTTCAAATAATTCCAAAGAAAAATTGATGTTGAACTTTTTAAAAGAAGATTATGAAAAGCAATTAAATACATTTTTAGCAGGCACACTGCTGTTTGGTTCTGTTTCGACCACGATGGCTCAGCAGGATGAGAAAGGCATCATTGAACGTGTTTCACAAGTTATTAATAATAAAGGTGCAGACTTTGAAAAAGCAGGTCAACCAGCTTTATAAAGACAACAAAAAAAGATGCACAAACACTGTTAGCTATTGCCAAAGCCTTTTATAATGCGAAGGATCTTGAGCATGCTACTCAATTTGCAGACTATGCCTTGCACGCGATCGCAAGCTTGCAGAAAGCTTATATTCTAAAAGGTGATATTGCTGTTAGCAAGGATGATGGCGGCGTAGCAGCTGAAAATTACGAGCAAGCAAAATATTTCGATCCCTAAGGATCCCGAAGGATATTACAAGTATGCGATGATTCTACGTGGCCGCAGTCCCGAAGATGCCGTTCAGAATCTTGAAGAACTTCGCAAACAGCGTCCTGATTATCCTGTTGATGCACTTGCTGGACGAATCTACTATTTTGCACAAAACTATCCAAAAAGCCATTGAATATTTTGATAAGATTCAAGATATTAGCAAAATGGAAGATGAAGACTCAACCAAATACGCTATGTCTGATTGGCTCTTGGGTAAACGAGATAAGAGTATAGAAATAGCTAAGGCTGCACTACAACGTGACCCTCGTCGTGCGGGATGGAACCGTATTGTGTTCTACAACTATACCGACAAAAAGATTATCCACAAGCACTTGAATATGCTGACCGCCTATTTAACAAGAGTGATTCTGACATTTTATTGCAGAAGACTATACCTACTATGGCACAGCCCTACAAGGTGCAGGCCGCTATGACGATGCCATTGCAGCATTCAATCAGGCTTTAGACATGAATAAGGGAAACAAGGTTCAAACTGGAATTATCAATAAGAACCTCTCAGACTAGTATTTAAGAAGGGTGATTGTAATGACAATGCTGTTTGCATACCTTACCAAATCAATCGATGCCAAGGAGAAGAAGACAATGGATGACTACGATAACCTTGGCACTCTATATCGCAGATATTGCAGCAAGTAAGCTAAAAGCTGGTGATAATACGGGGCAACTGATGCTTTCAAAAAAGCAGATAACGTTTTCGCTAAAATGATTGAAGAGTTCCCTAATTATAAGAACTATGGCAACTACATGCGTGCCCAAGTTAATGCAAACCTTGACCCAGACAGTAAGAAAGGACTTGCACTTCCTTTCTATGACGAGCTGGCCTCTTCCTTGGAAAGCAAGGCAGAAAAGGCTGCAAGCGAAACACAGATGCTGAAACAAGCTTACTTCTACCTCATGGTATACCAATTCAACGTAAAGAAAGATAAAGCTGCAGCAAAAAGTATATGCCAATAAACTCTTGCAAATAGATCCTGACAACGAGGCAGCAAAACAAGTTCAAAAGCTCTAATCAAAGATTTATTTCTTTAGAATATATGAAAGTCCGTAAGTATTCTACGGACTATCCAAACAAATCTGTCAAATAAAGCAAATAACTATATATTATAACATTGTTTCTATTACAATCCAACTAATACATCACAAGTATTTTTATGTATTAAAAATATATAGGGGCCAGACATACCAAACAGCACAAATCTTACTAATCTGTTAAAGGAATACAACCCACAACTTAAAATAAACTTAAAAGGGATAATAACAGACCAAATAAGACTAATAGAAAGAAGTATTTCGATAGATTTTCTAAATATAATAAAATGACTATATAATCGACTTGTCATTTTGTGCATGACAAACATATAGAGTTCGTCAGCTTATCAAATACCATACATCCTCAACATAAGAGTATAAAGATTCAGGATAAAGCCAATATAAGCAAAAAGTTTCCAAGTTTCTTTTTAAAGCTATGGTATACGACACTATTTATTTAGACACCTAAAAAGAATAAATAAGTAAGTCAACTTACAAACATATATATGCTCTTACAGTGCATCCAAATATGTTAATACATTGGATGCACTGTTTCGCTTAGTGCCAATAGCCTTAATTATCATAACCTATTCTCCTTTAAATAGGCTAAAGCCTTTATAGCTTTCATTGAAATTAACAGCTACAACATCATGCTTGAATCCTAAATCATAGGCTCTGTTATCTTGGATGAGATATGCAGAACGACTCCAATAATTAGCATTCTGCCCAACATAATACAGAAGTCCTGATTCATAGAAGCCAAATGCAGGGAAGATAGAAATAATCAGCAGTATTGGATGGTTTCGTCTGAGGAATATTGGTATTTTCTTTTCGTTCGTAATGGTAACGATAGTCTTGACCGTCAGGTGCTATTGTTGATGAGAAACCAACAATTTTGTTTTTCTTTAAGAACCACATACCACCTGCATATAAATGTCCCATAGTCGACCACAAAGTTTCTCCATCCCAATGTGGATCACCATTCAAACAATACCATAAGCATTCGTTTATATTTGGATCATCCTTTGCACTTCTATTTGCCTCAGGGTATGGACAGGCATGTCCCGTATCATCACGATAGCTACGGGGATTAGATAAACTTTCTGGACTGTCTAAAGGAGCATATGCTGCATTTGCAGTTCCACTTACAGTTGGCTGTTGACGCAAAAAGTGCATTAGCATTATTCCATTCATAACCTTTCCAATAATGCTGGCCAACGCTGCATCCCAAGTATAATATTCATTATTATAGTTTGTTGGCGTCAGATTAGCTGTAATATCAGTCATTGAATTTACAGAAGCAGCTATATTAACTGTTTTCTCCATCTCACCACTTACATTCGTTGCAGGGATCAAAGAGTGTATTTCATCGTTAACTGATGAGTACCTGGAGCTATTACACATAAAAGAGTTTGACTGTTCCGTCAACGTATTGTTTAACTTCACCCCATTGCCTGTACCTGTTGTCAAAAACAATAGAGTTACTTGTATTGCTGCTCGGCTTGCTGCCAAACCTGCAGAGGAGAAATCGTCAGTTCCTGCAATTGTATTATTTGATTCTATTGTTATTTTCTTTAAATAAATATTTTTACCTAAATCAACATTTTCACAACGAGGATAAATACATAAGTAAGCAGCCTTATGCGCCAGACTAAAAGCTAAAAAGCCTGCCCGCTACCTGATGCCGTGAGCCACACCACAATCACCTGATTCACCTGCATGTGAAAAATCGTTTGGCAGTATTTGTGTTTGTGCTGAGGCAATTGTTACTTTATTTGCATCCGAACTGTTACCTACATAGTTTACCTGACATCCACTACTAGGCAGTCGTAGTTAGTTCAAATGTACCTCGCGACGTGCATTTAATGTACCAGCATTACCTGATGAAATACGCCGGCATTATCTTCTACCCAAATCTTATCACCAGTACTCCAGAAAGCAGTAGCACCAGCTCCATTGGTATGTACTATGGATGTTCTTGTCAATGGAACGCCCTGCTTTTGAAAGGAAGCTCCGTCTGTCAGAATTATCACTTGTGAAGATTATTGCATTCGGGTTGCTATTGTTCTTCTGTGAAAGGTCACCTGTGCATCATCGTTTCCGCTACAACCTGTAATTACAAGAGCCAGGGCTGATAATATTATTCCAAATCTGTTCGTTTTCATCATATCTCCTCCTTAATATTTCCAAGGTTTTAAAAATTAATTTCGCCCTCATTATTTACGGATTCTTTGTCGTCATCATCCTCTTCCTCTTCTTCAAAGATAAAAGCAGGCTTGGCATCACCTGCTGAGCCTCCTTGCCCCTATGGGCTGGTGTTGTCCACTAACAACGCCTAATAAATGTTCTGTCTGTAATGCTTCAACAGAACAAACCGGTTTCAAATAGTTCTTTACTTTTTCATTTGCCTAATTGATTAAAAATAAATATTGAATTAAAAACAGTAATTTTTAAATAAATAAAAAGCAAGAGGAAAGAACAATATCCTTTCAGAGCGATGATGGTATCATGCACGCGCGGTGCATGATACCATCTAACATATCTTTCTGGCTATTTAGAAATGAATGTGTGTGTGTGTGTGTGTGTGTTAGCAAATTATCTGACACTCCAAAATAATTTAGCATAAAAAGTATAATAAAGCCCTTATACTTTCATATTCTTTTTGAAACATCATCCTGATCATTACACCTCTATCTACGAAAAACGCTGCAAAGTTAGCAATTTTATTGTTGGTGCCAAAATAAAAACAACGATTATTTATATAACCTCATTTACACAGATTATAGAAAAACTGTCAAACAGGCAACTGTTTTATGAACAAGTACACTATTCCTGCATACTCTTTTATTTTGTAAAAGCATACCAGGTCTGTACTAAAACTAAAGGTTCAAAGATATAAAAACAACAATGTCCAGTTATGCTGTTGCATAACCGGACACTTATATTTCTCCTATGAGGACTTATTGTTTTTCCTTATTCAGGAAGACTAATTGCCTCGCTCGGGGCAAACTGATGCGCAAGTACCACACTCTGTACATTCATCAGGATTGATAGAATACTTATCACCTTCTGAAATTGCGCTAACAGGACACTCATCAATACATGTTCCACATGCAACGCATTCGTCACTAATTACGTAAGCCATAATGTTTTTGTTTTAATTATTAATATGTAATTCTGCTGCAAAGGTAGAAAAATCGTCGTAATACCTACAAATGATGAAGAGTTTTTAAAACAAATTAACCTCATTATCATGATAAATAATGAGTAAAGCAATAAAAATAAGGTACGGACGTTATCCTCACATGAAAAAGATTCATACTTATATATTTTCATCTTTTTCTCTCCATAATCTCACTGATGCACAGGACAGAACTGTTGAAAACAGACCATATACCGATCTCCGACCTTTTCATTTCGGTATTCTTGTTGGTACTCATCTCCAGGACCTAGAATTTAATAATGTTGGCTGAATGTAATAACTGCACCTGACGGTACCCAGCATACCTATACCATTACTGCCGATCAGGATCGTTGGGACGAGGGATTTAATGTAGGGTGTATTGGGAGAACTAAGGCTAAGCAGATCGTTCCAGTTCCGTATTGCCCCCTACCCTATATTTCGGAACTCGCCATATTTCTTTCCATAATATGGACTCTTCAGCTCCAGATTCACTGCTTTCGCGTAAACAAACCATGAAGACTGTGTACATCTCCAGCCCCATCGACCTTATTTTTGCTGCCAAACGTTTTAATAATCATCGGCCGTACGTCGCGACGGGACTCACCCCGGCTATCAACCTAGCGGTAATAGCAACGATTATATCCAGCTGAAACATTACGACTTATTTCTCGAAGCGGGTATTGGTTGCGACTTTTACCTCCCGTTCTTCAAGCTCCGTCCAGAACTTAAATTTATGTACGGATTAACGAACAGCTTCGATCGCAACCATCCTTCACATCTTAAAGACAAAAACTCTTTTGCCTTACGCCACGTCCGTTAATAAAGCCCACTCGAAAATGATAGTACTTACTTTCTATTTCGAATAAGTTTTCACACCATTATTTTCTTTCAGCAAACTTAAGCTCCATCTTGCCTACATAGATACCACTTTTGCCATTTTGATCAACAGGTATCGGCTTTCCATCTATATTTTTACATAGCGAAGCGTTTGGAAATAAAGTATGACTGTGTCCTCCTAAAACCAAATCAATACCACGGGTACCGCGTATTACCTCCTGATCGCCCATGCCATGTTCCTGCCATCCCAGGTGAGATATACAAATTACAAGGTCACATTTTTTTTCGCGTAACACATCAGCCATTTTCTGTGCCGTTGTAACAGGATTGAGATAACGTGTAGTAAGGTAATTCTTACGATCAACAAGACCGTCTAATTCGGGTGCCAGACCAAACACGCCTATTCTTAATCCCTTACGTTTAATAATTACATAAGTTTCACTATCTTTGCCAGTTCAGTACCTGTAAAATCATAATTCGCTACTACAATGGGATAATTCAACTGCTTAAACACCCGCGCCATATTAGCAAGACCATAATCAAACTCGTGGTTACCGATGGTACCTGCATCGTAGTGCATCATATTCATCAATCCCTGATTCTACATCACCTTTAAAAAGTGTGTAGTAAGGCGACCCCCTGTGAAAAGTCACCACTATCAAACAACAGCAAATTGGGGTCATGTTTCCGTTCTTCTTTCAACATGGCTATACGACGAAGGAATCCTCCCCTGCCCGCCTGAAGCGTATCTGCCAAATTGATGCTCAGCGGCATAATGCAACTGTGAGTATCGTTGGTATGCAGAATGGTAAGCGTTTTTGTGCATAGCCCAAAACAGAGAAAGCCCAAAGGGCCAGAAAAATCATTAATTTAGTTTTCATATTTAATTCTTCCTTCTACCTGAGCATTTACTGATTCACCCTTTGCAGCTTTGCTCTTAAAATAATTTACTATAATATATCGCACACTAATCCTGCTCCTGTGGCGAAACAACATCGGTCTTGGCCTTAAAAAGCTTCCAATTTGTCGTTACCCTGGGCCAGATAATCGAGCGTGGCTACACGGTAACGAGCTGCAGGGGTCAACAGGTTTTCCATCTATCATAGCTGAACACAGCTTGCCATCTCTGGAAATAACCAACCTCACACTTTTACTTACTCCTCGCCGCCAACACTTGCCATCTCACGAAAAAGCTGAAGAACTTTCTCGCCTGTAAGCGTCAGAAAACAAATATGATTTTCGAAAAGGGGCTACATTCAACACATCACCATAAGTCACTTTGCCCTTGGCAAAAAGCAGCCCTTATGCCACCCATGTTATAAACTCCAAAGTCAGGTTTCTCGTGAAAAGCCTCTCACCCCAAACTAAAAAATGTCGGCCAGCAGGTCTGACAAGTCGCTCTCAGGCCTGTGTGCAGCCATAAAATGGTCAACACTTCAACAACAGGGTTCCATCATCGAATCAACTTCGTGCTGGTAAGGCTTTATAAAAAGCTTGTGCACCAGCGTCAGGATGACGATCAAACCGGCTGTCAACGAGCACCCGTGTACGCTAGCACGTCAGTAGCTGATATTGCTGCCGGCAACTACCCAGAATCGCCAACGACAAAGCTACAAAATAACAGATGTTTTTCTTTTGCATATCATGATATTTATATATTTCCGATATACAAAGTTAATTTAAAATGAGAGAAAGGCAAAATGAAGTGTTACAGAATATATACATACTCTTTTCCCATTACGCCGAAATTAGCTAACTTTGCAACGCTTTTCGGCCTAACCGCTGGTTGAAGGACGAGTCTTCAAGCCAAGTTATGTTGGAACGACAAACAATTTTTAATTATTTAAACAAATGGATTTAATTAAAGTTGCTGAAGAAGCATTTGCAACCGGCAAAGCAGTTCCCGCATTCAAACCGGGTGATACTATCACTGTCAGCTTACAAAAATCGTCGAGGGTAACAAGGGCGTGTACAGCTTTATCGCGGTGTAGTTATTAAAATTAATGGCCACGGTAACAAGAAACGTTTCACAGTTCGCAAAATGTCAGGTACAACAGGTGTGAGCGTATTTTCCCAATTGAATCGCCCGCTATCGATAGCATCGAAGTGAACAAGCGTGGTAAGGTACGTCGTGCAAAGCTTTTACTATCTGCGTAAGCTTACAGGTAAGGCAGCCCGCATTCGTGAAAAACGTGTCATTGCTACTGCAGAGTAATATCTGCCTGACGAAGAAAATAAAAAGGCTCAATCCTTATATGGGATTGAGCCTTTTTTGTGCTATATCATAATGGTATTTTTCTTTGAATGAAACATGCTCTTAAACCATCAAAAACAGGGGGACTTTCCCTTTACGGCACTATCGCGAATAGATTACGATGTAAGGTCGTATGATTACGATGTAAACGTCTGACGATTACATCGTAATTGGGATCCGATTACAGCGAAAACGTCATGGCTTTTTACGATGTAAAGACAAAACAATTACAGCGTAATGGTGAGTGCTTTACATAACAACACAAGGTACTGAATAACAAACAATTACATTGTTATTAAAACAAATTGTGCCATAATAGTACTTTTACTTTTACGGCGTAAACGGTTTACCATTACGATGTAAAAGCATTTACTTTTGGGCGTAATCTATTTTCCGGGCTTTTAAAAAGCTAAAAACGGGTAAAACACATCATTACAAAGGTGGCAGCCTGTAAAAGAGGAGCTCATTTCTTTTTAATATTCTTTTTAATAATGGCCCGGTACTTTCATCTTCATAATTAATTTGAGCATCAGCATCACCCTTGAAAGCACCCATAAAAATCGTCCCAGCTCTGAAAACCTGCAAGCAAAAGCAATACGGTTCTTCGCCTCAACAGACAAACCGTTTTTTTTCGTTATCAGACTCCACACACGTGATAACGAGATTTTTTTATATTCTGTCCTATGTCTGAAAAAGCAGAGAACCACTGCCCCACATAGCCTGCGGGCTGATGAGGATGAGCTATTTTTGTTTTCAACTTCTGCTGTCAGAGTTTCATATCCCGATTCATTACAAACTTTTTACCTGTTGTTTCTCTATGACAAAGGTACGCATTTATCTGTAATGAGCATCCTAAAGAACACAACAGAGTCGTCTACCATTTACTTATTCTTTTTACGTAACTTTGTGCTACCATTTCTAAATTACCTCACAATGAAAGAATACGCATTAAAGTACGGATGCAACCCTAATCAAAAACCAGCTCGTATTTACATTGAAGAAGGCGAGCTTCCCGTTGAAGTAATAAACGGCCGTGCAGGCTACATTAATTTCCTTGATGCACTGAACAGCTGGCAACTTGTTAAAGAGCTAAAAGGCGGCAACAGGGCTTCCTGCTGCTGCAAGTTTTAAGCATGTAAGCCCGGCCGGGGGCTGCAGTAGGATTACCCCTTAACGATACATTGAAGAAGATTTACTTTGTTGATGATGTCGACTTTGAGCTTACTCCGCTGGCGTGTGCCTATGCTCGTGCACGTGGAGCTGACCGCATGTGCTCGTACGGCGACTTCTGTGCACTAAGCGATATTTGCGACGAAGCAACAGCAAAACTTATTAAACGTGAAGTTAGTGACGGCGTTATCGCACCAGGATATACGCCTGAAGCTCTGAAAAATACTGAAAGATAAGCGTAAAGGCACGTATTGTGTTATTCAGATTGATCCCAACTACGTTCCTGCCCCCATAGAGCACAAGCAGGTTTTCGGCATCACTTTCGAACAAGGACGCAATAATATTGACCTTGCCGACAAATCGTTATTCGAAGATATTCCAACGAAAAACAAAACATTCACACCCGAAGCCTTACGTGATTTAAAGATAGCACTAATCACACTTAAATACACACAAAGTAACTCTGTATGCTACGTAAAAGACGGCCAGGCAATAGGAATTGGGGCCGGTCAGCAAAGCAGAATACACTGTACACGTCTGGCAGGCAGCAAGGCTGATGAGTGGTGGATGCGCCAAAGCCCCAAAGTTCTGTCACTTCCATTTAAGCCAGGTATACGTCGCGCCGACAGAGATAACTGTATTAATGTTTATCTTTCTGAAGAATATGAAGATGTTCTGCGCGACGGTACATGGGAAAACTTTTTCACTAAAAAACCAGAACCCTTTACACGAAGTGAGCAAAAGGAATGGATCGCACGTAACAGTGGGGTATCTTTAGGCTCGGATGCTTTCTTCCCATTTGGTGATAATATCGAGCGCGCACATAAAAAGTGGCGTTGAATATATTGCTCAGGCAGGTGGTTCAATACGCGATGACAATGTTATCGAGACATGCGACAAATATGGTATCGCCATGGCGTTTACGCATGTACGCCTGTTTCACCATTGAAAGGTAAAAAAAGTAAAAAGGTAAAAAGTAAAAACGGCCTGCTATAATATAATAAGGCAGAGGCAGGGAAGCGGTTTGAAGCTCGCTATAATATAATAAGGTGGGGATTAAAACACAAAACCGAGATCCGCCATAATATAATGAGGTGGGGGTGAAAATGCAAAGCTAAGCTTTTTCTTGCCTGCCCTTTAATTCTTTAATTTTTAAATCTTTTTAATTCTCCTCTCCTATGGACGATTTCGAAAATATACTGGTAAACGGCATAAATTTTAAAGGGTCGTCAGGTGCTCCGAAAGATGATGGCGATAAAAGTTAAAACAAAAAGCAAAAAGAAAAAGTATATAACCTGAGCACATGGTAGCGGTTCTGCACGACAAAAAGCGAAATATCGTGAACAGCGTGCCAACCGTAAATCGCAACGAAAAATAAATTACATATACCGTAAAAACAAAAATCAGGTACAAACAGCACACGAAAGAGTGCCCATGTACCTGATTTTTTGTATATATATTAGTTGATGCTCCCGTTCTTTCCCTAATACGAGCACTTTCGCCCTGAGCCGTTTGCACTTTACATGATCAAAAATAACGGAAGGATTAAACCTGCGACCTCTAAACGAAGTTTCGAAATGTAAATGCTCGGTTGTGGCTCTGCCAGTCCGTCCTGTCAAACCTATTATTTGTCCGGCTTTTTACCTTTTGACCTACCTTTACCAGGGTTCTTGCTCTGATGACTGTACAATGTTTTCAAAACCATAGGCATGCTTAATGACGATACAATTACCATATCCGAGTAAGGTCCGAGCGTGTAAACCACGCCGTCGAAGGCTGCTACAATATTATCATTAGGACATGTTTTAATATCAACACCGGGATGACCACGCTTTCCACCATACGGACTGATAACATGACTACCCGGTAATGGGTAGGCCCAATGCTCTTTTTCAATTTTTTCTAAGTCAAGTTTAAAGGTTGTACTAGCTTCGAAGGATCAGCCTTTACTTCATCCGGATCGAGGCTTGCTACCGTCTTCCGCTCTGGTTGTAATATACTTACATCAACAAATTTACCTTCCTTACGACATTGTAGTGTATGTTTCATCAACTTGTGACTACGTGCATCGACAACTAACAACGGATTGAAGCCTCCTCCATTAACCATAATAGAAAACAAACAAAATATACGATCATCCTGGCCTCCAATCGTAGCAATTTTCTGTCCGGCATGTACACGCTGCCCCTACTTTAACATGGTTCTGTTCGTTAAAGGCATAAACCGTTTCAATCCGTTATCATGACGAAGCACAACAACATTACCATATTGGGGTATTTTTGCGGAAAGACGTACAAGTCCGTCGAACATAGCTAATACAATATCACCCTTGGCAGAAGTAATCTCCAGCGAAAGATTATTCTTTAGTGTGGCTTTCCCCACAGGCAGAGGAAAAGAATACTCGTTTGATGAAAGAGTTTTTAAGTTGATATTAAACACATTACTACGCTCAAAAAGGTCGGGAGTAGCAATACTGACCTGCTGCTGTTCGGCAGCAGATAAGTTGTTTTTCTGCGCTTTCACCGTCAAAGGCAAAAATATATAAAAAGCAGAAATAAAGAAAACATGTTGTAATTTACAATTCATATATAGATTCTAAGGTGGGCAGCAAACCTTCGCAAGACCACAGCCCAAAGGTTATTATTCGCAGTTTTAACGCATGACAATACCTGTATATATTCGCCCCTGAACTAATTCCCAAACGTCGTGCTGAAAAATAGTCAGCAGCGTTATCATAGGTACATATTGCCGAATCAACAATGTTATCAGCCTGTACACCAGCTTCTAATAGCTGTAAATGGTTACATTCAGGCAGGTTAATATGCCATTTTTATATCGGGCAGCAATCCTGTCCATGTCAAAGCCTGCTTGCTTAAAAGCATCGAACACCCTCATTTCCAATCTCAAAAATTCTTTAATGAAATACCTGGTCCTATCAATGCTTTTCAGCAGTTTAGAGTGTGTTCCATAATGTTCTTTTCATGGCCTCAACAACCTTTCCAACAATACGTTGCAACGTTCCGCGCCATCCAGCATGAACTGTTGCAGCAGCGTGATGAATCTCATCATATAGGGATAATGGGTATACAATCGGCTGTTGACACACCTGTTGATATGCCTTTACAGTTGGTCATGACAGCATCAAAGCCATCAATAGAAATACATTGTTTCTCTAAAGAAGATGCTAGGAAATCATCATCTACAATCTTTATAGATGTACCATGAATTTGATGAGGTATGATAAGATGACGTTCTTCTACCCCTAAGGTGTGAGCTAAAGCACACCTGTTTTGACATATGGCGTTATCATCATCACCACAGTACGGATTAATATTCAGTTCCCCATACAACCCTTACTTACCCCTCCGTGACGTGTTGTTGAGAATACTGTTACAGATGGTGCTATATCAAAATATGTAAGTTTGGGCTCCATTCAATTTTTCTCCTCCGGATCAAACACTGAACTCGTCAAGGTCGTCTATGGCGTCTACTTCACTGATAGCGTCGTCATCAATTATTTCAATTTCCTCAACTCCTTCTTCATGCAGCCTCGTCTTTTATCCTTCTCACATTTTTGTCACGATGCACAAGTGTATCTTCAGATGTAATATTCTGAGCTTATTACTCTCGCTGTTCAGCTCACGCCATAACACGTCTTTTCAACTCATCAAGACCATATCCTGTAACAGCTGATATGAAAACTACTGGCAGGTCGGTAGGCAGTTCTTCACGTAACATATTTTCTAATTCGGCATCAATCAGGTCGCTCTTGGTTACCGCCAGCACCCTGTGCTTGTCAAGCATCTCGGGATTAAAACTCTTTCAACTCGTTGAGCAGAACTTCATAGTCGTGCTTAATATTGTCAGCTTCAGCAGGTACCATAAACAACAAAAGAGAGTTACGCCTCGATATGTCGCAGGAATCTCAGTCCCAGTCCGCGCCCTTCACTTGCTCCTTCTATAATACCTGGAATATCAGCCATCACAAACGACTTGCTGTCTCTATAACTCACAATACCCAACGATGGCTCAAGAGTAGTAAAAGGATAGTTCGCTATTTTAGGCTTTGCACTCGATAAAGCCGACAGCAATGTTGACTTACCTGCATTGGGAAAGCCCACCAAAGCCCATCATCGGCCAGCAGTTTAAGTTCTAGAATTACCGTTAACTCTTGTGCCGGTTCGCCAGGTTGAGCAAATCGTGGAGCCTGTCGAGTAGCTGTTCTGAACTGAAAATTCCCCAAAGCCTCCACGTCCTCCCTTTCAACAACACTACTTCCTGGCCGTCATAGGTTACATCGCAAACATACTTACCAGCATCAGCATCGTATACAACGGTACCGCAAGGAACGTCGATATACGAGTCCTTACCATCTGTTCCATGGCATTTATCTCGTCCGCCATTACCTCCGTGCTCGGCATAAACGTGTTTCGATACCTCAGATGAAGCAATGTCCAGAAGTTATGGTTTCGCAAAAATGATACTTCTCCATGCCCACCGTCGCCACCATCAGGTCCTCCATTAGGCTGATATTTGATGTGTTTTAGGGTATAGAGCCTCTGCCACCCTTTACCCGAGCGACATACTATTCTGACACAATCTACTAAAATTCGACTCCATTAGCTGTTGTTATAAACGCATAACAATAAACCATGGGCACAGCTTTCAATGCCCATGGTTTTAGCAAAATTAAAGATTATCGATAACTTCGCTGATGTCAGCGAAAATACGTCCAGTTCACCAAGGCCGTCAATATGATGGTGAATGGTTTCTTTTCTTATACCAACTCGATAAGAGGTGCTGTCTGATTGTGATATACCGTGAGGCGCTTCTTTAATTGTCTCTTCATTATCATCTGAACGTCCACTCTCCTGACCGCGCTTTACAAGACGCTTCATCAGTTCAGCTTCAGGCACATCGTCCAACCATAGCAGCTACTTTATGGCCACGTTCGACAACATTTTCTCAGAGCTTCAGCCTGGGATGGTACGTGAAAGCCATCGAAGATAACTCCCTTATGATTTTTACCGAAACTATCATAAACGCTGGCCAAAATATCAACCATCAGCTCATCGGGAATAAGCTGTCCCGTTATCAATATATTTTTTGGCAGTCTTACCAAGTTCGGTTCCCTTCTTTATCTGGTCACGAAGTACATCACCTGTGGAAATGTGTTCGAAACCATACTTTTCAATCATTTTTTCACTCTGTGTACCCTTACCTGAGGCCAGGGCACTGAAAAATAACTATATTCTTCATTTATTCAACTAATGTAAATATCTCGTAAATTGCGTCCTTGCTGATCATAATCAAGTCCATATCCCACAATAAAAATCGTTGGGAATTTCCATGGCAGCATATTCAATATTCAGTGGTACCTGAAGCTTACCAGGCTTAAGAAGAAGCGTACATATATGCAACGATTCTGGTCCTCGCGTCCCTAAAGTCTCCAACATTCGCTTCATTGTAAACCCTGTATCAACAATATCTTCCAGAATGATAACTGTACGACCTTCCAATTCCTCATTTATTCCGATAACTTCTTTATCTTTCCCTGTCGACACCGTACCCTGATAGGAGGCCAGTTTCACAAACGATATTTCATAGGGAATTGTGATATAACGCATTAAATCGGAAGCAAACACGAAGGAACCGTTCAACACTGCAAGGAACAAGGGGTTCTTACCGGCCATATCCTTATTAATTTTTGTCGGCAACTTCTTTTACACGTTGCAGAATCTCTTTTTCTGGAATAAACGTTTTTAAACGTTTTTATCCTTTACCTTTACAATACTCATAAACCTCTATTTGTAAGTATGATGCAAAAGTAATAAAAGGGATCGAAACTAAATGATACGCGATTATAAATATATATATCCTGCATAAAAAACAATTTCTACATCGGTTTTCTCCAATTTCTTTTACTATCTTTGCACTGTTATGAAGCTATTTACATCTGCTCAAATTCAAGAGCTGGACAAATATACCATCGAACATGAACCCATAAAATCTATTGATCTTATGGAAAGGGCGGCCAGCTAACAACCGCCATCATGAACGAATGGACAGAACATACACCCGTCGTTGTGTTTGCCGGATCGGGCAATAATGGTGGCGACGCTCTGGCCGTGGCCCGACTGCTGGCTGCCGAAGGATTCAGCGTTAATACATATCTCTTTAATATACATAATAAACTGTCGCCCAACTGTGAAACTCAACAAGAAACGGCTACAGATACCAAACAAGTAAACTTTACAGAGATCGTTCTTGACTTTGATCCGCCCTGAGCTAAAACCTGGAACTCTTGTGGCTGACGGGCTTTTTGGGACAGGATTAGATAAGCCCGCTTATGGGTGGGTTTGCATCGTTAATTAAGTATATTAATCAAAGCCCGGCTAAAGTTGTAGTATTGATATTCCTCAGGACTGATGTGTGAAGATAATGCTCACAATATCCGGACAAATATTATACGACTGATCTTACACTCACTCTCACAACAGAAAAAAACTTGCCATGCTTATGCCCGACATGCAAAGGGGTATATTGGCTTACTAAAGTGCTCGACATACGTCTAAGTCACGAGTACATCAATAAAAACAAGCTCCATATCATATTGTTGAAGAAACAGAACTTCGCCCTATTCTGCGTTTCCGTAACGACTTTGTACATAAGGTAACATGGGGCACGCGCTTATTATAGCAGGAAGTTATGGTATGGCGGGAGCTGCCGTTTTAGCTACAAAGGCATGTTTACGAACAGGAGCGGGAAAGGTTACTGTTCATACACCACGGCGAAACTATAATATCATGCAGATATGCAATACTGAGGCAGTATTACAAATTGACCATGATGAAACGCTTTTCTCAGAAAGTGTCGACTGCAATGACTTTGATTCGCTTGGCATCGGCCCTGGATTAGGAAAAAATGAAAGCTCTGCAATAGCACTGATTAGTCAGCTAAAACGCACAACCTGCCCCATTGTCGTTGATGCCGATGCACTTAACATATTGGCCAATCACCAGGCATGGATGCAACAGTTGCCCAAAGGCATAATACTTACACCCTCACCCCGCTGGGTTTGACAGGGCTGGCAGGGTTCGGTTAGTAATAGCAGTTACGACAGACTGATGCGAGCTCGCGACTTAGCCGAACACCTGTCAGGATACATCCTGTTGAAAGGCCACTATTCAGCTTTGTGTCTGCCTAACGGACATATCGTGTTTAACCCAACAGGCAATAGCGGCATGGCAACGGCTGGAAGTGGTGACGTACTTACAGGAATGATTACAGCATTGCTTGCCCGTGGTTATAAACACACTGAAACGTATGCGCTTGGAATGTACCTCCATGGGATGGCTGGTGATCTCAGCTGTAAAAGAAACTGGAAAAGGAAAGCTTAATGGCGAAGCGATATTATCAGGTTTATACCACAGGCCTTTAAACGCCGGAAGATTAATTCATAACGCGGCTGTCGAATAGGCAGACCAATTATTTCAACCACACGAAACATCGTACTATGAATATAATGAAATCACAAATTCTGACCTCCCTGCTCGCCATCCTATTGTCAATTATAACGGTTCGTGCCCAAAGTATTGAGGGAACACCTTATTGTTTACCCATCGAATGGTCACGAGTTTACCATCAAAGTTGAAAAAACAACATACGCCAGAGCGTTTTTGCCTGTATTCCATGAGATACCTGAAGCAGAATGTAGAGCTTGAACCATCAACAACCTATCGGATAATTGGAATCGATATTGATGCCACAGCACGTCCTGACACTTCGCGCCATTTTAAATTAATAGTTGATAAGAAGCATAGTATAAACCAGGTTACATGTAGTCCTGATGGTCAGCTTCTGGCAATTAATACTGATGCTGCACCCATAAAAAGCTACCATTCGACAGTTTGTCCCGGCACAAAAACCTGATACACCTAACCCTGCTCGATTTCATGACCGAAGATATACTTAATGCCACCAGCACTACTAAAATGGCAGAGCTGACAGCGAAGGAAATATACGACATACGTGACAGTCTAATCAGCTGAGTAGTAAGGCGAAGCCGACTTTATGCTCCAAAGATGGGACTCAGCTGAAGTTAATGCTAGCAAACCTTAATCGTCAGGAAACCGCACTACGACAATTATTTGAGGGCGTGGTAACCAAAAGATACCATGGACAACTATCAACTACATGCCTATGAAAGGAGTAACAACATTCTCTTTCGTTTTTCAACACGACGCCGGGATTAGTTGATTATGACGACCTTGGTAGGGGGAACCTTACTATATTACTGTTAGCAAACCTGCACACGGCTTCTGCTCCCGCCCCTGTACCAGCTGGTCAAAAGGAGGATACAGTGACTGATTGGCCTGCACGCATAAGAAAAACCCAGCCGTATAAAGCTGACCCTGCAACATAATACGGACATTGTTGCTACTTTTGAAATGAATGCTGCACAGTTCGGTACCGTAGAATCACTCAGTGGTGATTTATTCGGAAAGAAACAGTCAACTGCCCTCCTGCTCGATCCCATGACAGGTAGTATAAAGGAAATCCGACAGATAACACCACAAGTACCCAAATAAAACAAACTGGGATTCGCATATTTGAAACTCCATGATATTGAAAAATAAATATCATACCATCAACTACCTGGCACTCTTTTTGATACCAGCTTACATCTAAAAAGTCGGTTGTAAACAGGCATAACAGCTCCGTTTAACTCGAACAGCTGCCACTTAATTCCTGCATTTTTGCATTTGGCACTATATGAAATGTCGTATCTTTGCACACGTTAACTTATTACGTTGTGTGTTTATATTCACTTCGTATAAGCCTGGACTTGTAGCTCAGTTGGTTAGAGCAACAGACTCATAATCTGGAGGTCATAGGTTCAAGCCCTATCTGGTCCATACAATAAAGAAAAGGAGTTACTGTTAAGTAGCTCCTTTTTGTTATCGATTAGCAAACCTTTTAAAGAAAGGCTTTTACGATTGTTATGTAATTATATACTGACAAACAACATGGAATTAAGCTGTTTAAAAAGATGGGGATGGTATACCTTCTGGCTGCTTAACCAGGTAGATTCTGCCAGAGCGCTTGCCCGAAAACTCAGGGATACTAAACGACATCCTGAGTTTAGCAACTTCGAAAATTGTTGTTGCAGCGGGTGATGGCAGGGACTGATGATGATGAAATGTATTGAAGATGACAATTCGTATAACCGCATACGTAAAGCCATAAATAAGCATCCTGACGGAACCATTACGCTTTTCGGTAGGCCAGCTTACCACTGGCGTTACTATACCTGAATGGACGGCAGTAATGATATTAAGCAATATGAAAAGCCCGGCTTTATACATGCAGGCTGCCTTCCGCGCACAAACACCATCAGCACCTGTAGTGGATGCCAGTGGTGAATATCACCGCAAAGAAATGCCTACATTTTTCGACTTCGACCCGATAGAGAGCTTTTCTACCAACTACGAAGAAATGGCCAATGGTCTTTTTTCCAATACGTCTTCAGGCAATGGCGACAGCGATATAAGGAAAAAGCATATTCGTGAGCTTCTTAACTTCTTTCCTGTGATAGGTGAAGATGAAAACGGAGAAATGATACAGCTCGATGCTGAACAAGTGATGCGTATACCAGAGAGAACCGGTCAAAAGAAGTTGTGCGCAGCGGCTTTATGAGCAATTTTCTCTTTGCCAATATTTCTGCAATTTACAGCTGTTCTCCTGGCATTATTAAAATTATCAATCAGTTATCTCCTGTTTCTGCACTCGAAAAACAGTGAAGTTAATGCTGATGAGGTAGAGCAGCATTTCGCATGAAATTGACGATGAGGGGCAATGTACGAGCCTGATCCTGAAACAGGCTTCCCAACTGAAAAACAACATTGTTTGGCGATAAAATTTATGGTGAATCCAAAGAGGCTTTTAGATCAGTATGTTGCTGAAGTATTCAACAATACAGTAAGAAGAATGAACGATCAGGAAAGACGACAGAAGAACAAATCATCGACCAAATAAGCAGTCAGCTTACAACCGTACTCCTTTCCCAGTCAGAGCAAATGGCAGACAAGAGCCAGGTGAGACAGGCTCACCAAGCGTAAACAAGGTGCAGCAGCCATACAAATTAAGGGGCATGGTTATCGAACAATTGGGCGAATCGTGTCGCTAGGTAACTAAGAACAAGAACGATATTGATATTAACTGCAAGAACAACTGCAAAGGCAAGACCTCCAACAACAGCAGCAGGAACTTATACAAAAGGCTGAAGAAGAAAAGAAAGCTATTGATGATACGCTTACAAAACTATTCAGGAAAAGACAAAAGACCTGCTTAACAAGGGGCTGAAATTATTGCCAATGCCTACGAACAACAACGTATTGACAATAAGAAAGAGCAGACAAACGACGCCATTCGCGACCATCTTCGGGTTTCTCCCGCACTATTCCTTCGTTCTTAATGGGCTACGGTGATGAGAATACAACGTTACAGAACTTCGATATGAACGTACCCGACGAGGTTTTCGTTGAGGTTACAGCATTACAAAGCAGCAGTTCCACCTGTTAAGGGATGGTGGAGAACTTATTAATGACGAAACGGGAGAAGAGATACAGCCCAGGCCACTTCTTTGACGAGGTAGTATTCAACGATGCCGTGCGCGGTTTATGTCGTTGCGCAAGCGTCTGGCCAACTATTTTTGAGGCTTCGGCCGAAGAGACATTTCTCGATTTGATATCCCTCCACAGAAGACTAACCTGGTGTTTACCCCAAAATGGGCTTTATGAAATGGCCGACCTGTTGGAAAAAGAGAATCCCGGGTGCTCGATAACCCGCAAAAAGACCTTTTGCCGACCTTTATATGAAGTCAGGACAATATATATGAGAAATTGTAAAAACGCTTTTATAATAGTGATGGTTTATGTGAGGCTTTCCCGACAAAGAAGCACGTATCCGACATATTTTTCAGGCATCAGGTTTTACGGTTTAGCCCCTACCGAGTGCATCTACCGCAGTACTGCCATAAACTATATTCTCGCTATCAACGATACCATTCATATTCCTGAAAGCGAGCACTCATCTGCGCATGGCCCGACAGCCTGCCTGCCGCAAAAAGAACGGTACTATGGAGCAATTTTTAGAGCACATAAGTACTAACCGCATATCAAAGCAAAATCCCCGTCCGATTGTATCGGACGGGATTTCTATATTTATTTGTTGTACTAGTATATTGTCATAAGCCTTTTGGCATCCGACGGGTACAAACCTATGATTAATCCGCAATTAGCCAGCTTGTGAGTCAGAGCCAAGCACGTCGGTTATCTTCTCTTTGTACATGTCTGTCATGAGCGCGTGCAACCTTACCACATTGACGTGGGTCGAAATAGTCAGGATGCTCGAACAATGTTTCGCGAACACCAGCGGTGCTAAGCCAGACGTGAAGTCAGAGTCGATGTTGATTTTGCAAACAGCGCTCTTCGAAAGCCTTGCGCAGCTGCTCTCAGGAATACCAACAGCATCAGGCAGGTTACCACCAAACTTGTTGATAATGTCAACATACTTCTGAGTACAGAAGAAGAGCCATGAAGCACGATTGAGGAATCCTGGCAGTTTTTCTCGATTTCTGCAAGCTCATCAAATGCCAATGGAGGAGGCACAAGACGACCCGTTTTTCGGGTCACGAGTACACTGTTCGGGCTGAAATTTGTAAGCACCGTGAGAAGTACCGATAGAGTTGCCAGACTGTCGCAACCTGAACGCTGGAGAAGTCGATTACTTCTTCAGGCTTGGTATAGTGTGATTCTTCAGCAACTTCATCTTCAACACCTGCAAAGCACCCCAGCTCAGCCTCACGGTAACGTCGTACTTGTGAGGCATACTCTCACACACTTGCGTGTAAGTTCAATGTTTTCTTCGTAAGGCTTTGACGAACCGTCAATCATTACTGAAGAGAAGCCCATGTCTACACAGTCCTTTACAAGCTCAAAGGTATCTCCATGGTCAAGATGGAGGGCAATTTCAGGATGATGACAACCCTGCTCTTTAGCGAAAGCTACGGCACCTTCTGCTATATAACGCAGAGGTGTAGGAGTTGCATAGTTGCGGGCACCCTTTGAAACCTGAAGAATTACAGGCGAGCGCAGCTCTGCACAAGCTGTAATAATAGCCTGAAGCTGCTCCAAGTTGTTGAAGTTAAATGCTGGAATAGCATAACCACCAGTGATGGCACGCTTATACATCTCGCGAGTATTAACGAGACCTAACTCCTATAATTTACTGCCATTTTTAAATTATGTATTTAAAAATTACAATATAGTTTTATCTAAAACCATCGCAAAATTAGCATTTTTATCCTCTTTTACGTCGTAAGTATGCTTTTTATTGCTGTAGAAGTCTTAAAAACTGAATTCTTCTAGTATAAAAATGTATAGGATCTGGTTTTTGCAAAAATCTACATTACAATTGGCTATTTGCGAAACTTATATGCCACATGCAACATCAGGTAACGGGATATTGAGCTGGTCCATGTTTTCAGTACGTCAGCACCTGAGCGTGGAGGTAAGTGTTGTTAAGCTGTCCCAGCAGGTCAAAACCGTCGAGCGAGAGGTAGATTGTCTTTCAGGAGCTTCTTTGTCAGTCGTAAGTTCCATATCAACTCGCTGCTGTTCATTTTGCGAATCATTGTATCCGCGCCGGTTGTGAATTGTAAAATCGGTTGTGACTTCGAAGTTCCATGGAAGTGTTATGTTGCCATTTACGCCAAAAATTATATCGCCATAGCGCTAACGGTTGTAAAATCGTCGCGGTTACCCGTGGCGCGCTGGTAGGCTACGTTTGAGGTACAATTCAGGCGCATGCGGTCGCCAGCCTGCCATGTCAGCTTCAGCGTCTGCAGTATCATTCCCAGTTGTTTACCTTGCTTTGCACGGCAGCCATACCACTCACGTCATCAAGGTCAACGCCTTCTAGTAAAGGTCGCATCGCAATTCCTCCTGAAACAAAGGGTGCTGATTTCTTTGTCAAAGGCATAGCTATTCCACCGTTGAGCTTGACGCTCCCCAATTGCCGTATTACGTTCACCTGTCGTCGTTGTCCGTCCTGTATTCTTGCTCGTATAATACCGATGTTGCAATGGCATTTGTGCATGGTATGATGAGCTGGCACCACAGTTAGCTGACAGCTGACGATACCATTGAAAATGATGATAACAGTGAGGTCAATATGATGGTCGCGCTGACTTCTCAGATTGATTCCCAACGCTCCAGCGCAAAGGGTTGCTCATCAGCATAGTGGCAAGCATCGTTGAAAAGGTCGGGCTGGCTCTGGCTTGTGCCGTAATTGATGCTGGCATAACGTGTCTCCTGCCGAACTCGGTATTTTGGTGCAACGTCACTGGGTCTCAAGAATACCGAATTACGCTTACCGTGGTAGTGCCTCGTGCGGTTGTGAAGCTCAGCGATTCGCGCTTACGACTGAACAGGAGCATAGCAGTTGAGCTGAGCTTTCGGCCTGCTGGTACCGTCGCCATGTGTATAATTGAACGTCAAACCCGTAAACGAAGACGTTACGTGACTGCGGTTCTGGTAGCTGCCTTGTTGCATCAATCACATGCAGCAAAGCGTTGCGTGTAGACGGCAATACGCCCAGCGGATAGGCCGTTTCTGTATAATCGGCCAGACGGTCTAAACGATAAATGTCATTTCCTGAAGCGTTGTAGCTCTGGTTCAGGCGCACAAGGGCTGAATATGATGGTATTTACCTCATCCGAATCGCGATTAAGCAAACGGCTGCATTCCATATTCAGCATAAGCGTATAATTGTTTGCCGGCGACGATACATACTGGGCGCGATGGTCCTGCGTAGCCATGACACCCAGATAATCTACCTGATTCCGTCCGAAACGGTCGGCATTACTCCGTCCGTAGCTTACACTTCCCGTCACCGAAGCCATATTTTGTGCCGTCTCCTTGCTGAAAGCAATGCGGTTGGCAAACGTAAAACTGTAATTTCGTACTGTTGCTACGGCTATCATCATTTCGTCCGCTGACGGTTTACCGTAGCATGCAAAGGCGCGTGCTTGCGCCGAAGATACAAACTGTCGAGCATAGAGATGCTCCAGGGCTTCTTATTAAACTGCCCGCAGCATACCGTCCCATCCCTGCCCGATGTATGCGAAACGCGTGTGAGCAAGTCTATAATCTGCCTGTGAGGATGAAAGCCTGCCGAAAAGCGATGCCGACATATCGGTTATACGCGACCGGTTACTGCTGTTACTGAGGTGGAAATAATCGCCTCCGGTCAGAAACGTCTGTGAGTTGATGCGCGATTGCTGATCATTATCCGGTAAAACCTATCATTACTATCCGACGAAAAATAACGTCTTCGTCCCTACCATGTCATAATAGTTGATACCAGCGTCAGCGTCGACTGCCTTCCGCCGCCGGCATCAGGCAGTTCACCCAACGCCCCATCCTCACCAGGGGTCTGCCCGTCGCTCACATTGTTCATGCTCCCGTCAGTGCCAGTCGCGACTTTTCGCCGTAGTGCATGGCAATAGTCGTGCGCCATACCAGTCTTTGCTGCCTGCAGCCACGTCCACATTACCTATAAAGCCCCGGTGATATTGCTTTTTCAAGGCCACGTCAACCACTAAAGCCTTATCGCCCGTGTCGCGTTCCATCAGCCTGCTGTCCTTTCCCTGCTTGTCGTATACGCGTACCTTTGTTTACGGTATAGGCAGGCAGGTTTTCCATCTTTCTTTGCGTCGCCGTTAAAAGTCTCTTCCATCAGCAAAAAGCGTGCTGACTGCACGTCCGTTCACCTGTAATGACACCACCATCGAGCGTAACACCCGGGCAGCTGCCTGACCAAAGCGTCGAGTATTGAGCCTTCACTCAGGTTGAAAGCGTCCGGCATTATACACCATCGTATCGCCACGCATCACCATTTTTATCTTTGTAGCCTTCACTACAACCTCATCTAAAACATGGGTGTCTACTTTTTAAACAGGCATCGTCAACCCATTGTTCGTTCATGCGTTCAGCCATTTTTACCTCAACAGGAACGTACCAGTTTTATACCCTACCACTCGATATGCGTACTAGATAGTGTGTGTTATTTCAACGTCAAGATATAACAAAATATGCTTTCGCCATACACTGCCGTTCCGTAGTTACTGTTGAGCGAATAACAGAACTGTCAACGGGCGACAATAACTCTACCGTGGCACCTTACAAATCCTCTCCCTGTCGAGGCGTCTCACAACACGACCGCTGAGATGTCGCGCCTGAACCGTCACGAAAGCAAAGCCATAAAATAAGTAGAAAAACAACTTTATGAAACATATAAAAGGGCATAACAGCTTTTTAGCAACGCACTGAGCACCACGTTTGTACACAGTGGTGCCCGAAATGATAAAATAAGAAAAATCAGTGCCCGCCTGAAAATGCTGTGACGCGAGCGCGAAAGCTCCGAGGCAAATATCAATATAATAAAGGATACAGAAAGGAATAATAAACGGCAAGCTCATCATCCGGGCTCGAATCGGCTATTACACCCATCAGCAAAAAGCCGCAGCCTCCTATCGCAGTGTCACTCATCAAAGAGCGACGAAGCACTTTTTGGTTAGGTTTCTCAAACCACGCAGCAGAGTGAGAAAAATAGTAGGAAACATGATGGCTTCGAAAAGCATAATTCAGAATTAAGGCCACCACTACCAAAGCGATCCTAAATCAAGTAATACCAAACCTATACAGGTTACACTTCCTGCCGAGCACGCCAATAACATGTGTTCAGCCTTTACGCGACGCATAATCCAGCTGCCGCCAAAGCGTCCGAACATAAAGAAAGCCAGTGCCACGGTAAGCACTATTGACGCTGTGTTATCTCATCCAGCCTTGCCTCGTCACAAAATTAATAAAAATAACTGTTGATGGATATTTCGGCTATTTCGTAGGCCAGCAGTGCGAACAAGCCAAACACGAACTGGGGATGATGGCGGAAAAGTTTTGTAATACGACTGCTCTTTTCCTTGTCTTCTGCCGTTTCCTCGTGCCTTATTTCGGGTAAGTTAACCCTCGAAAACACAACAGCTATCGCCAATACCACAATACCGAGGATGAGTATAAGGTATAACAATGTCGCCTCCCACTGCCGTACCGTTGAACAACTGGCCTACAAGGAAGGTGGCGGAGCGAACCAACCGTTAAACGATTGCAGCATGTTTCAAACGGCTGGTTGCCAGGCTGGGGTTTACCGAGCTCGCAACATACGGATTGCGCTGCCGTTTTCAAGAAAAACCCAGTCCACAACCAATGATAAAAAGTGCAGCGAGATAGGGCATAAAACGTTTCCAGCCTCAGCACCAGGAATAAATAGTGCACCTACACCGAAGAAAGCCCGAAAACAACTGACGGTGGCCTCTGCGGTTGATAAACCAGCCGGCGGGGATGGCCATGAGAGAAATATCCCAGGTAAGTGGTGACCTGAATAAGTGACGATTGCGTGATACTGATGTCGAGGACGTTCTGAAAATGCTTGTTCAGCACGTCGAGAATAGCGCGTGCAAAACCCCAGAGAGAAAGAAAGAGGAGGTAACAAGAATAAAACGGGAAAGAGATACTGGCGGTTAGTAATTGACGTTGTTTCATGGTAATGTGAAGAATATCCCTTCCCAAGATGGGGAGGGATATGTTCATATCAGCAGTATGTTTAGTAGAGGTTCTATGACCTCCATATTCCAGCAGCAGAGCGCCGCCGGCGATCGGTCCTGCTATAGCAGATCCACAGATGAGACAAGGCTGTTCCAATCCCTGAAAAGGGCAGGACCTATTGAGCGTGCCAGGTTAACCGACGTACCTGTACATAACGAATACACAGACCAAATGAACCATCACCAACGCACAGGCCGATAGCCAGTCCGGCAAAGTTATTAGTTGCACCGTTTGTCTTTGATGTTGCACCCAGCACAACCAGAACAAACACGCAGGTAAAGAACATTTCGGCCAAAAAGAAGCCTCCTAAGGGTGCAATGGTTACACAGGCTCCGTTTTACTACTTTTGCAGGTCGTGGCGCCTGTTCCAATAAGTCCCGCCGACGTAGTGACGGCATACAACACGGCTGCACCCATGATGCCGCCAACAATCTGGAACAACATATACATACACAATCTCTTGCGTTCATGCGGCCACTGAGGATACGCTCAGCGTAATGGCGGGGTTAATATGGCAGCCTGATATGCCGCCAATGGTGTAAGCCGTCGCACTACCGACAAACCGAAGGCGTGAGCCGTGCCTACAACCGATGCCTGATCGGCAGCAGGGTTGCAGCCTAACGACAGCAGCGCCCACAACCTATCAGGACTCAGCACCATAGTGCCGATCATCTCTGCATAAACATTTTTCATCATGATAAAAATTGAGTTATATCACTCTGCCTATTCGTTATATATAACGCCAGAATATCAAAAATATTGTGTGGGTTATTTCTCGCCCTAACAGCCATATGTTACCGTGCTAAGCTGACAACACCTTTCAGCAGCAGGGTTTCTGCTTTCAGCAGTAACGTTCATCGTTCGAGCAGCCGTCAGCGCGCGTGCGGCGATCGTCGAACAATGCGTATGACGGCCGTCGCACGCGCTGCTGACGGCCGCCGAACGAAAGACAAAGCCGTTGTACCACCCTTACGCTCAAAAGGCTGAAACTATACGTCGTTAAGGATGCTCCTTAACGGGTATGTGGCATTTTGATTGGCTGCTACACCGGGCGTTAGTACTATGAATAGGTTACCTTCTGTCCCAGTTCAATTTCGAAACATACAGTTGTGGAAGACGGTCATCCTCGCCGGCCATGCTTCGACAGTTCAAGGTCGTGCGTGGCAATAGCTCACCATGACCCAGGTATCCAGTTATGGCCTTCAGGAACATACGCGAGCCGTTAAGCATGCTAAAAAGGAATTTGGTGCCCTTTCAGTATCTCATCGAGGATAAGCAGCGTACCTTGTTGTGCAGAGCCATCGCTTGCAGCGAGGCTTACAATAGATTAATCAGCTGACTGAAGGCGCAGCAATTCGGCATTAAAAGTAGCTGATACCATGGGCCAAATCGTCGGAGGTTCGCATACTGCTGTAACAGGCGGAACGCTGAAAATTTTTCAGTTCTTCAGCAAAAACAGGCATACCTGCTGCGGCCAAAATATAGTTGACGCCCACCGCACGCGGAACGTACTCTTGCCCGCCGCTATGTTGGCGCCCGTGATGACGATACTCGAAAGTTACGATTAGCAATGGAGAAATTGACGGACGGCTTTTTCGCCAAGGAAGGGATGGTAAATACCACGGGCTTCAAAACGTAATTTGCGAACCTTTAACCCACAGGCCAGTATGTATGCGGATTGTTATACAGCAACGTAGCCACAGTTACGTCTTCATACGGTACGTATACGTGCTATCCAGCTGTCGAGATTCATCGTAGAGCGCCATCGGGTAAAGCGTCGCAACAGGAAAGAGTCAGTAAAGTCCTAAATGCCGTTAACAATAGAAGCCCCATAATGTTGCCGCGTTTATCCAATCCGTCAAGAAAATTTTTAAGCTCATCGAAGACACCTGCCTCTGTTGGGGCTATGAGTTTTGCCAAGTTTGACAAACGCGATAGCTGATGATGCAGGTGCGTTACCGCTGGCGAGCGTTACCATGGTACGGTTTAAAGCCGTCAAAGAGACAAGCGAAAACTGCAATATGCGCAAACAGGTAGTTGTGCCAGGGGCTTTTCCATCACAGCCCATGATTATAGCGGTGTAAAATGCTGTCATAAGACATACAAAGCCAGCACGGCAGGATGGGTGCGCACGTGGCAGAGGCGGCGACAACAGTTGTTTTCCAAACCATTGCTGATGGCACGGGTATCTATCGTACGCCATACAGAAATAAACTCGGTTCAGAGAAGCCTCATCACGGGCCAACTCTTCAATATACCGATAAGCCTCATCGTATGTGCGTAACGGGGACGTCCGTCGAGGGCGAGGAGGCGCCTGGCAATGGCATCGCTACCTGTGGTTGCTGTTCGGCACGGCGCTGATACAAACTGTCAGGACCAAAAATGTCGAGGTCGAACGCATAGGCGCGATGGGGGTCGTATAACGCTCCATCATCAAACTGCGCATAGCGACTAGTTGCCATCCAGCTCATTTGAGATATACCTGACGGCGGTCTTCCTCGTGACATATGCAACTCATCGTTGCGACATCGCGCATACGAACAAAAAGATACAGATACAAGATGGCAAGCACGGTTTCGATCACTTGCCACCACACGGCAGCGGTAACGGTAAAGCAGTACAAGGCATGCGATGGCAGCCATAAACGAGAGCTATATTGCCTGCGCATATACTTACGGCTGCGGGCTTTTCAGCACGCTTATATACCGCCAACTGCATCGGCTCGACTGGTAGTAAAGCCTATTTTATTTTGCAGAGTTGTCGTCATTATTTTAAAAATTATCAGGCATCGAGTTTATACACTGGTCACGACTCACCTGTAACACACCCTTTGTTTGGCGTAACCCTGGCTATGACTTCGTCGATACTGGCCTCCTCAGGCGCGCAAGGCTACAACATTAAAGTTGTGATAGTCGTAAATAATGCTGCAATTTTAACTTTTTACCTGCTTCATCAGGTGTCTTCGGCTAATCCTCCCTCGTAGAAAACAATAAGCACACGGTTGGTTGACAGCCATTCGGATGTGTTTTCAGCTGTATTTTTCAGCTGACACTGGAGCATACTGGCAGTCAGTGTTTTCCTGACTTGAGCATGCGCAAAAAAGCAAAAGAGGCCGGAGAGAAGAACGAGTCTCAACGGTATACCTAACAAATTTAATCTCATATCATTACGATTATTCTTTAATATCATCTCAGTTGTCATTACGATGCCTTCCTGCTTCATGCCGTCCACTCGCCACGCGCAAAGGGACGGGCAAAGCGCACATGCCTTACATGCGCAGTTTCCTCAGCAGCGTGCATAGCATCGAGGCTTTCTTTAATGTAAAAAGCCTCCGGGCGGGCTGATCTCGTGCCAATTGCGAAGTAGCCTACGCCGAGAAGCATGCTTTTGAAAGAAATGTACCCTGACTGCAGCTACACGGTGAGTTCTTTACTGCTACTTCAACGATCAATCGCGCTGCCGAAATGTCGGGCCCACTTTACCGGAACGAGGCCACTTAGGTCGCTGGGGCTCCACCTCGTCCCAGGCCAGCTGAGCACGTAGTTGCAGACCTTCTTCTCATACTGCACTGACACGGCTATGATCCTCCGCACACCAAAGCGCCGTCGGCACGGCACTGGAAAGCATCACGTCGCGCCGCCGACGTAAAGACCACGTCGGCTATTTCTTCGGACGTGCCGCGGCCAGACTGTGTAGCTGCGTGATAAGGCAGCTGTCGTCGGGAACTGACGAAATATCGTCAGCCAGTCCTTTCGCTTGGGAATCGACAATGGGACGTGAATTCCTGGAGCAGATGAAATCGGCCAGCCACGGTCAGCATTGATATTGCATGCAAAAACTCAATCTGCTACGCGGCCTGCAAGCAGCCTCTGGGCCGTATTTCATTGGCATTTGCAGCACCTCGGCGGCGGTAAATTAACGCCCTGACGAAGTAGAAGCCGCCACGAACGTCAATGAGCACGTCCGCACTTCAGTAAAGGGCCGTCGCGTATAACCCGTCGTCGGCGTAATAGAATGTCGAAGCAACGAGTCTCAGAGAGCCGCCTTTCACCGCATCTCTTACCTTAAGGCTGCAGGATATTAGCCACCACTCGACCTCGGAAAATCGGGTTCCAGCTATGGTCTCACTATCGAGGGGCAGAGAAGCGTTTGCACGCATGTATATCACGGAGCCGTTTAAGCCTCGATGTGTCGCAGCTAACGGTCGGGCGCGCGCATGCGTAAGGCGATCCAGCTCAGGTTTTGCCGCTCGACGATATGTTACCCAACCCCAGGGCCAGGAAGCAATCGCCTTCTTCAGCTTTTCCTCGCCAGACAGGGTAAGAATTAAGTGAGCGCAGCACGCCCGATATGTCGGATAAAGCGTCCGTCATAGTTATTCCTGACAACCTCCTCAGAGATGAACGGCCATTTTCTCCTGGTCGATTACATTGGAGCGCTGCCGTCATATGAGGCCTTCGAATCGCGATACACCGAAGCGTATATCGCTTTTGAGTGGCTGCAACCAGCATCTTCAGCATTCTCTGCTTGTCGTCAGCTGCGGAATCATGTAGGTTGTATATATGCCTGCAAAAGAGGCTGATAATGGCTATCTTCGAGCAAGAGCTTGAACGGACAGCGATAGGACTATGTGTAGCCTCAAAGAAAGTGAAGAAATCTTCAATATAACTGTCAGGAAGCTGGGCTTTAAGAAAGTGTTGAAGGATAATCTCATCGGGAGTATCGCTATGACGCTACTTCGTAAAGGTTGTTATGTTCCATAAAGCGATCGAAGACGTCGGTCAGAGAACAAGTGTTTTGGGTATCTGAACCGTCATGCCCGTAGCTGGTTAAGCTCGGGATGTATTTTTGATAACATGGTCGAGAAAAGGCAGAATCCGCGCCTCTTTCACCCAACGAACCGTCGCCGATACGGGCGAAATGGGCATACTTGTCAAACTTACCGCGGTCGAAAACAGCCACTACACCAGATGTTCTTCATGTAGCGATACTGTACAGATTGCGTCAAAATAATTTGACGATGAGCATCGACATCCTGCAACCTGTGCCGTAACGTGCTTGAGAAAATTGCCTACTGGGGAAGATGGCACGGGCGCAAAGCCAGCGCTCATGTGGTTACGGAAATATGATGGAGCATGGAATCGCGCGGAATTTTTATATATATATCCTGCAATTCCTTCTCAGCGTGCGCACGCGAAGATCTCCTGATGCGACTGCGGATCGCGGAAAATAAAGTCGCCGAAGCCCATATGCTCCCTCCATTAAAATGGCGTAACTCTACGCTGAGCATTTTTGAATTTTTGTCGACAAAATGGTAATTCTGCCGCTAGTGCACGCTCACGATTGGCAGCCTCTGCGCTTTCCATGATAAGCGGAACAAACTCGTCGTCGCGGCGAATAGCCTCAAACAGTTTTGAACCCTGCTTCAGGAATCTTTGAGGCTTACGCCCGGTGCACCCGCACCGACAACCTGCGACAACGCGAGGGATGCGGCGAAACGAACGTCACTTATCACGCCAAAGGCAGTTGTGCCTTATATTTTTCCCACGCTTCCATAGCCTCGTCATAGGTGCGAGCCAACACCACCTTTGGGCCGGCCCCGCATACGTAATGTGGCTGCATGGCGGTTTGAAGCCTCGCGTAGCAAAGTTCAGACTTTGCTGGAGATATAATATATAAAGGTTGGGAAGAATGCTGCTGTAAAGCGGATTGAGTCTTCAACGAGCAGTATCATCTGTACACAGCTGCCTGCGACATCGTGCTCGAGATTCATCTTATCTTCCGTTAGCTTAATGATAGACATACCAGATTGGTGTTCCCCAAGCCAACAAAGCTATGATAGTCGAACATGCTAAGGTCTTCGCTTTTCTATACGCCATGTGATACCGTGTGAGAAAGGAGTGAGCAACGCACGCTGAATATCGGGAAACTCTCCCTTTAATGGCACGTGCCGCGTAAAGGCGTCATCTGTCGGCATTACCTGGCATACAGACGACAAATCGACCTTGGTAGTAGCAAGGAGTCGGCTTCAGCAATTGTCGAAACCTGTGTGAAGGTGGGCGGATAGCGTAAACCCAAGCCCCAGATACTCGCTATAGATTTTCTTCAACCCTGCCGTCGTCCTCGACATAAAGGCATCGTGAGATTGGCTGACGATAAGAACGATTGAAGATGCGCCTTGTCATGGAGGTTAACAAAGTGTGACATCTTTCAAGATAAACTTGATTCCACTCACTGAGTATTTTGCTATCCATACCTGCTTTACCGTTTCAATATTTCTGCTTGCAATATAGGGAAATATGACAACGGTACAAACTTAACGATGGCTTTTTATGAGCTGAACAGCCAATGGTTAAGCCATTATACATTTTTCGCGATGTTCGTAAAGGAATAACAGCCATCCCACAACGGCTCCAGCCAGCAAGCCGCTGACATGATCCCACTGAAACTGATGCCTCCGGCAAGAACTTAGAAAACAAGTTTATAAACATTAAAACCGATGTAATCACGAGGATAACTTTGTGTGCTGGCTTGCGGCGATGCTTGGGTAACAGCGCTACAAAGCAATGAAGTGGCACCCATTAAACCGAGATACACCCTCGACGCACCAACAACACCACCTCCCGAGAAATGAAGTTTCAACCCAAACAGAAAAGGCGCCACTTAACAGAAAAACGAAGTAGATATTACGAGCACGAAGAACAGCAGCATAAAAGAAAAACCATCAGACAATAGGTAACCAGATTGTCTATAATATGAAAGATACCGCTATGCAGAAAGACACTCATGAACAATCTCCACCATTCTTTATCGCCACTGAAGGTGCAGTAGCTTCGCCCCAATTGTAAAGAAGTGCACTATTAGACGACTTCGGCTATAAACTACAAAACAACATCATCACAAATACCCATGACCACCATGACAAGAGGCGGCAGCACAATAAACCAGTTTTCGGAAAAGAAAGGAAGTCCTTTGCCACCTGAACACAATGACTCGACTCCTTTACAGAATCTTCATACTCCTATTCGCTGACTCCTCCAACGGCAGCAACTATGGCAAGAAGTAAGCCCAGCAGCAAGAGCAGCGAGCATAATCAGGAGGTTTTGGCCACCATCGCTAATTTCATTGCGCGAGGAAATCTCGAAAAATACGACTGCGTGTGATTGGTCTACTCATTATAATAAGAAAAGTTTTCGTCAACAATTGATAGATAATTCTCTAAATGGTCAGACGGCTTGATCAACTTTTTCCAGGAACGTGGAAGAGGTGCTATTTGGTTTGATACGATCAAGACGCGAGAAGGGATATGAATTTGCGCCTCAGTGCTCACCCATTGTACGTTCGGTTAAAAGATAAGGAATAAGCGTTTGCTTTCTGAACTGCAGAGCCTGCCAAATCCACTACCTGTGCCACGCACAAAAGCTGGGTAAAGGTAAAAGCGGGTGATTATATGCTGAGCCAGCACGCGGATTGGAAATAACACCGTAACCGGAAATTCCTCCCACAAATATAGTATCTACGTTTAAGGATTTTGCCTCCATAATCCAGCGTGGATCGGTATTTGACTGATGTTTGCTGACGTACGTTCAGCAAAGCGACATAACACGAGCCGTACGATGCTGAACAAAACGATTTAATATTGAGAGAACCATAGACATGAGCAGGGATACAAGCCATGCAAAAAGTTTTCGTACTCTATACTTTAAAGTGAACTGATGTCGGCGAACTCAGAGCAGCCAGAATACCGAGGTGTCATGGGAATACCAAAGTCGATAACTGTATTCCTGAACCTGCAGTAGGTAAATTTCTATCACATACAGCGCAGCAATCCCACGCAACGGCTATGCCACGTCACTAAAAAGGTTCGCCTAGCAGGTGTTTCGTCATCATACTATATAATATCCTACTGAATTCTTAAAACAAATATAGCTGCCACAAAGGTAGGGCTATATCTATAATCACATGGAACACTATACCAGCTTATTGGCATATAATCGAAAGAAATGACAGATAATTTCGTTATAACGTGGAAATAACCCATCTAAAAATCTATAACTACATTGAAATTATAGTGATTGACGAGACGTAAGGAATGGTAAGCGTGAGGGCTTGTGGCTATTTGGCAAATAACAAACGACGAAGATTATTCATCAAATGAATATGGAACGTATTAAGCACAGTAAAGAGACGTGGAAAATATAAGGGAGAAGATAACATTTATTGATGAGGACGGTACACTGTTGCCTTTTGCCTTTTGAAGAAATTGCCTTTTCGGCTAGTTTCTTCAAAGGCCTTGTTCAGTGGTTCAGATGTATCTATCCGCACTTTTCAGACTTTCTGCAATAAGCATTCAGCAATAAACCTAACCATATTTATATGGTTTCTCTTCTTTTATGCGATAAAACAACTCTGTTATTTACAAAAAGACACTTCAACAAGCAATTTCAAACTGCCATTTACAACTTCATTACAATACAAAATGACACAAAAAGTCCAAAATAACCTCGTTTAATTTGGTACATATAGAATAAAAGCCTATATTTGCGAGTATATATTAACAATATGAAACAGGGCAGACATGAATACATGCGAAAATCTTTTGACTTATAAACAATTACTGCTATGGAAGTGGAACAAGTTTAACGGTTTAATGTGGAAACACGCAAACGAACCTGAATGCAGGCTGTTAAGGAAGTATTGATTTTCTATTCAAGATGTGTATAACCAGCATCCTGAATTTGAAAAAGGCAAAGATTATTGAACGGCTTACTGAGCGAGAACGCGTAATTATGTTCCGTGTTCCGTGGACAGACGACGATGGTGACGTACATGCTCAGCACCGGATACGCGTTCAATTCAACAGTGCCATTGGCCCATACAAGGAGGTTTAAGGTTCCATCCATCAGTAAATCTTAGTATATGAAGTTCCTGCGCTTTGAACAAACATTCAAAAATGCTCTTACCACACTCACCAATGAGCGGTGCAAAGGGAGGTTCCGACTTTTTCAATTCGCGGCCGTTCCGATGCCGAAGTGATGCGTTTCTGCCAGTCGTTCATGCAGGAGCTGTACCATTATGATAGGCCCAGATGAGGATGTTCCCGCAGGAGATATTGGCGTAGGAGGGCGCGAAATAGGTTTTCTCTTCGGTCAATACAAAAAGCTTACCCAACAGTTTCAGGGAGTACTAACGGGTAAGGGGTATGGAATCATGGCGGTTCAATACTTCGTCCTGAAGCAACAGGATGGTGCATTGTACTTCGTTTCACCCAAATGTTGCAGACGCGAGACATAGATATTAAAGGCAAGACCGTTGTTGTATCAGGTTTTGGGAACGTGGCATGGGGTGCCGTAAAAGCTACACAGCTTGGTGCCAAGGTGATAACGATAAGCGGTCCTGATGGCTACATCTACGATCCAGAGGGTATCAGCGGCGAGAAAAACGAATATATGCTTTGAACTTCGCGCCAGCGGAGAGGACATTTAGTGCACCGTATGCAGACGAGTTTAAAGGCTCGAAGTTTATTCCTGGCAGGAAGCCCTGGGAACAAAAAGCCGATATTTACCTGACCTGTGCTACACAGAACGAGGCTGAACGGTGACGATGCGACCTTATTCTGTCGCACAAGCCACTGTGCATAGCTGAGGTAAGTAATATGGGATGCACAGCTGAAGCTAGCTGAAAATCTGTAGAATGCCCGCCAGCTCTTCGCACCGGGAAAAGCTGTTAATGCGGGAGGTGTTGCTACATCAGGACTGGAAATGACACAGAACTCGATGCGTCTGCACTGGAGTTCGGACGAGTTGACGAAAAATTGCACTATATTGATGCACTCGATACACGGACAATGCACGAAGTATGGGACCCAGAAGGACGGATGATATCGACTATGTAAAGGGAGCCAACGTTGCAGGATTTTATGAAAGTAGCCAGCGCCATGATGGCGCAAGGCATTGTATAACATAAAAACGTTACATTGAAATACATCTTTCAAATTATTATCATATTTATTGTAGGCTTTTATCCTGCAGAGGTCACAAACCCGCAGAGTAAAGCTTCTTTTATTCAAAGAAAGCCACGGGAGCACGCACTGCAAGCGGTGAAAGACTACACCATGACAGCCTGACTTGTGCCCATCGTACCTACCCTTTCAGCACTATTTAAAGGTAACAAAGCCTGCGGGAACGGACTGACGGTAAACGTAAAGAGTTACCGATCGTGGCCCTCTTTCGGACGAGGTCGTATTATAGATTTAAGCTACGCTGCAGCATAAAGCCCTGGGCATGTTGTCACAGGGAGTAGCTATGGTTGAGTGCAGAAGGTTGTACGTGGCATTCCCTACCGAGAAGAAGAACGAGAGTAGGATTGTTTGATTTTGAGTTTGATATCAATCAAATTGGCATCAATTTTATTACCGAATGGCATCAAACTGAAATGAAAGAGGCATTTACGTCCTGCCGGAAAGGTGACAAAACGCAATGCCATAAAACTGAAAAAGAAGGCTACTACCGTTCGCAAGGAATCAGAAACTCGTTGACCTTTTGAGATGTAAACGCTACCCTGAACAGCACTTACAAAAAACGGGCCGTTCCTTTTTGAGTCGATTATCAGCCTTGATGAGTGCTGTGTAACGTATCCCTCTCCCCGGCATGATTCTTTCAACGTCATATTGGGAGAGATATAAATAGTGTCGGTTACCTGTAGTTTCAACAACCGTGGGAACAACATCGGCTAACGGTTTTGTGCCATGGTTTATAACTTCAAATATAATCTTACAAAGTTCACCACGATGCAGCTTCCATCTTGCCCCTCATCAATGAAACGAGCATTGCGAATTTCAATATCGGTACTATATTTCCTGGCTGAAAACCAACTTTTCTACACACCTGATTGCATAGGCATCGTTGTGGTAGGCTGCTGGCACTGTAATTGCCGTGTAATCAACCCATCGAAATTGTACAACCTATCGTCGCCACTATTCGTTGTATTAAAACCGCTTCCATAAACCGAATCAGCAGGAGTGCGCTGCTATCACCGGTAAAACAGATCCTATTATCACCATACATCTGCGATGATACACTTCTCAGAACCACGTCTACCATCACCATAGGTCCGAGGCATACGCTCAGCTACGCGAACGTGACCCATTACGATTCACACGTTCACGACGATATTGATCAATATCACTCGCGTACGAGCTGGCCATTCAGCACCTGATCCTATTTTCGCTCGTAAATGATGGGCCTCCAGCCATCCCAACGATAGGTTCCAAGGTCAGGAACCTTGTGGCCACGCCTCGTTATTCCACGATAAGCAGAACCAAGAATAGAAACCGTGAAGGCTCTATATGCGCCCGGAACCCGTATAACCATCACGGCTCTGAGAAAACGGCCAAAGCTGATACAAACCTTCCAAATGCATCGATTTTCACTCAGTACATATCTACTTAACTATGCGCAGTTACTGAAACAGCTAATGATAAAACTTCACCTTTCTACTTTTATATAGGAGTTTCCCTAAAGATTCCATAATCCACAAATACCTTATTCAGAATTAATATATCTCATGGTTTCTACTGATGCCATCGAAAAGTGTCTTCATACGCCAAGCCACAGGCTCTTTTACACTGTGTTGGATGCAACTGCAATCTGTAGTCTGTATTGTAAAACAAAGGTGCAGCTTGCCCATACAAATTAAGAATCCATGGCGTGAGTTATTAATAGGTATATTGCACAATGACAACAAAAAGAATAAATTTTAGAGACAATAAAAAGAAATGAAATATCAGAGTTAATAACTATATTTGCAGAAGTGTACTTTCGCTTGACGATGTGCACTGCAACACATTTATGCAAATATATTTAAAACCAATAAATAAAACTGCAAAAAGATATGCGAAACTACTACTCAAAAGTAAAGTATACCTGTACAGAAACCAATATTAGAGAATTTTTAAACATTAAATGAAAGCTTTTATTTGCTCCGTGCACAGACCTCTTCAATAGAAGTTGACAGCAAATTGGCAAATCAAAGGAGGAGAGCATGACGGAGGTGTGAAACGACTTGATAATATAGAGATAAAAGGATTAGTATCTTTACTACCAGTCCCTCTTTACTGAGGACATATAAGTATCTATATACACAAAATCTGGAGAATTACTTTACATTCATATGAACTAAACACAATACAAACATATATAAAGCTTTTGGCAAGAAAATCTTACCAAGCTTTTAGCGTATCAGAGTTATAACATGTAATCAGCCTGTGCCTGCGTCATATCTCTCTCTTTACTTCAGCTTACTGGAGCCTGGCATTAGACTTTTGTGCTCAGCCCTCCGTGGTTGCAGAGAGACTTCTTTTGAACGACTACCATGATGAGTCTTCACTTTCAGCCTTTAGGTGCTGCCATATTCTCGCCAGTCCAACAAGCTCTTAGCAATAGATGCAGCGTCACCTGACGTGTACCAAGTTTTAATAACACGTGCGTAACAACCACCTGGACGAAATGAGCTGCCACTTTTGCAAGCAACTGCCCCAAGGATTTGCCCTACATGCTATATTTATCTTGCAAATAACGAGAATACCACACGAGACGTGACAGTTGTGACATATCATTCTTAGAACGTGTAATCAGAGGCTTCATACGTATTTCTTAAGAGCTTTTGCCTTTTCGGTAAGGGTCGTGACGAGTTCTTTTGTGCATAACTCAGGCTCAGAAGCCATATTATGCATAACAGGGCCTAGCGCAAGATGAGATGCATGTACAACTCGGGATGGGTTGAATTTCATTAATGTGTCTCATCTCTGAACAAGAGAATAGAGAGCCTATAAGACTCCCCATTGGATTATTATTCCTTTATCCAGTTTAGACTGAAATACTCAGTTCCAAAACGACAGATTCAGACTCTCAAGCAAATCATCAAGCTCTGAGAGCGATTTCTTACCAAAATTACGGAACCTGTAGAGGATCTGTCACATTATACTGCACAAGATCAGCCCAGCGTCCCAACATCAGCAGCCTGTGGCAGACCTTCAGTTCCAGAGCGCGAACACTCTCAGATTCAGATCAACGAGCTTTAGTACTTCAACAACTGGCGCATGCATGTAGTACTTCATCAAACTCTTGGTTACCATCCTGATCAGGACTCCAAGAGCTATCTTTCATCTGAGGAACAAGGCATGAAATGATTAAATCAAATTTCTCGCAGCCTCCTTGAAAGCGCATCTGCAGGTAGATGGAACCATCCGTTGTAACTTCAACTAACAGAGACTCTCGTAATCAGTTGTAATACATGTA